>Ga0335072_10005526_pt1 | contig 18615 bp, 31 predicted proteins | sample Lox_Sample_21_FD_206725 | JGI IMG/M metagenome (GOLD analysis project Ga0335072, IMG submission 206725) | Soil microbial communities from Loxahatchee National Wildlife Refuge, Florida, United States - Lox_Sample_2.1 | ecosystem: Environmental > Terrestrial > Soil > Wetlands | place: USA... | reverse complement strand
TAAGCGGGACATTTCGTAACCTATTCCCACAATTCGAACAAACATGGTCATCATACAGATCCGGTGTAAGGGGTTTTCCGCTCACAAGAGGAGGACGATAAGAAGGAGGTTCTTCCAATCTCCTCATTTTAGAAACTAACTTACGAAGAGAGTTTTCCAAAGCAAGCGATTCATGGGTTGAAATTCCGGGTAATAACGATGAAAGACTAACGGGATCGTAAAGGGACGAATCTTCTGCAGGTGTTGAAGAAGCCATTTTATCGAGAAGATGGGAAATGGCGAGGGGAACCGAAGGCGACGTTGCAGTGGCCATTGTCGGTGATATTTATAGGGGATATCCTATGCGAAAACAGGGTTTTGGGATGACAGAAAGGGGTATCTTGGTGGTCAGGCTGAGTTGATGTTGTATGTGTATCTCCTGTTCAACTAAGTTAGCGAGAAATTATAAAGATGTGGCAATGGCAGCGTCCAGGGAGGACGTTACCTTTGAGTGGGCTCTAGCGTCTGGCGCCCGTCTGCTGTGGTTTATGTTATGAGGGTATATAATGTATTGTAGTCGATAGACGGGTTGACTGTCGTAATTCCGCCAAAGAAGGTTTAACTTCCTCGTTCTCGAACTTTATTTGTTGGTGAATCTCACAGAGTCTCCGAAACGGCAGGACAAGTTGTTAATAACTCTCCAATGAGAGAACTTCGGAAAGGAAGGTAGAAGAAGAAAATTGGGTATAAGACTCGTCCGGAGAGGAAATGGAAGGAGTGAAACTGGAAATGGCGGTTGCGGTGGGTATGTTTGTCCCGGATTTCTGCGAACCAGCCGAGGTTGGGGCGCACTCACAGAACGCACAAACGCACACACAGAAATTTTATGTGTGGGACCGAGGGACAGGGCCCCTTATTCGGAGCCGACCAAGAAGAACTTGACCTGATTTAGCTGCAAGGGCCTATTAATTAACTAGCTAGATGTATCTTCTCGCTTTCAGCTTTTATGCCATTTATCTAAGCAACTCTTGACTGTACTTTTAGCTTTTAATAAGCCTGCCTGATGTTCTGCTTTTTAAATTCGGATGCCAAAGTTTTGCAATCGAAGCGAGGGCCAAGACTGGCATATATGGGCGTAGGATAGAGCATGACTCCGCTCAAATCAGTCAAAAATAACAGCACATTATCGCAACTGGTCCAATGACCCTCGTTGCCTTGGATAAAACCCCATGGTCGCCCAGGGACAATGTGCAGCGATCGGCGAGTAGACCACATAACACAATTTTACGAGTCAGCACCCTCAATTTAACTTTATTCGGCGACCTTGATCTCATGTTGCATCTCTCCATTCTATTCATGCAGCCACTACTGCAGCATCGCCTTGCAATTACAATCATAGCGCGCTCGACAAGTGCCCCACAATCTCGACGCGCAATTGATTGAATATTGGGTTCGTTATCTTCGCTATTGTAGATGTCTGTTTCAAGCTGTCGCACGCTGTCTGCTCAGGCCTCTAATCTGATCCTCTCTAACCAGCTCCTTCCCCATTTCGTTTGTTTCATGTTTGCACCGTTGATCACCGCTAGTTAGTCTCCAAGCCGTAAAATAACCAAATTTCAATTCATTTCTCGCGCATTTCAAGTTGCCGAATGACGAAGGTGGCGGTCCCACAAACTCTATCAATCAGCCAATCACACTCTCCACCGCACGTCATTCCGCAGCAAACGCTCTCCAATCACACACCAATCAACTCTTCCACTACAGTCGCCATTAGATGGTAATCTATTTGCATCTCGTAAGCTGTGAGATGGCCGACCCCCGAGCCGGGCGATCTGAGCAAAGGAGGGGGTCCACTCAATTCTGAAGCACAGTTAGGCAGGAGAAGTGCGGGAGATCAACGAAACGTGGCTCCCCAAGAGATCTATGCCTGTAAAATGAAAAGCGTTTGAAAAGGCTGGATTGAATCCCTGCAGGAATTGTGGCGTCTTGAACGGGGATTGAATTTCTTGATCAAGTAACCTGCGCAATTCGTCCGGCCTGAGTTTGTCCGATGAACAGGCACCCGCGATATTTCAATTGCAAATTCGGAGGTGTTGGTCCGGCTCAATTGCCAGTCATTCATCTATGGACTCTGATTCTAATTTATGTAAGAAAGAATCATACCAAGAAATGTCGAAACGACGTGCATCTGAGACATCTTCAACGCCCTCGGAGTGAATTGAAGGGCACTGGGCGACAGCAAACCCCAGCTCTGTGAAGTATTTGAACGTGGGCAATTCCATTCCAAAAAAACCAAACTATCTGGTACACGTGCGGAAAGAACCTGAGATATTATACTAATTCCGGAAAGGAGGGCAGAATAAGAAGAAGAAACGAGCGACCATCTATAACTAGCTACCACTAACAGTCCAAAAATCACAGAATAAAGCCAAACTTCACCAACAAAGCATCTACGCCAAATACTTCTCAAACCAATTGCAGGCCTGAACGTTAGTCTGCTCTGCGAGACGAAAATACCTGTGCAATGCTCCCCTCAATCGCACCCTTCTGCTTCTCGTTATTCATATTCCCTCTAATACAAAACCCATGATCCACACCCTCATACACCACAACCTCAGTCGGCACTTGGACATCCTTCCAAGCAGTCTTCGTCTGCTCAGCATGATCCGGTCCAAACCTTGAATCTTCCGCAGCAGCAGCAATACTAGCAGGCACAACCGGTTCCTTGACATCATCCGGTAATTTAATCATACTTGGATGTCCTGCAAATATCGCGTCCACAAGAAGAGTCTCGCTCCATCCCTTTTGACCAAGGCCAATGGAGAATTTACCGCCCCAGCAAAAACCCGCAGCGCCGATTTTGACGTTGGGGTTGTCCTTACGGAGGGTCTCGAAGAAGGATTTGACGATTGGATTACTGACAGATGGACGGTGGGCAATGAGCCATGGAATGAGCATCCAGATCATGGTTGCGTAGAGGTATCTGAAGAAGATGTAGTTAGCATTTTTGTTGTCGAAGAAGGAAGGAGGTGTGTACAGTTTTTGGAAGAAAGTGGGTTTCGAGTCATCGAGAGGGTGAAGCATATCCATAATATAGGATGGAGCAGAGCTTCCTATCGCGAAATCAGTCTCTGAACGAAAAACAATTGCGAAACGCAATAGTTCTTCTTGGCGGTGATACCGTTCATGAAATCAGGAAGGTAGACCGTAAATCCAGTTCGGTCAGCATATTCATCCGCAAGAAGTTGATTGTTGATAAACTCCCAGCCGAATGCATCCGGGACAATAACAATAATCCCTTCCTTTGGGGAGCTGGTTTTCGCAATATATGTAGGCAATCCAGCAATGGTGCCTTTGGTACCTTTCGGTTTACCGTCGTGCACAAAGCCCGTGATACATTTGGAGCAAACGCCCGAAGCCGACATTGCACGTTGAGTCAATCAGCTTTAGCGATTCGCAAATGAATTGAATGAACAAAATGGCTTGAAAGACCGATTTAGTTGCAGTAATTGGGATAAGGATTGAGAAAGGTTTGTCTCTCTTTTAAAGGTGGTTTGCTCGGATCCCGCCGCCGCCAATAAGGACTTAAGTCCGGGGAGGATTATGTATTCCAACCGCACCATTTATTCCTGTGCCTTGTAGATCCCTTCACGTGGAGAAGCAGGAGCCGACTGATTTTATTTGATGATGACATCCATATGTTGGCAACGGCAGGAATGGTGAACGGGGATACACGGGAATATGGGAGCGAAGGGGCACTGCACTCTTAGTTTTGCATCGGAGAAAGTTGATAGTCCCGAGTTGTTCCACCAAAAAAGGTTTCATGCTGATGTGGTAGCTGCCGTAGTAAAACATCGAAATGTAATCAAATCGAAAATTGAATAGTTTACCAAGAGGCACTCTTCATTATCCCTAATCAACAGTCTCCCTACCTAAGCATAAAGCGTACAGTTCCAAAATGACTCCCAATCCAAAACTAAAATAAAACCAAATAAAAAGAGACACATATCTCGAAGTAGAGTAATCTCAGAAAGATAATAATAACAATGCACATAGCACTTTGCATGTCCCAAAAACGATACAACCAGGAGACAAAAATTCATAGCACAATATACGACCAACAAAATAGTCTAGATATGTGTCCAACTTTTCCCACTCCGCTCAACGGGTGTTTAAGCTTCCGCCGGTCCGCCGGGAATTTCATCCCAAGCACTAAGATCCATGGTCAAGCCATCAGGGTCATTCAAGAAATCGCCATAATTGATCATATCCTCCTCAATTCCCATCGCACCAAGATTAGTAAATCCAGCACCGAAGTCAGTAAAGCCACTACCGAAACCGTTAAACTCCGACGGCAGTTGATTGCCCATTGACCATCCGTCGGCACCTGTATCTGCCGCATCGATGATACCGAATGCAGAAGGAGGGGCTGGATCTTGAGGTCCTTGAGAAGCTTGGTCTTGAGCATTTGGCTGAGATTGAGACTGCGGGGCTTGACTTCCTCCAGCAGCTGTGGATTGCGAATGTTGAGCAAAGGGTGCTGGGGCATGAGGAGTGATGGGAGTAGTAGGTGTAGGAGGTTCAGAAGCATTGGGCGTTGCTGGAGCAGGACCTGCATTTTTGCCTTTCCGCTTTTGACGACCACCTTCTTTTGCTGCCTTGGCCTTCGGAGGAGGTTTGTTTGCCGGAGTAGGAGTAGGCGGTTGAGCGGTTGATAGAGATGGGGATCCTCCTGGCGCTTGAGGTCGATTGGCTGGCGCAGGTTGTGGCTGCGGAGGTGGAGGCATCTGTTGGGCAGAATTTACAGGTTGAGCGTTTGGTGCGGGAACCATGCCCTGTGGTCTTTGTTGCTATTTAATTAGCAAAGGAAACAACTTTAACATGCCTGATTCAAAGCTTGATTCATCATTACTTGTTGCTGCCATTGCTGTGGGAAAGGTTGCCCAGGTGCCATTCTCGCTTTCATGGCTTCTAGTGCGGCTGCAGTCTGCGGTTGACCATACATTGCGGGAGGAGGTCGACCAGCGAAATGTTGTCCATTTTGATTCATTAACATCGCATGTGGGAAGTTAGGTGGCATTTGTTGTTGATATTGCTCGATAGTCATTCCAGGAGGTAGTGCAGGAAATCCAGGACTTGGACCAGCAATTGGTGCTGTTTCTGTGGACTCGGGACTCGCTCCTTGACTTCCAGCTTTCTGTGCCGCTTTGCGTTGCTGCAACTCCAAATTACCCATTCGAGGACTGGGTCCAGCGCGAGAATTGGACGGTGACATGCTGGTTCCTTGAATTTGTGGATGCCCTGCTTGTAGACCTTGTCCTTGTTGATTAGGAAATTGTCCCGCAAAGTTGGCTCCACCTGATTCATCCCGAACACCTGATTCACTGCGCGCGCTCTGAAGCCTTTTCTTATTTTGTTGTTCAAGAACCATGAGTTGATTTTGATAATCCGATAGAGACCCGCTTGAACCGGGCGGGAGCCGAAGGGTTCCACCGTACTGAGCGGCTTGTTTCTGCAACGCGTCTATTTCTGCATTAGTCGGAGCTCTGACATCTGGATTGCCAGGGATCTGAGCAGCCTGATTTGCAGGTGATCCTCCACCAACACCTAGTCCAGGTCTGGCAAGACCTTGAGCGGCTTGCTGGGATTGGAGGCCCTGTCTGTACTGTGACAATGCCGCCTTTGGACCTGTCAGTTGTTGCATACCAGGAGCACCAGCTTGTACATTTTGACGGGCAATATTAACGAGTTCTTGTTGAGAATCTGATTGAGGCATTGTAACTCCTTGCTGTCTCAGGTATTGCGCCTGTGCGGCATTAGACATAAGATTCACACCCTGCGGATGCATCCCGTTCTGTGGTTGTCCTTGCATTTGCATTTGATTAGCGCCGGTCATGTTGTTTGGAGGAGTTAGTCGTTGTCGTTTGTTCGGACTATTTCCTTGACCCATAGCTGGGCTGGAGCTATTAGGATCACCTTCAGACTCGCGCTAAAAGTTAGCTTCAGGAAATAACAACGACGAACCTGCTGTTGTTGAGCTGCCTGCTGCTGTTGTTGTTGATGTTGCTGCTGTGCTGCAACTTGGGCTGCATGTTGTGCGGCTTGTTGTGCTGGATTTTGTCTCATTGCCATTGCGTGCTGCGCTTGAGCTTGAGCTTGAGCTTGAGCCTGAGCCTGAGCTTGAGCTTGAGCCTGGGCTTGAGCTTGAGCTTGCGAAGGAACTCCAACCTGTTGCATCATCATCGGCGGTTGCCCTGTTCGACTTAGTTTTCGTCCATTATTTATCATCGCGGTATGCATCAAAGGCTTTGTTTGCTCCATTTTAGCTTCCTCTCCTATCCCATTCATCATTTGCGCTCTCTGTGCCATCACATTGAATTGTTGAGAATGCGGCATACGCTGATTGCGCTGTTGTTAGCATGATGGCGAGATTGTGCTGCAAACCTGAGTGTCCAAGTACGCATACGCGCTAGGAGTAGCATTTTGATTGCTTCTAGCGGAAAATATATCCCAAAATACTACCCACCAACCTCGGAGGAAACCTTTTTCTCCAGGGGGATTTAAGGGAAGTTTTGGAGGCGGTAAGTCGGGATGATCGGTACGAGGAGAATTCGATCCTGAAGTCGGAGACTTGCCGTTAACCTTATCGTTTGGCGATGAATTGGAATGATCCAAAGCAGAATGAGATCGTTTTAAGGTGGTTGCTCGTCCTCTTGGCACATTCGACGCCTGACCAGCACCTTCGGTATCCTGATTCGACGAAGGCCCTCCATCACGAGAAGCACCATCGACTAATTGCAAATTCGTCTCACTTAACAGTCCTTTAGCAGCCTTATAAAAGCCACTTTTCAGTAGATGTTCGTAAATGTATGAATTGAGCAGTAACTCTAAGTGGCCTTCATAATCCGATTCTTCGGGATTTGCTTGTTGTGAGGCAATTCCGGGGTGACTGGGATTCTCCATGATAACACTGAGGCCGGATTGCGGTAAACCGGTACTGCTGCCGCCTCGTCCCATTCCGATGCCTGGTTGTCCACTGTGAGCTTGAGGTGGTAATTGAGGTTGTTGATTCGGCATTTGCGGTGGCCCTCCAATGGAACCTGGTCTTGGTGACATCGCAACAGACATCTGTTGCTGAGAATGGTCGCGAAAGTTATTATTCATTGTGCGGCGGTGATGTGGTGGATTCGACGGTGAAGTTAGAGGACCGAACTCGAGAAGGAGACAGCCTTGTTGAAAGGAAGTCGAGGAGTAGGCCGATGAACTGGGCGAATCCGAGGAGGCGGGACTAACTCTAGTCGACTTATCTTCTGTTGCAGACGGCTAAAGAATGCAGAGCTCGAGATAGACAGAGCGGACGAGAGAAATAGAGAGAGAGAGAGAGAGAGAGAGAGCGAGGTGGGAGATAGCGGCGGTAGTATTTCGATGAAATGTGGGTGGTCCTTCGAGAAATGGGCAGGTATTGATTGCTGAGCGGGTAGTTTTGACTGGGCCCTACTTAGGACTTTTTATTTTTGTAAAGTGGCTCAGTCTTGACGGTCGATTTTTTCTGCTGAGGAGTGAAGATCCAACGGTCTTCTTTAGGTGCCTGTTTCTGGATACGGACGGTACAAATAGTATCGTTCGCAGAGATCACCGGAGAGGAAAGTAAACTGTGATACTCTCTGGAAGACGAAAGAAAACTCGAACAAAGTAGCGAAATTTCACACTCGAACTCCCGAAAATGCCTAACGATTTGGTCCAGGTGACAAAATCGTGATCAAGACGAAGCCCAACCAACACTCCAAATTTGAAGCGAAGGAAGAACACAGGACGAGAGAAGAAGGACGGAAAGTGGCGAAGTGAAAGAAGAATAAGTTTTCTGTCAGTTCTATCTACCAGGCTACACTACACCTACGCTACTACTTTCATGCCGATGCTACCTTAAATAGAGAGTTTCAAACCCCGTCCAATTTCAAAGTGGACGGACATTTACATTTCCCCTGCGAAACCGCTTTAATTAACACATGTAAATACGTGAGAAATTGAGGAGAACTCTGGTATCTGCAGTCCCATTGGCCCTAATTGATTTCAAGGTCGGTATTTGGTTTGTCGTGATTGGCCCACCGGAATTCATAGAAAGGAGGCTTAGACAGTACCCTGTCTGACTTTTCCCTATGATCGCAGCATTCAGACTTTCAATCTAAACTTAATTTGTATGGCCGCTTCCCAATTTCCATGCCAATATGACAGCATCCTGTCAGTAATTTCAGTCCGAATTGAGAGATTGTGAAAAAGCAAAAATGTAAACACAACGCAAATCCCGTAATTATCTGATTGAGTTAACTTTTCGTTGTTCCTGCATCTGAAATGTAGAGCGTTCACTCCTCCGGGCTCTGGTGGAGTAATGGGATCCACTCGGAATTGCGAATGCATTCCCTTCAACGGGGACTGACTTCCCCTTGAATCTCACTCGGCTCCATGAGAAAACCGTCAGATGATCGAGAAGGGGAGAGAGGAGTGACGGCCATCTGAAATGCCATTGGGTGTAATGTATGGTATATGGTGTATGGTGATGGTGTGTCAAAAGTCATTTTAAGCCCGCAACATCACACCGTATATCAAGATGCCATGGCCATAAAGACAATATGTCAAGTTGTAACTGCTGAGCATTTATTGGCACACTGTATCTTTGTCAAGCGTGAAGCCGTATACCGGACAATATAAGAGAACAGATTCGCTGTTTGCGAGAGCACAGTTAAAAAGATGATTCATAAAAGCAGTCCTCTAATTTAAATTTCCCAATATGCAAACTCACACGCGGCAATCGCCATCGATCGGACGAAATCTTCCGAAGTAAATCAACCATATCTCCCTTCGTCCGTCAGTAACAACTAATTCAAAATAACCCACGTCCCAATATTGCACAATACAATCGCCACTACCCGTGCAGACTGCAAGAAACGTCTCCCTGTAATCCACTGCCTATTTACTCCATGCCGTACATGACCAATCCCGAATGACCAAAGAATTTATTCACCGTCTACAATCAACATAAGTCCGAGCATGTGGGGAGCACGAAGATTGGGGAGGGTACCTTATTAATTTCCTCGCACATAACAACCCATCGCTCATCATATTTTGTCTTATCAGAAACATCATACACAGCAATCACATTCAACACAACCTTACTCAACTCTCTACTCTCCAAAATATCATTCGAAATGTCAACGCCATTCTTTCCATTCATGAAATGTTTCGGTCGATATCTCAGTAACAACCATCTCAGAAAGCTTCTCAGTGAGGACTCATCCTTCACACTCTCAGCACGACATCGCAATTCCGTTAATTCGACACTGAGTTTTTCAACCGTCGGCGCTCGATACCATTCCCGTCGTTTCATGTCATCTTGTTCCAATTTCCGTCGATACGACTGAATTTGTTCCACTGCATCAAGGTACCAAACCCCTGTCGGTAACGCAGAAGAGACAGTAGTGGCAAGAGTGACAGCCGTCAAATATAGTCTGTGTGCATGTTTCGGTAAATTCAGGTATCGTTGCATCACCCGTCCCATACTCCACAAACACAAACCTTCCAACTCCACATTGACATGCACACTCTCCGCAACTGTTAAATACGCGGCTCGATAAGAATCTAGAGCCAACATAGCCTGAAACTGGTAATATTCATGATCAATTGATCTCGCTCGTTCGGTCGCCAGTTCTAATAATGCATCTCCCTTTCGTAAAGCGAGTCTCGCATCCACTTCCATTTTAACCCTCGTAAGTCGGTCGAGCATATGCTCTGCTGCTTCCGTATAATCTCCTTCATTCTTTTCTCCCGGGTTGAATAGTTCCAAAATCGCTCTGCCTTCATCGCTTATGACATAAGCCATTGCCGTTTTCATATTTGAAGCTGCCTCTTCCATCAGCATTACCACTTGTTTAGCGTAATCTAAACTTCCTGGGTCCCCTTCAAACGTCATTTGTTCGACATTCGCCATTTCCATTTTGAACACCACATGCCATCCCCAAAACTGTAATGAAGCAAAGTATGATTCGGTAGGTAAACGTAGCATAATATCCTTCCATTCGTTCACTCGTCCCAAAATCCCTCGAGGAAGTAGCTCAACTTGTAGCTTGACAGCCTTGAATGCCGCCATAAACCGTGTATCTTCAAAACACAACAATGAATGTCCATGCATCCTGATAATCGCACCCAAATGTTCATGAATCACATCTCTATAGCGAGCATAATTCTCCGTCGAGAGCAATTGAACTAGTTCAGCCCGAGAAATAAGCACAATTTCTTTGGCGAGGAACATATCGCTTGATTCCCCTCTCGAAAAACTCATTGGATTCGCCAGTTGGGCACAGACACTCTCTCCGATTGCCAAAGCCTGCTTGACAAGGGTATAGCGACACTCGAAGTCAGTTATTGAGTAAAAGGTTTCCAGTAGTGACTTTGCAGAGGCGAGAGCTGATGCGAGAGTTGGTCGGAGAGCACCATCGCCATTAGAGGGACTTGGGAGGAGGTCGAGGGATGCGTTTGTTGCGTTTCGCAACTCTAGAGAGACAAGGTTTCGACAGTGTTCGGGAACATAGTCGGGACCGTAACACGGTTCTGTGGCGGGGGTTGAAGATCCTGTTGTTGGACCATGTTGAGATTGGCCCAGTACAACTAAAGCTGAGGAAGTTGCTGAAGAAGGGGATGAAGAAGAGGAAGTCATCTCTGACTCTCTCCAGTAGTCGGTTATCTTCGTGATAAAGACGTACGTGGACTTTCGGTGTTTTGAGGACTGTGGTGACAGTTTTCGGCGGTTTCGGCGTAAAAGGTTTACCGTGCGGATCAGGGACTGTCCCCTGCTTAAATCTTGTTTTAATTCAGACTGAGGTTATCCGCGACTAAAATTATGCTGGCTACCCTGCTCGATCCAATAATCTAGAGACTCCTCTTTCTTCCCTTGCAGTCCCCCCCTAACAGCCTAATTGCCCTTGCAACGAGCAGCAGTACCCTCACTCGCTGAACAGAATACCCAACAATCAATTCCTCCAGTTCGTTCGTTCCTTTGCCTTTTCTCTTTTTCTTTCTTCGAATATTGTATTAGTACTTTTCCTCTAGCTAGCATTTTTGTTGCCGGTGCTGCATCACGATTCCAACTCACCTTCCGTTTCTTTGTCAACAGCCGAATTTTGCATTTCTTCAAAGGCTCCAGGAATTCACTATCTTCCAACAACTTGCCTCATTGTTACCTGTACTAGACTCTAGAGGGGTTTGCATTCCTCTACACATAGCCCATAATTGGCGTCCTGACGGACGCTAATTAGGTACCATCCCCATAGTCCCATTCTCTTTTGTAATTAACTTTTTTGTATAGAGACATGTCTCTAGATCCTCAATCCCTTCCAGCCAGAGGTTCATCCTTAAAAACGTCCCGTTCACGGCCTCAATCGTCAACTTCCGTCTCAGACTCCAAACACGATTCTTCGACTTCAAATGTTAACCCGGTTAATCCCCCTCCTCACCAAGATGAACGACCACCCACTCCACCACCGAAAACCACCCTTAAACCCTCCCTAAAACCAACATCTGCAGTACACCCTAGAGAGAGCATTCCACAACAAGGACAAGTCGAGAATCATCCGCCGAAGCGAAGTGCTTGGGATTCCTTCTTATTAGGACTAATATCATGTTGCACCCCGAACAAAAAGGCGGGAGAAGACGACGAAGATGATGAATCGCAAATTGGAAGAACACATCTTTCTCATCGACGAAGAAAAGATCCCATTGAATTGGATAGTATCCACAAGAATAATGAAAGTATAGATCAACTCCCCTCGTCTTCACCCTCAACAAATGGAGTACATCCTTCCTCCTCTTCATCTGCACCCGGAGACGAGACTGCTCCTCCCGTACCTTCCAAACATCGCGACGCACCAACACTCCCATCAATCCTGTCAACAGGAGGAATTGGAGTCCCCTCCGTAGTCCTTGAAAAGCCTGCAGTAACAATCTCTCCAGACGCCATACCGGAGAAAGAGCCGGCTCCAAGAGTAATAACACCGCCTCTACAACCAGTCGACCACGATGACGATGACATAGACCGTGGAACAAATATCAGCACAGACGATGAACGTGAACGAGAAAAAGAATTGAGACATAGTGTACAATTACAAGCTCCATTTCCGCCTACTGCAGATGAACTCGCACAATCGGATGCTTTGGTAGTTTCGCCTTCTCCGCAATTGTCAACTACCGATTCTGAAGAGTCCGAGTCGGAGGAGATTCCCAGACCTTTCGCACAAATCCTTGAAGAAGGACAACCAAGGGTACCTGCCATTTTCGTCCTGCTTATGCCCTTTTAATGGATCATCTAATGCTTGGTTTAGGGACCGTTCTTGGGCCCTGTGCCGGAGATGAAAAAGGGCAGAAAGTGTCTTGTATTGGATTTAGATGAGTGTTTAATACATTCTACATTCGCGGATACTAAAGCATACGATTTTAGCATTGCTCTAAACTTGGAAAAGGATTACGGATTGAGTTATATATACGTGGGGAAGAGACCTCATCTCGACGAGTTTCTTGAGGAAGTTGGTCGATTATACGAGATTGTGATTTTCACTGCTTCACTGCAACGGGTACCCTCTTTCCCTTACCTCTTTTAATCTATAGTATGCGGATCCGGTTGTTGATATTATTGATCGAAATCGGGTTATTGACCATCGATTGTTTCGAGATAGTTGTACAAGAACATGGGATCCAGTCCAACGAATAATGCTCCCTAATGTCAAGGTACTTTCTTTTGCATTAGTCGGTCCTAACGACAGAACATCTCGCTACTGGGAAGAGATTTAAAACAATGCATCATCATCGATAATAATCCGCAATGTTATCAATGGCACACACAACACGCAATTCCAATATCATCGTGGTTCGAAGATCACTTGGACGTCGAACTACTCACTATGATCCCGCTTTTGAAAGATTTGGCTAGCGATGATGTTGAAGATGTTCGAGATGTTCTCTGTCAGTCCTTTAACTCGAGATAATGACCCCCATTCAACATACCAAGTCCTACAACAAACATAATTTTGCGTTCGAAGCGAATGAGGCAGTGGCGAGAACGGAACCAGGTTTTATGTCTATTATTATTCCCCCTGAAAGCAAGCAAATGCGAACTCTATTTTTCTTTTCTATCGTCCTTTTTGGTTTATTCAATTGGCATGTTGCGGCTGGTCGTTTGGAGTGTGCGTAGTTGGTGTACTTTTTCCAGCGAAAGTGTAATAATTCCTGTATTATATTTGAATCTGCGGAGGTGTGGATGAAGGAAATGAGATTGAGGATTTACGATCACGGAGAGATGGAGTTATCATGTCTAGCCTTGGAAGAGGTATACCTGGAAGTTGAGGAGGACGTTGTAGCACGAGAGGCGAGATTGCAATTGATATGAAATGCAATAAATTCCATCGTCACCGTTATCATTATATTCCCATTGTTTTCCAAGCTAAGTTCAGGGGTCGATCTCAAACTTGCAAGTTCTAGCCCGGCGGTCACGCAGTAAGGTGTCACCTAACCCTGGTCCTTTGCTTCTCTGCTGCTCATATAAAATTCCCTTCAAATTTTTTTTTCGACTTTCGGCTAAGTCGATTTTCCCCTTGTAGAGAGTCAACCTGATTCAACCAAAACACCCCAGGAATACTCACCCAAATTACTTTCTTTAAATCAACAATTCGTCATTTTCAGCATCGCGACTTTCTGAATCTCTGTTTAAGCGTTACAAGTTCATATTTTTCATCGTATTAAGCGAAATCATGAGTTCTTCAGAAGATGATGTCCCCCTTGCACGCGCAACAAAGAAACCACCGGCCTTGCACGAAAAAGGTACCATTCTTCCTACAACAATGCCGAAACTTCTCTCAACTTTTGCAGGCAATGCTAATGTATGACTCAGACGCGGATATACCTCTCAAAAACAGAGTTACAACGAGTACAACTATCTCCAAGAAAGTCGACGATTTGGTGGATCGGGAAGTCGATGCAAAAGGAACACCGAAACCACACCCAAAATCAGTTGTCAATAAGGCGCTGAATAGCGAAGCACCTAAAAAGAGGAGGATTGTGGAAAGTAGTGATGATGACAGTGACGATGATGTGCCTTTGGCCAAGCGACCTATTGCGAACGGAGTTTCTAATGTACCCAATCCTCTCTCCGGATTTGGCAATTAATGGATAGGGAACTGCCAAACGGAAAAGTCCACCTAGCCCAGCCGAGGAGAGTTCGGACGACGAAGCGCCTTTGGGACAGAGATCGCAGAAGAAAGCAAGTTTACCGCAAAAGAAAATGAAAGTTGCACAGCCCCCTCCGGATTCGGATGATGATATGCCTTTGGCAGCAACGATAAAGACCTCGCCTAAAGCCGTCCAACCTAAAGTCTCGAAACCAAAACCTGTCAAAGATGAATCTGATTCGGATGTTCCTCTTGCTCGAACGAAATCAAAGCCACTTAAACGAGTCAAAAATGAATCTGATTCCGATGACGAAGTCCCGTTAGCCGCTAAATCGAAGAAACCTAAAGTCAAAACAGAGTCACCTTCCACTAATGGTGTCAAAAAGGCCCCGGTCAAGAGAGAGAACGTTTCCCCTAAGAAGAAATCTGTTAAACAGGAAGTCAAGGACGAAGATGAGGATGAAGAAGAGGAAGAGGAATATAAATGGTGGGAAGCAGGCCAAAATGATGGAACCAAGAAGTGGACTACGCTTGAACATAACGGCGTTTTATTTCCTCCTCCTTATGAACCATTGCCAAAACATGTCAAAATGAAATACGATGGCAAACCCGTTGATTTACCTCCCGAAGCTGAAGAAGTTGCTGGCTTCTTCGCTGCTTTAGTCGAAACGGATCATGGTCAGAATCCCGTCTTCCAACAAAACTTCTTCAATGATTGGCTTCAAGTGCTAAAAGATTGTAATGCTGTACTACCCCCTGCCCCACTTTCGAAGTTCATCAGACTCATAGTGTAGGCTCCGTTTATCAAGAAATTTGAGAAATGCGATTTCAAACCAATGTGGGAGTACTTTGAAATGAAAAAGGAAGAAAAGAAGAAACTCACGAAAGAAGAAAAAGCCCAACTCAAGAAAGAAAAGGACGAACTGGAAGCACCTTACAAAACCTGTCTGCTTGATGGCAGAAAAGAGAATGTCGGAAACTTCCGCATCGAACCTCCTGGATTATTCCGTGGACGTGGAAAGCATCCGAAAACAGGCAAGCTCAAGACTCGCGTGCAACCGGAACAGATTACAATCAATATTGGAGAGGGTGCAAAAGTCCCTGTGCCTCCTAAGGGACATAAGTGGGCCGAAGTGAGACATGATAATACGGTCACTTGGTTAGCTACGTGGAATGAGAATATTAATGGGGCTACGAAGTATGTGTTTTTGGCGGCTGGGTCGTCACTCAAAGGGCAAAGTGATCTTGCCAAATATGAGAAAGCTCGGAAACTCAAGGTATAGAGTCTACCTTTTGGGCTTTTCTGACAGTAGCACCACATTGATAAGATCAGAGCTGGATACACAAAGGATCTCAAGGATGAATATACCGAAACTCGCCAAAGGGCAACGGCAATGTACTTGATCGATCGTTTTGCGCTCCGAGCAGGAAATGAAAAAGGTGAAGATGAGGCCGATACAGTAGGGTGTTGTTCTCTCCGCTTCGAACACGTCACCTTGGAACCACCAAACAAAGTCACCTTTGATTTCCTTGGTAAGGATAGTATTCGCTATCTAAACACGGTCGAAGTCGATCCTCAAGTCTTCAAAAATCTCAAAATCTTCAAACGACCCCCTAAAAAGGAAGGAGATATGTTATTCGATCGTATCAACACGGGCTTATTAAACAAACACTTGGGTGAACTAATGACCGGGCTCTCTGCAAAAGTATTCCGTACGTTCAACGCAAGTTTTACTTTCCAAGACCAACTTCGAAAACTGACTCCCGGAAATGCTTCCGTTGTCGATAAATATGCAGCGTATACCGAAGCAAATCGTCAAGTTGCCATTTTGTGTAACCATAAACGGTCTGTTCCGAAGACTCACGAAGTTGCAATTGGAAAGCTTGAAGATCAGGTTCGTGCTCTCAAGTACCAGAAAATGCGAATTCGGAAACAAATGATTGAGTTGGATCCTAAACTCAAGAAGAGGAAACCCGAGTTACTTGAGTACGAGAGTGATGTCGACGATGAATGGATTAAGCAGCATCAAAAGGATTTAGTTGAAAAGCAAAAAGAACAAATTAGGAAGAAATTTGAAAAGGAGAACGAGAAGCGTCAAAAGGAAGATCAGAAACCCTTGGGTGATAAGGAACTAGAAAGTCGATTGGAAGCTGCTGATGAATTAGCTGCACAATTTGCGAAGGAGAATAGATCTGGGACAGTGGAACCTACAGGAAATCAGACTATTGAGAAGTGTGAGAAGGCCTTGGAGAAATTGGATGAGAAGATTTATACTTTGAGAAGTCAACGAGAAATGAGGGATTTGAATAAGGAGACAGCGCTTGGAACGAGTAAATTGAATTACATTGATCCTCGTATGTTATATGGTTTGGAAGGAGCTAATTTCAGGTCTCTCGTTTGCTTGGTCGAAGAAACATGGTGTTCCGATCGAGAAGTTGTTTGCTAAAACTTTGAGGGAGAAGTTCAAGTGGGCTGCGACTGTTGATGAAGATTGGAACTTTTAGCTTTGCTAAATCCCAGCATAGAGTCTAAACACTCGGGTATATAAAATTGCATTGTAGCGTAAGGATAGGTATACAATAGAAACAGCATATGAAATAGACCATTGACTTTTTATGTTCCTGGTACCATTGTTATTGCTCACCAAACCCGACATTCGTTCACTATCTCTATTACATTCAATAACAAACTCCTTGCCTCTTCGCTTGTGTAGTCTGAAGCCAGTCTTCCTGTCAACCCCATTCCCACAAGTAAAGTTCTATTCTCGCGCGGATTCTGTCTCGCAATTTGACTCGCGATTTGCAAGGCATATAACTGAGCTATCTCCCCTCTAGGATCGTTTGCGGAGCCGAGTAGAAACTTAGGATCCAAATGCGTCGGCACTTCTTCGTCATCTTCTTCAACTCTAGGAAGTGAATTCGCAAGAGCAACTGAAATCTATGATTGAGCAATGAATACAACTGAAGTTTACCAGTTGTCCTATTTTTCCTCCCATCGTGACATTGACCAGGATTCTGTCCGTATAGAGCATAGACAGAACTTCGACATGTTGGCCGTTAATCTCTCGTGCGGCTTGTTTAGTAGGTATTATGGGCTGCGCTGGCTCTATGCGCGCTGTGCTGAGAGTGCCTCCATTAACGAGGGACATGGAGATGTTGGATTGTCAACAAATTTGCAGATCTTTATTCCGGCGAACATCCTAACCACCACAGTAGCTACCATATGAAAAACCTAGCTATCCCAACATGATGTATGAACATGATACCGTGATATCCCTTAATCCAGACAAACGCCTTTATGCCATTCTCATATCAAACTATCCACAAACGACTCCAAATCAGCACGTCCGCTCTTCCCCTGAACAACAGGTTGTCCATTCCTACCTTCCACCGCCTTTTCCTTATGCTTCTCTCCAGCAGCCTTCTTCAAATCTAACTCCGCCAGAAACTTATCAATATCCTCTACTTCATCATCATCTTCCTCATCCTCCTCCAATCCCATCTTCCCTTCTTTAACAACCCTCCCATCCTCCCCAACACGAATCACATTCCCTCTTTTCTGGCCAACTGAAAATCTCTCTTTAAACGCTCTCGCAGCATTCGCCTTATCAATTTGCTCTTTCAAAGGCTGCAATTCATTTTCTTTCATGACGAGCTTTTTAACTCTTCCCGTTCCTGAGACAGGCGCAGCGGCGCGTTTGGGAAGGTCGAAGGGTCGAGAAGGTAAGTGAGCGTAATCAGGTTCAGGTGGTTCAAGATCCTCTTCATTAATAACTTGAATCAGTATCCATTCTAAAGTAGCAATAGCGACGCCTTGAAAAGGCTGTCTAGGATGGGGTACCTAGATATGGATCAGGTTCTTCGGATTCGAAACGCCAGGAATTTGATTCAATTTTCCTTCGTGCATATTTCGATCTTTCTTTCCGTTCTTCTTCGTCCACTTCTATTTCTTCCTGTGTCTTTTCTACTTCATTCTGTTCGTTACCATCTTCAACTACTTGTTCATCGTTAGGCAAGTCTTGTTCGGACGCCGTTGGTTCTGAAGGGAGAGTTTGTGCTGTATTCCGGTCGCGAGGGGTCGGTTTGGTTCCATGTTTCTTGTGATACTCTCTCGTAGCTTTCTTCTTCCACTTATCGTTATGCTGAACCATGTCTACTACCTCTCTTCACTGGATGTCCGCAGTCGAACATGAGGTCGACGATCGGTGATGCGTGGAGACAAAATTCGGTTGGCTTGGCAACCAAGCTCGCTGTAAAAATTTTTGAAAATTTTCAGGTTCATCATCTGCAAAGGATACGACTATCAAAACCTCAAGATGAGGATTCACACTTGCTACTTTTGTAGCAGCCCGGTTTACGTATGTTCTTTTCTCCTCTTTTCCTATTTGCTTTGGTCTCCTTGCCCGTGTTTGAGATTGCTTTTGGTAGG
>Ga0335072_10005525_pt1 | contig 18615 bp, 14 predicted proteins | sample Lox_Sample_21_FD_206725 | JGI IMG/M metagenome (GOLD analysis project Ga0335072, IMG submission 206725) | Soil microbial communities from Loxahatchee National Wildlife Refuge, Florida, United States - Lox_Sample_2.1 | ecosystem: Environmental > Terrestrial > Soil > Wetlands | place: USA... | reverse complement strand
TCCGGAGCAGATAGTTGATGAACTCGAGGCGGGTCGCGCGGCGTTCGGCATCCTGGCCCCCCGGCCAGACCGCGTAGATGGCGTTGTTGTAGTACCGGATGGCGCGGCCGGCCTGCTTGCGCGCAACGGCTACCCGCGCCAGTTCCAGGTTGACCAGTCCATTCTCCGGCTGTAACTCCCAGAGGTTTTCAAGATAAGCTTCCGCTTCGTCGAACCGGTTTTCGCCCACCAGCGCCAGAGCAAGGTTCAACTGGTAGCTGTAATCGTCCCGCGCGTAGAGGAGAGAAGTCCTGAAGTCAACCACTGCGGCGGCGTAGTTGGCGGCCTTCAAATCGTCGGCGCCGCGCGACGACCAGCGTTCTGCAAGCGCGTCTTCCTGTGCCTGGTACAGTCTTGCAATCCCGGTAACCGCTGCAAACAGCACGATCGCCAGTCCGGTGAGCAGCGCCAGCGTTATCGGCTCACGTCTCAGATAGGGCTGAAGATCGAGCCACTTGTGCTCCTTCGACATTCCTTCTCCCAAAGATGGGGCAAGAAGCTGTGCCGGCCGCTCACGCTACGCCGAATCACGCTGAATATTGAGCGGGCATGAAGCTGGAGAGAAGCAAACGGGCACCTTGCATACTTCAATGCAACTCAACGGTGGAACATAGGTTCCCTGCTCAAAGTGTAACCCGCGACGCGCAGGTTGTCACGCCGCGGTCGTCGCAGGTCGCGAAGGCCCGCCGACGCGAACCGAGGGCGGCGCGGGGACAATTGCGCCGCTCAGCGATGGAAGACGTGGCCCCAGTTGACGATGGCCCGCGCCTGTAACTGAATGACCGTCGAGGTGTTGAGAGTAAGCTCTTCGGCAGCTAGCTCCACCTGGCCGTTGCGAAAGGGAAGTACCAGGCCCTGCTCGACGCCGATAGTGGTGTCGTTGCCGGTCGAGGTCTCCTGCTGGAAGCCGGCGAACCACGAAGCGCCGCGCTCGCCCAGGGTGCGATAGAGATCGAAGCACGTGAGGTAGTCGTTGCGGGCGCCGGACGAGGGATTGGAGAGAGCGCGAGTGAAGTTGAGATTGAGCGCGCCGAGGTATTTGCCGCGCCCATACTGCAGAGCCGCGGTGCCGCCGATGCGGCCGCCGTCGGTGCCATGCAGAAACACGGTGCCCCGGGGAGCGGCCGTGAACTCGAACGTGCCCTTCGAGTAAACCTGCTGGCGGATGACCACGTCGATGCGGTTGCCGAACTGCGTGAAGCGGTCGTTGCCGAGCTTTTCGCTGTCGATCAGGTTGAAGAGCGCGGTGAAGTCGGTGTGGCTGCGGAAGGGCGCGGCGGTGATGGCCGTGCCCACCTGGCGGCCGGCGCTGATGCCGAGAAATCCGAGCTCGGTCTCAAGACACCCGGGGCAGATGGGCGGAGGACTGAAGATATAGCTGGTGCCGAAGTCGGAGACGTTGGCGTTGAGGGGCTGGGGCTGCTGGGACGACTGCGCCAGGGCGAGCGGGCTCACCAACAGGAAGCCGGCGAGACTGAAAACGGTCCACTTCAACGGGGAAGAACCTCCTGGCTTTTCGGTTCTTCAGAAAGGCCCAGAGCGATGTTACGCCCGTTGAGTGGGAAAACTTGCCGCAGAGGGCGCGATCCTTGCGTCTCCTTTACGACTTTTGACCGTTTCTTTATGAATCGCGCGGGCGGGGCGGCGGAGATCTACGAACCGAGCACCTGTTCGTAGTAGCGCAGGTACTGGGGCACGACCAGTGAAGCGCAGAATCGCTTCTTGGCGGTGCGCCGGCCGACCGCGCGCATCTCTTCGAGGCGGGCGCGGTTGGTAAGGAGCTCGAGAGCGCCGGCGGCCATCGCGTCCACGTCCCCGGGAGCGTAAAGCAGGCCGGTGACGCCGTCGTCGACGAGCTCGGGGACGCCGCCGACGCGGGTGGCGATGGAAGGAACCATGCAGGCCATGGCTTCCAGGGCGGCCAGACCGAAGGATTCGAGCTCGCTGGGCATGAGCATCAGATCGGCAAGCGGAAGCAGCTCGTTCACGCGCTCCTGCTTGCCCAGGAAGTGGACCCGGCAATGGATGCCGAGGTCGTGTGCCAGCCACTCGGCCGCCGAGCGGTCGGGGCCGTCGCCCACCAGGACGAGCTGGGCCGGGAGCTCGCGCGCCACCCGCGCGAAGACCTTGACCACGTCGACGACGCGCTTGACGGGGCGAAAGTTCGACAGGTGCATGAAGAGCGCCTCGCCGGGTGCAGCATAGTGAGCGCGGGCGTGGGCGCGCACGGACTCGTCGGCGATGGGCGTGTACACGTCGCAGTTGACGAAGTTGGTGATGACCTCGATGGGGCGCGTGACCTCGAAGTCGGCAACCGTTTTGTCTTTCAGGTACTGCGAGATGCTGGTGACGCCGTCGCTCTCCTGAATGGAGTGACGGGTGATGGGAAGGTAACTGCGGTCCAGGCCGACCAGCGTGATGTCGGTTCCATGAAGCGTGGTGACAAAGGGCAGGCGGCGGCCGCGGGCGGCCAGCATCTGGCGGGCCAGCAGCGCGCTCACGGAGTGGGGGATGGCATAGTGCACGTGGAGCAGGTCCAGCTCGTAGAACTCGGCTACCTCGGCCATGCGTGAGGCAAGAGCCAGGTCGTAGGGGGGGAACTCAAAAAGCGGGTAGTTTGAGACCGGCACTTCGTGATAGAAGATGCCCTCCTCGCGGCCGTTGAGGCGGAAGGGCTGCGAGTACGAGATGAAGTGAACCTCGTGGCCTTTGGCGGCCAGCTCGATGCCCAGCTCCGTCGCCACTACGCCCGAACCGCCGTAGGTCGGGTAACACGTAATCCCAATCTTCATTGGACCTTCTGAAATATGGAGAAAAACACGCCGGCGGAGGGAGCGCCGGCTTGTGTGGCTGTTTTTTGGACGCGCGCGGGCAGGACGAAGATGCAGGCGGGCGTGTTAAGAGACGGTTGCAGGGGCCGGAGATGTGGGGAGGGCGGCGAAAGAGGCAAGTTCTAGGTGAGGGAACTCGCGCAGAGCTTCGAGAGCGTGCATCTCGATCTCGCGGGAGGCGCGCAGCCGGGTGCGAACCTGGGCGAGGTCGGCGTCGTTGTAGCCGGGGTGAGTGACGAGCTCCCAGGTGCCCGCCGGCAACTGCCGCACCAGGGAGCGGACCATCGCGGCATCGAGAGTGCCGGTGCCGACGACGGCGACGGTGCCGTCGGTGGTGGCGAAGCCCTCCTGCGCGATGATGCGGTGCAAGGCGGGCTCGAACCGGCGCAGGGCGGTCTCTTCGGCGCGGCGAAGCCACGGGGCGCGGGGCGTGGCATGCACGGCCCACACCGGCTCGAATGGATTGCGGATGGCCGCGATGCCGGCGGCGCGGGCGGCGCGCAGAACAGGCCGGAGCAAGGCGGGAAACATGTGCGTGTGCTTGTGCGTGTCGATGTGGGTGAGCCTGAGCCCCGCATGCTGCAGGACGGCAATCTGTGCCGCGGCTTCGGCCTCGATCTCCTCAGCGCGGATGCGGCCCGAGAAGAGTCGCAGCAGAAACTGGCCGAGAGTTATCGTCAGCCGGCCCGTCTTCGCATCGATGAGCGAAGGGATCTGGCTGGGCGGGAGCACCGGGTCGCCGTCGGTAAGGACGATGTGGCAGCCGACGCCGAGCGAAGGTGTGTGCGCGGCGAAGTCGAGGGCCTCCTGGGTGGCGCGGGCGCGGGCCATCAGCGTGGCGCTGGTGAGGACGCCGGCGCCATGCAGCTCCCTGACGGCGCGGTTCACACCCGGCGTCAACCCGAAGTCGTCCGCATTCACGATGAGCCGGCCCACCGGCTGAGTGTATCAACCGGGACCCGGAGCAAACGGCGCCCGCACCTCCCGATTCGCTACGCTGCTATGATGGATCGAGGCGAGCATCGCCACTCCGCCTTGCGTGGGCGGTTAGCTCAGTTGGTTAGAGCGCCTGCCTTACAAGCAGGAAGTCGGGGGTTCGAGTCCCTCACTGCCCACCACTCCGAAGGTGCGTCGACTCGGATGTAGTTTCTGCAAATTTGATCACCCCTGGTTTTGCTGCGGCGCTGATCGCTCGCTCGATCACCTCAACCCCGCGTCAGGGAACCCTCCGGCATGGAACCCTGCGGTATGGAACCAGGATCCGCCGAACGTCCGTACAGAGACCAGTGCGGCTGTCGCCGGGGCCACCGTCACCATGACGCCGTCGCCGGAGACGCGCAGTTCCTGCGGCATTCCGTACCACCTGCCGTCGAGCGAGACAGCCTCGCCGCCGAAGGTAATCGGCGATCCTCCGTTGTAAATGCCCAGATTGCTCAGTTGATCGGCGGGAGTGCTTCCCGTGGAGGCCAGGTTCATGACTTCGGCCCGGGTGACGTAAGAGCCGAACCCGTCGATAGTCACGCTCGCCGCATTCGCGGTGTCCCTGTTATTGAGGATCACGCAGACGCCAGAAGGTGTGCCCACGGCCCAGGCGCTGAGGGCCACGCCATTGGCGCTCAGGGTGCTTTCCAGAAGAACGCCCCGCCCGCCGTGGCGGAAGATTTGCGAGACCACGAATAGCCCGTAGTAAAGCGGCTGCACGGCCGTAATCACGCTGTCGTCTTCGCCAATGGCGGCATAACCCGAGGTGTTTCCCGTGTTGTGGAAGTTGACGCCGCTGGAGCCATACTGGGCGTTGGTCATGATGAAGTCAATGGCCCACAGTGCGGCGGCGAAGGCATTGGCAACGCCGGCCGGGTCCTTGCTGGAGAAGTAGGTGTTGCACTCGTCGATGCGGAAGGGCATGGAGTTGGCCTGGGCGGCCTTCTGCAGGTTTTGCAAGGCGCCGACCAGACCGGGGCTGGGATCGGCGAGCACGCCGGAGATCGACGGCGCGGCCCCGCTATAGTTGCTGATGTAATAGTGCTCGGTGAGCAGGGCGATCATGCCCTTTTCATCGGCGGCGAAGTCTTCGGCCCATCCCTTTTTGTCGCTGGAAGCCGCGGGTCCGGTGAACACCGCGTGAGGCACCGCAGCGCGAATCGCCTGGGCAAAGGCATTCCAGCCCGCAAACGTGGCGCCGCCCGAGATCGTGCCGCCGTTGAGAAAGATGTCGTAGGAGATTCCGTCGCCGTACAGATCCGGTTCGTTGCCGATTTCAAAGCCGAGCAGTTGGTAGCCGAGTTGCTTTGCGGCGTAGGCCGCTTCACCGGCGGCGAGCTGAGGAGACGCAGTCGAGCCGTCCTTTCCGAACATGTTGACGCCGTAGATGACCTTCCAGTTCCGGCACATGTGCATCAGGCTGGCAAAGTTGTCGATGTCGGCCGGGGCCACCTGGCCGCTGGTCTTGCCGCTGCCGCTGGGTGTCCACGTGGTCTCGTCGACGCTGTTGGCGCCGATACGCAACACGCCGCCGCCCAGGGCATTCAGCAGTCCCACCAGGTCGGTGTTTTCGCCGCTCAAATAGACGGGCGAGCGGTTGATCGAATCTTTTTCAAAACTCAGGCTGGCGAAGTGGGCGTCGAGAACGGCGGAGTTCGCCACGCGTTGTGGCTGAAGGGTGAGGGTAGCGGCGACACCGCTCGACGAGGAGCTTCCGCCGGTCTGGCCGGCAGCTTCAGCATAGCCGGCAGTCATGGCGGACGCGGCGGCGAGGGCCGAAAGACGAACGAAGCTTCTTCTGTCGATGGGCCGCGGGGAATCTTGCGCACCTTGCTCTTTGGCGGACACAGAGTCGGTAATCATAGACCATCCTTGTGGTGGGGATGCGAAAGGGCATGCGTCAGCGGGGCGCGATGCAGGGGGAATCCGGAAGCGACTTGCTGTTCCGGAAAGCTGCATCGCAGAACGTGCACGGCGACCAAGTTAGTTAGCTGGCACTCTGTCCGCGTGATCTCTTGATCGAACCGTTGAACTTGGGTGCCCCAGGTCCGCGCTCCCCGGCGACAGATCTTTGCTCGCCGTGGTGGCGATCCCGCTTTTGAGACCTGGGAGATCACGAAACCGCACAGTCGCGGTGCCAGCTCATTCCAGCCCACGTTCGCGTTCGACAGCCGGAAGAATCGATAGGGATTTCACAGTCTCGACGTGAAATCACCGTCCCAAACCTTAGCCCAGCGCAAAGCGCGGTGTCAACAGGTGCGCCGGCGGAGTAGCCGCGCATAATTGAAGAGGAGAGCGGATTTTGTTCACTCTTCGAAGTTTTCGGGATGCTCGTCGTGTTCAGAGGTGCGGGCGCGTTTGCCAACCTGCGCCCCTGGCGGAGAAAATGGCAGGGGTCTTGTATGACACCGTATACATCTCTTCAAACTTCGAGGGGCGTTTCTGCAATGCTTAAGAACAAATTTCCGGCCCCGCCGGCCGTGGTCTTTCTCTCTGCCCTGTTTGTAGCTCTTTCCATGATCGTCATGCAGCCGGCCAAGGCTCGCGCGCAGGCTGCGACCGCCGCGCGGCCGTGGATGAACAAGGCGTTTTCGCCCCGGAAGCGCGCGGAACTGCTTGTCCACGCGATGACGCTCGACGAAAAAGTGGAGCAGATTCACATGTCCGGCGACCGGGCCCATCCCCGCGAGATCCCGGGTATTCCGCGGCTGGGGCTGCCTACGTTCAAGATCACCAACGGGCCCGCGGGCGCCGGGCCGGGCGACAGCCGCGAAGAGGTTCCGGCCACGGCGCTGCCCTCGGCGCTGGCCCTCTCGGCCACCTGGGACCCCACTCTGGCGGACGAGTTTGGCGAGGTGGCCGGGGCGGAAACGGCCGACCTGGGCGAGCAAATGATCGAGGCGCCGGGCGTGGACATCGTGCGCGTGCCCCAGAACGGCCGCAACTTCGAGTACTTCGGCGAGGACCCCTATCTTTCCGGCCGCATGGCCATACCCGAGATCCAGGCCATCCAGAACGCCGGCGTGATCGCCGAGGTCAAGCACTACGCGGCCAACAACCAGGAAGCCGATCGCAAGACCATCAACGAACTGATCGGGCTGCGGGCGCTGCATGAGATATTCCTTCCCGCCTTTCACGCCGCCATCGTGGACGGGCACGCGGGCGCGGTGATGTGCGCCTACCCAAGCGTCAACGGCCAGTTCAACTGCGAGAACACGTACCTGCTCAAGGATGTGCTGCGCGGGGAGTGGGGGTTCCAGGGCTTTGTGCAGTCGGACTATACTGCGACCCACAGCACGATTCCGGCGGCGCTGGCGGGCCTTGACCTCGAGATGAAGCACGATGCCCACTACGACGCCAATATGAAGGCGGCCGTCGAGATCGGCGCTTTGCCCATGAGTGTCCTCGACGGCCTCTTGATCCACCGCTATCGCACCATGTTCGCACTGGGCATCTTCGACCGCGAGTACCCGGTGAAGCCGATTCCTGAAGAGCACGATGGGCAGGTCGCGCGGGAGATCGCCGACGCTGCGGCGGTGCTCCTGAAGAACCAGAACGATCAACTGCCGCTGATGGCCGATGCGCTCAAGAGCATTGCATTGATCGGTCCCTACGCAGGCGAAGCGATGACGGGCGGCGGCGGCAGCTCCCACGTAAAGCCCCTCTATACCGTCTCGCCCCTCGACGGGCTGAAGAAGGACCTGCCGGCGGACGCGACGGTGACCTGCGACGACGGCGCACAGCCGGCCGCGGCTGCGGCGCTTGCGGCCAAAAGCGATGTGGCGATCGTGATGGTGGGCAACAAGGACAGCGAGGGCCACGACCGGCCCAGTCTCTCGCTGCCCGATAACCAGGATGCGCTGATCGAGGCCGTGGCCGCGGCCAATCCACACACGATCGTGGTGCTCAAGACCGGCGGGCCGGTGCTGATGCCCTGGCTCGACAAGGTTCCCGCAGTGCTCGAGGCATGGTATCCGGGCGAGGAAGACGGCGACGTGGTGGCCGATCTCCTCTTCGGCAAGGTGGATCCCTCGGGCAAGCTGACGGTCACCTTCCCCAAGGCTGAAGGCGATACGCCGGCGCATACTCCCGAGGAGTATCCGGGCGTGGACGGAACCGTGATCTACAGAGAAGGACTCAAGGTGGGCTACCGGTGGTACGACGCCGAGAAGATTGAGCCGCTCTTCCCGTTCGGCTTCGGCCTCTCGTACACGACCTTCAGGCTTGCAGACTTTCACGTCTCGCCCGAGGACGCGGGCGGCATGGTCCACGTTGGCCTGAGCATCACCAATACGGGCAAGGTGGCGGGGGCCGACGTGGCGCAGGTGTACGTAGCCTTTCCGGCCGCGGCCGGCGAGCCGCCGCATCAGTTGAAAGGATTCGCGCGAGTGTTCTTGCAGCCAGGCGAGAGCAGGCACATCCTGGTGACGCTCACGTCGAGCGCATTCTCGGTGTGGGACACGGCGGCGAACCGCTGGAGAGTTGAGCCGGGGCGGTTCGGGATTCTGGCCGGGGACTCGTCGCGCAATCTGCCCCTCCAGGGGAGCGTGGAGATCCGCGCGCAGGCAAGGTGAGGCGGGTTGGATGACAGTCTGAACCGGCTCTGTTTGCTGTCATGCGCGGGTGATAGCATGTGAAGGCACGACCGACGGAGCAGAGCCATGAGCGAAGCCACCACCCTGAACACACTCTCACCGGAAGAGGTCTCGAACCTTACTCGGAAGACCAACTACGGCACCTGGCGCTTCCAGAAGACCTGGAAGCCGCTCTATATTGCCGACGCCGAGGGCTGCTGGTTCACGGACGGCGCCGGCAAGCGCTACCTCGACTTCAGCGCGCAGTTGATGTGCGTGAACCTGGGCCACAAGAACCCGCGCGTGGTGAAGGCAATCGCCGAACAGGCAAGGGAACTGGCCTACGTGGCGCCGGGCTACGCCACGGGGGCGCGCGCCAGACTCAGCGCCAAGCTTCTGGAGGTGCTGCCCGCGGGGCTGACCAAGTTCTTCTTCGCCACCAGCGGCACGGAGGCCAATGAAGCGGCCTTCAAGATCGCGCGCATGGTGACCGGCAAGACCAAGATTATCTCCCGCTACCGCTCGTATCACGGTTCCACGATGGGCTCGATCGCGGCCACAGGCGACCCGCGCCGCTGGGCCATGGAGCCGGCAGGCAAGGGCGCGGGCTTTGTGTTTGCACCGGAGACCAACTGCTACGATTGCCCCATCAGGCACACCTACCCGGCGTGCAACATCGCCTGTGCCGACTACATTGAGCACATGATCGAGAACGAGAGCGACGTAGCGGCAATCATCGTGGAGCCGGTGGTGGGAACCAATGGCGTGCTCGTGCCTCCGGCCGAATACCTGCCCCGCCTGCGCGAGATCTGCGACCGGCACGGCGTGCTCCTGATCGCCGATGAGGTGATGGCTGGCTGGGGACGCACCGGCAAGTGGTTCAGCGTGGACCACTGGAACGTGAAGCCCGACATTCTGGTTACCGCCAAAGGAATCACGTCAGCTTACGTGCCGCTGGGTTTGTGCGCCACAACCGAAAAGATCGCGAATTACTTTGAGGACCACTACTTCGCGCACGGGCACACGTACGAGGCGCATCCCCTCACGCTGGGGCCCGGTGTGGCCACCATCGAGGAGATGCAGCGGCTGAAGCTGGTGGAGCGCGCGGCGGAGCTGGAGCCCTACGTGCGCGGCAAGCTCGACGCCCTCAAAGCCAAACACCCTTCCGTGGGCGATGTGCGCGGCCTCGGGCTGTTCTTCGCCGTCGAGATCGTGAAGAACCGCACCACGAAGCAGCTCTTCAACACCATGCGCGACAAAGTCGAAGGCAAGCCGCTGGTCGTCGATCAGATCGCCGCCAAGATGATGGCGCAGGGCGTATCCATCCAAGCCTGGGTGAGCCACTTCGTCATCGCGCCGCCGCTGATCGTGACCAGGGAAGAGCTGGATCTCGGGATCGCGGCGCTCGATGAGCACCTGGCGATTGCGGATGCATTGGTGGAAGGCTAAAGCAGTTTCTCTTACGCCGGTTCCTCCGCCCTCGCGATAGCTGGAGCCGGCGCGGCCAGCTTCATCAACGCCACATACAGAGCGCCGGCCGTGAAGAACCCCACGAACCACGCATAGTCGTACAAAAAGTGCAGCGGCTTGAAGAAGTAGCCGATCACCGCAATCGCCACGCCCAGCACCAGCGCCACCATGGCGCGCGGATTCACGCCTTTCGCGTAATGGTAAATGCCCTCGCGGTGGTAGAGCGAGTTCACGTCCAGCTCCGTGCCGCGAATCAGAAAGTAATCGCACACCATGATACCGGCCACGGGCCCGAGCAGCCCCGAGTAGCCAACCAGCCAGCCGAAGATGTAGGCATCCGGCGTGGCCAGCAGCTTCCACGGGCACATCGCCAGCCCGAGCAAGCCCGTGATCAGCCCGCCCGTGCGAAAGCTGATAAGCCGCGGATAGAGGTTTGAAAAGTCATTCGAGGGCGACACCACGTTGGCGCCGATGTTCACGTTGAGCGTAGCCACCAGGATGGCGATCATGGCGATGAACGCGACCACCGGCTGATGAAATGCGCCGATCAGCAGAATGGGGTTCCAGATCGCGTGCCCGAAGAGCACCTCGGAGGCCGACGTGACCGCGATGCCCACGAATGTGTAAAGCGCCATGGCCACCGGCAGCCCGAACGCCTGGCCCCACGACTGCGCGCTCTGCGACTTCGAGTAGCGCGTGAAATCCGGAATGTTCAGGGCCAGCGTAGCCCAGTAGCCCACCATGGCCGTCAGCGACGGGAAAAAGACCTTGAAGAACGCGCCGGCCGAATGGAAGTGACTGGGCGCCGAAAGCATCGCGCCGAAGCTGCCGGCCTTCATGCGCACCCAGACCAGCAGCAGGCCGGCCATGACGAACATCAGTGGTGCGCCCAGGGCCTGCAGATGGCGAATCGTGTCCACGCCGCGCCAGACCACGATCATGTTCAGCAGCCAGAAGCCAAGGAAGCAGACCCACAGCACCGCGCCGTTGCCGGTGAGCGCGGGCCAGACGATCGTCAGCATCGAGTCAATCGCAGTTCCACCGATCCAGGACTGGATGCCGAACCACCCGCAGGCCACCACCGCGCGCAGCATGGCGGCAAGATTTGCTCCGCGCACGCCGAACGGCGCGCGGATGAAGACGGGGAAGGGAATTCCGTACTTGGCGCCCGCGTGCGCATTCAGCAGCAGCGGCACTAGCACGATGAGGTTGCCCAGCAGCACCGTGCCCACCGCCTCCTTCCAGTCCATCCCCTGCGCGATCAGCGACGAGGCAAGCTGGTAGGTGGTGATCTCCATGCACATCGAGAACCACAGGGCCGTGTAGTTGTAAAAGCCCCACTTGCGCTGCTCGGGCGTGGTGGGGCGCAGGTCCTGGTTGGATAGGGACGGATCGACCGTGCTCACAAAGCCTCCTGGCGGAGCTGGCGGGGTTAGCGGAGTTACCGGTGCTGCCAAGACAACAAGTTAGCGGGTTAGCAAGTCGACGAACCTGCCGCTGGGGACGATCCGTTCGCCGCGCGGGTAGAAGCCGCTGCCGTGCGGTTGCAAAGTGGGTGTATTTTACCTGACCGCGCCGGAGATCTGCGGCGCATTCTCTTTTTCGGCTGCTTGCCGCGGCCGGTTGCCCTTTCTCTTGCGCACCTCGCGCCACGCCACCAGGAAAAGAACCGGAAACGTGACGGCGAGGACGACGACTCCGGCAGCAAAGTGGAGCGTCGGCGGTGCTCCCGGGACCTGGCGCCCCGTCTCCCAGTAGAGCAGCGCGAGGGCGCCAAAGACGAAGACGATCTGCGTGCAGAAGACCTGCAGCGACGCTTTGCCCAGAGTGAGGAAGGGCTCGATCGCGACCATGCGAAGAATGTATTTGCGCATCCAGTAGAAGAGGATCGCAAAGGCAGAGATGTTGAGGACGCGCAAAGGTCCGATCTGCCACTTGTCGAGGAGCACCCCCAACCCCGGTTGGGTGAGCTGCGGGCCCAGCCAGTTGTGACGCACTCCCAGAAAGAAAATACACACGGCGCCAGCCAGCGAGACTAGCCACCAGGGCGTACGCATCAGCGCAGTCGTGCGCGTGGCCGAACGCGCTCCCAGCCAGAGGCCGACGACCCACACTGCCTGCCATGCAAAGAGATTGAAGGCGCCGGTCTCCTGCAATGGAATCTGTAGATGCGTAACGTGGACCATCCAGTTGTGGAAGAGGTCGCGAAGGCCGAACTGCGCCAGCAGCCAGATGCCGGCGCTGACCACGAGAATGGATCGCCAGCCCCAGCGCACCGCTGCGGAGAGAACCAGTGGCGTGAAAAACAGGAAGGTGACGTACATGGGCAGAATGTCGAGCAGCGGCGGGCAATACAGCAGCAACACCGAGCCGGCGATGGCGACCACCGGATGGGCAAGATAAAAGTCGAGCAGATTGCACAGCGCGGCCTCATGGGTCTGCACGGCGTACGCGGCCGCCACCGTGAAAGCGAAGGCCAGCATCATCAGGTGGTAGCGATACACCTTCAGCGAACGCTTCCACAGCCGCATGCGCACGCCTGGCGCATTCTCGCGCATGTCGCGGATATAGAGCCGCCCCACGAGCAGCGCCGATATCAAGACGAAACCTTCAGCAGAGGAGAAGTATCCGATCGGCGAATCCACAAGATCGCTGAAGTGCGTAGGCATGTGCGTCAGGGTCATCCAGACGAGGAACAGCCCGCGCAGTGCGTCGAGTTCGGGGCGGCGTTCGAGATGGGGGAGGTTCATGCAACTGTAACACCGGCCGACTTCGCGGCTACACAGGCTTAGACGCTCTTCCTGCTCGGCGGTTGCCAAGCGCAATGGCGGCCTGCAGAACGCCCCACAGCGGATCGCTTGCCCGGCAGTTGGGCAGCTCGACGGCGGATTACTTCCAGGCCCCGCCGCGCGCCTCGCGCCGCAGGTAGTTGCCCCGTCCGGGCCTGCCCACGAACCTCCCGCCCTGCACCACCAGCTCACCGCGCGAGTACACGTCCCGCGCATTGCCGCGCACCCTGAACCCCTCGAACATCGAGTAATCCACGCGCATGTGGTGTGTCGCGGCGCTGATCGTGTAATCCTCCGCCGGGTCCCACAGCACCAGATCGGCATCGCTGCCCGCAGCCAGCACGCCCTTCTTCGGATAAAGCCCGAAGATCCGCGCCGGTGCCGTCGAAACCAGCTCCACAAAGCGGTTGATCGAAAAATTCCCCTGGTTCACCCCATGGTGGTGCAGCAGTTGCAGCCGGTTCTCGATCCCCGGCCCGCCATTCGGAATCTTCGTAAAGTCATCCTTGCCCAGCGCCTTCTGGTCCTCGAAACAGAACGGGCAATGATCCGTCGAAACCACCTGCAAATTGTCTGTGCGCAGCCCGTCCCACAGCTTCGGCTGGTTCCCGCGCTCGCGCAAGGGCGGCGTAAACACATACTTCGCGCCCTCCCACCCCGCGCTCTCCATGTTGTCTTCAATCGAGAGCAGCAGATACTGCGGGCACGTTTCCGCAAACGCCGGCAGGCCGCGGTCGCGCGCCTCGCGGACTTGGTTGAGCGCATCCTCGCTCGAGAGATGCACGATGTAAATCGGCACGCCGGCCATCTCCGCCATGGCAATGGCCCGGTGCACGGCCTCGGCCTCCGCCCGCGTGGGCCGCGTCAGCGCATGATAGATCGGCGCGGTCTTGCCCTCGGCCAGCGCCTGCCGCACGATCACGTCGATCACCGAGCCATTTTCCGCGTGCATGCAGATCAGCGCGCCGTTCTTCGCCGTCTGCCTCAGCGCCTTGAAGATGGTCGCGTCGTCCACCATCAGCACGCCCGGATAGGCCATGAACAGCTTGAAGCTGGCCACGCCCTCGCGCACCAGGTCGTCCATGTCTTCCAGACCCGCGTCCGGCAGGTCGGTCACGATCATGTGCAGCCCGTAGTCGATGCACGCCTTGCCCTCGGCCTTCTTCCACCACGTGTCGAGCGCCGCGCGCATCTTCGTACCCCGCGCCTGGATGGCGAAGTCCACAATCGTCGTCGTCCCGCCGATCGCCGCCGCCCGCGTGCCGGTCTCAAAGTCGTCGGCAGAAGTCGTCCCGCCAAACGGCATATCCAGATGCGTATGCGCATCGATCCCGCCCGGCAGCAGCAGCAATCCCGTCGCGTCCACCACCGTCTCCGCCGCGCTCGCCGGAATCCCCGCCCGGATCTCCTTGACCGTCGCGCCATCGATCAGCAGATCGGCCTTCACGCTCGCATCGGCGTTGACGATGGTTCCGTTTTGGATGAGTACCGTAGACATAACTCACATCCTAGACGAGCGGATAGGCGTCTCGCACAAAGGGCTCTTTGCGGGACTACTCCCGGCCTCTGAGCATGGCGGCCATCACGCGCGGATTGCGGCGGCCGTGAATGACGGCGACCACCCATAACGGCCTCTCCGCGGGCGCATACGCAATCAGGTATTCGCGTACCACAATGAAGCGCAAGGGCCGGGAAGTGAGGTCCGGGCGTCTGCGGCCCACACCCGGAAATGAAACCAGATCCCGAATAGCGGTCAGAATTTAGGCGATCACCCGGTCGGCAGCGTCGAGATCCTCGAGTGCGATGTACTCCCAAATCTCGTCAAGGTCTCTGAGGGCTTCCGGGTGAAAATCGTAGCCGGTCATTGAGACCGTCATTGGGGCCGTCGAGCGGCGCTTTTTTGCCGGAAATAGCTCTCAACCTCATCGCCGGGGATGGGCTTCACCCTTTCGCCCTTCAGGTCGTCATATCGGCTGTCGAGCATGGCCCGCACCTGAACAACTTCATCCAGGTATCCGGCCATCGCATCCTCCACAAGGTCGTCCGTCCTGCGCCCGCTTTCGATGGCCAGGGCGTTGAGTTTCTGCTCGGTCTCGGGCGTGAGCTGCACTTCCATGCTTATCAGCCTACGAGAAAACCTGCCCCGGCTCAAGCCCGAAGAATTCCGGCGAAGCCGGCCGGAATCCCCGCGCGAATTTCTTTAATGGTTGCGCCGTCGATCAGCAGATCGGCCTTCACGCTCGCATCGGCGTTGACGATGGTGCCGTTTTGGATGAGTACAGGACTCATAATCTCAATCCCCATTCAGGGTTGCGGTTGCGTAGCGCAGGCCGCTCCACGTGTGCGTTCTTCCCACGTTTCCGCGGGCACTCCCGAATCCACCCGCACCATCGTGATGCACCCATCCACCGGGCACACGCACGAACACAGATTGCACCCCACGCACTCCGTCTCATCCACCCGCGGAATCCGATCAAGCGGCGTCGGATACGGTCCCTGCGCAAAAGCCGCCGCGCGCTCCTTGCGCGTCACCGGCGTCTCGGCCAATGACGCACGGCTGCGCATCTCTTTCTCAATAGGCATGGGATGCAGCTCCACATGCCCATCCACCGGCCCCGTCACGCGGTCCAGGTGAATGCACTGGTGCGCCCCATCCCAGCACGCAATATGGCACAGATCGCAGCCAATGCACTTCTGTTCATCGATATGCGCCACAATCTTGAAGTTCAGGTTGAGGTGTTTCCACTCCGTTACGCGATCGAGCGAGAGCCCGCGAAAATCCTCAAGCCTTGCGAAGCCCTTCGCGCGCATCCAGTTCTCCAGCCCCTCGGCCATATCCTCGACGATGCGATACCCGTAGTGCATCACCGCCGTGCATACCTGCACCGTCCCGCACCCGAGCAGGAAAAACTCCGCCGCATCGCGCCAGCTCCCGATCCCGCCGATCCCCGAAAGCGGCAGCGCCGACTCCCCATCCGCCAAAATCTGCTGCACCATGTTCAGCGCGATGGGCTTCACCGCCGGCCCGCAGTAGCCGCCGTGCGAGCTCTTGCCGTCCACATTCGGCCGCGGCACAAAAGTATCCAGATCGATCCCCGTGATCGAATTGATCGTATTGATCGCCGACAATCCGTCTGCCCCGCCGCGCTTGGCCGCCCGCGCCACGGCGCGGATGTCGGTGATGTTGGGCGTCAGCTTCACCAGCACCGGCGTCCGGGCCTTTTCCTTCACCCACGCGGTAATCATCTCCGCGTACTCCGGCACCTGGCCCACCGCCGAGCCCATGCCGCGCTCGCTCATCCCATGCGGGCAGCCGAAGTTCAGCTCCAGGCCATCCGCGCCCGCGTCCTCCGCGCGCTCGACAATCTCATGCCACGCCTCCCGCGTGGAAGCCACCATCAGCGACGCAATCACCGCATTCCGCGGATAGCGCCGCTTCACCTCCGCCATCTCCGCCAGGTTCACTTCCACGCTGCGGTCGCTGATCAGCTCGATATTGTTGAAGCCCATCATGCGCTGCCCGTTCCAGTCCGTCGCCGAGTAGCGCGAGCTCACGTTGGTAACAGGCTCGCCGATGGTCTTCCACACCGCGCCGCCCCACCCCGCGTCGAAGGCGCGCATGATCATCTCGCCCGTGTTGGTCGGGGGTGCCGAGGCCAGCCAGAAGGGATTCGGGCAGTCGATCCCGCCGGCGAATTGGCGAACCGTCAAATCAGGTTGAACGGCCTTCGCGTCAGGCATGGGCGGCCTCCGCGCTTGCGAGCATGGCGAGCGCCGCGCGTTTGCCTCCGGCCACCGCGTCCACCACCTCGCGGCCGCCGTTCACGCAGTCTCCCGCCGCAAAGTAGCGGGGATTGCCGGTGCGCCCCGTGGTGGGGTCGGCCACGATGCGGCCGTCGCGCACCTCCACGTGGCGCAGCTCCTGGATGAGGTGCGTCAGCGGCGACTGGCCGATGGCGGGCACCACGAGATCGCAGGCGATGGCGTAGTCGGAGTTCGGGATGGGAACAAGAGCGCTGCCCACCTGCTGTACCTGCACCGTATCCACCAGCAGATGGCCGCGTTCGCCCGGCCGCACCGCAACCGGCTGGCGCCGCCATAGAAACTGCACCCCCTCCTGCTTGGCGTGCTCATACTCAAAGTCGAACGCCGAGATGTCGCCCTCGCCCCGGCGGTAGAGCAGGTAAACCGTGCTTGCGCCCAGCCGGCGGGCGGCGTTGGCGGCGTCGATGGCGGTGTTGCCCGCGCCCACCACGACCACCGTGCCGTGCAGCTCGCGCAGATGGCCGGTCTTGTAAGCGGCGATCAGTTCAAGCGCGTTCATCACGCCGGCAGCGCCCTCGCCGGGGATGCCGAGTTGCTGCATAGCGCCCAGCCCCACGCCGAGAAAGATGAAATCGAACTCCGCTTCCAGGGCTTCGAGAGCGGCGGCGGAGTCCACGCTGACGCCGTAACGGAAGCTGACGCCCATCCTGCTGATCATCTCGATCTCGCGGAGGCTGTCGGCGGCGCGCAGTTTGTACTCGGCTACGCCGTAGGTGTTCAGGCCGCCCGGCAGGGCGCGGCGCTCCACGATGGTGGCTTGCGCCCCGCGGCGGCGGAGCTCGGCGGCGCAGGCCAGCGAGGCCGGCCCGCCGCCGATACAGGCCACCCTGACGCTGCGCGCCGCGGCCGCCGTGGCGGGCACCTCGCCGGAGGCGTGAAAAAAGTCCATCGCGTAGCGCTGCAACAGGGCAATCTGGATAGGCTTGTGATTCTGCCGCTGCATCACGCAGGCGCCCTCGCAGAGCACGTCCACGGGACAGACGCGCGAACAGCTCCCGCCGAGAATATTGGCGTCGAGAATGCGCATGGCCGAGCCGCGCAGGTTGTCCGTGGCGATCCGCTTGATGAAGCCCGGAACGTCGATGTGCGTCGGGCAGGCCGCGGTGCAGGGCGCGTCGAAGCAGTTCAGGCAGCGGTTGGCCTCGATGACGGCCGCCTGCGCGGTTAACGGCGGCTTGAGCTCGCCGAAGCGCTCCCGTAGTTGTGGATCGTCAGGAATGGTTGCTGTGCTCATGCAAGCCTCGTGCGTAGCATGGATCTCAATTGCGTCTCTATCGTCAGCGGCTCCTGTACAAAACACCGTGAGACTTTGAAGGTAAAGCAACCGCGCCTGTTCCGCAATGCCGCCACCCCGGCACGGCTTCCTGGGCGGCTGGCCATTTGTGGACCCGCCGCCGCGCCAGGAAATCATTGCAATTGGGGCGCGTAGCAGGGTATCAAGAAGAATGTCGAGAAAAAGCCTTCTCCTGCTGCTTTGCGCGCTGGTTGTGTCTCTGCCCGCCGCGCGCCGCTGCCACGCCGCCGGGCCGGCCCGGCTCGTCGTGAAAAATGCCTACCTGTTCACCATGGCCCCCGACCAGAAGAAGCCCTTCACCGGGTACCTGGTTGTGGACGGGCAAGGGAAGCTGGCGCAGGTCGGCGCCGGAAACCCTCCCGCCGATCTCAAAGCGGAGCAGACCTGGGACGCGCACGGGGACTGGATCGTTCCCGGCTTCCTCTCGGCGCACAGCCACCTGTGGCAGGCGGCCTTTCGCGGCATCTCGCCGGACCAGACCCTGACGGGCTGGATCGACGGCCTCTACTACGGCCACGCCCGCTACGCGCAGCCGCAAGACTACTACTGGTTCACGCTCTACGGCGCCCTCGATCATCTCCGGCACGGCATCACCGGCGCCTACGACTTTGCCTACGGCGGCACCTCGTGGGGCCTCTGCAAAGCGAATGACTGCGACCAGGCCGAGTTCAAGGCCGAAACCGATTCAGGCATCCGCTTCGTCCACGGCTACCAGCCCGACACCATCAGCGCCACCGACACCCCGGCCATGGCCATGGCGCGGCTCACCAGCTTCATGCAGTGGGTCAGCGCCCAGCCCCGCGATTCGCGGT
>Ga0335072_10005523_pt1 | contig 18622 bp, 14 predicted proteins | sample Lox_Sample_21_FD_206725 | JGI IMG/M metagenome (GOLD analysis project Ga0335072, IMG submission 206725) | Soil microbial communities from Loxahatchee National Wildlife Refuge, Florida, United States - Lox_Sample_2.1 | ecosystem: Environmental > Terrestrial > Soil > Wetlands | place: USA... | reverse complement strand
CATCATGCCAGTCGTCGCCAATGAAGTTATTCAGCCATTTTCGGGCAAGGCGATTATGTATCTGTTTAGCGCAGCGCTTGTGCGGGGACAAACACCGTCGGAACTGCTGATCCACTGCGTTGCGACCGGTCTTTATCTTGACCGCAACATCTATCTTCACAAATCCGGCACAAGCCTGACCCAACTTCTCATTCTCAAAGCATTGGCCATCGAAAAACTAGCAAGAGAATTAGACAACACCCTGTCAGCGTTGGAGACCCTCTTGGTCGATTGGCCAACTGTCTACGCAACAATTGAGCACAGACTCAACAGGTTTTTGGAGGGAATGCATGCCTAAACAACCTGGCCGACAGACTATCGTGGTAAAGAAGACCTCCACGGCAATCTCCAAGGGCAGAGCCAAGGAGGATGGCGCAACCCTTCGCAGGTATATAGCCGAATATATGGACGAGACCATAAAGAACGAAAATGGCGGGACCATGCTCCGCTACAAGTATGAGGGCGCTAAGTTGAAGCATGGCGTTGCTCAAAGGACGGCAAGCCATCCCGGCCTCCGTGCGGGGGTTGACTACTTGACGAAGGAGCCCCGTGGGGAAATTGGTGTGCACGGCTTTTTGCGACGCCTCGTCGAAGCAAAGACAGGGAGACAAATAGGGACTCTGACCAATATCGAGAAGGCTGAGTCGGTTGAGGAAATCTGGAAAATCAAGCTCGCCGAGAAGGGGCTCAAGAAAATCGCTCATAAGTTCGTTTTTAGCTTGGACCCTGAGATTGCCAAAAAAATGCGGGAAAAGGGCATACCAGTTGACGAACACCTCAATCGAATCGTGCGCGAGACCTGGCGGCGGTATCAGGATAAATTTTATCCCGGTCAAGAAATTGGATACCTAGATGGGATCCATCATGACCGAGCGCATCCACATAGCCACGTTCTTTTGTATCCTCAAACCGCTCAAGGGAAACCCTTAAACGTTTCAAGAGCTACCGAGAAGCCCAATCTCAATATTAGTGGACGTCCATTCCGTATCGATTACCAGGATTTTATCACGCGAACGGCCTTTGAGCTTGGCCAAGAACTTGAAGTCATGGTCATGTACACCGCTCCTAAGATACCCGGTGCAAATATTGATTGTTCCCAAGAGCGCCTGCTTTCTCAAGCGGCATGGGACGACACCAAGGCCACGGGTATCGCTAAGAGCGATCCCACTTTCAAACCAGCGTTTTTAGCCCGCCGTCGCGAATTGGACTTGGCTCAAGATGATCACGTTCGCAAAGTCCTAGCCACCCAGTATGCCAGGCAGGCTGCTAACTATCGTGATTCTTCTCCCAGTAGCGCCATGCGCAATATTGACCTCGTTGAGGCTGGACGCCTCGAGTGGCGTCGAGAACTAAAGGCTCAAGCCTCCCTCCGTCCTGACAGGCCTGCCTCGATGGGAGACATTGCGAAGGCGCGAGGGATTCTCATGGGCTGGCAGTGGATACAATGGGATGGGACGGAAGGCCGCTGGTGGACGGCTCGCGCTAAGTCGAACGACGATCTCGGCCGGTGGCTTCACCGGACCCGCGAGGAACTGGATTCGGCTTTCGCTCAATACGACCGCGAGACTCCCTTCACAGGGGGTCGTCTCAACTATCAAAGCAAACGTGCTCGTGTCGACCGACACCTAATGGAGTTGGAAGCGCTGCGCATCCAGTCGCAGGCTCAAGCCCAGGCGGTTCGAAAGGCCTACCGTGCTGCCAAACAAGCCAGACTCGACGAGGTGGCCATCACTCGTTACGTCGGTCATGTGATGAGCCGCACAAAATCGGACGCAAAGGCGGTCTTGAATCGGACAAAACCCAACTATCTCCTCCATTACGAAGGCTGGCAGGCCCGCAAAGCGGAAGTTCCTTTGTACTTGCCCAGTCGCGCGATGAACCCCGCCATCTCGGAGATGGCCAAGGTCGAACAACGTCGCACAGCTGTCGCATTCACCCGTCCGATTACGCCAGAGGAAGTCACCGAGGCCAAGCCTCGGCTTCAGGATAACCATGACGAAAATTCCCCAGATGTTCTCATTCCGCCGTCGCTGAGCGGGCCAGCGTCTCTTCAGCCCGTAATCGATTTAGAAGGGCCAAAAGCGGCTCTCGCAAAAATTGAGGCACCGGTGCCGGACCAAGATGCTCTGGACGATTTAGAAATCTCGCTGTAATAAACCCATTCTCGACTGGTTAGTCCAGATGAGTATGTCTAACTGCCGAGCTTCACTTCCGATTCGGCCTCGTCCAATATTTCCCGGATGGTCTTGAGCAGGGTTCTCGCAGTGTAGGGCTTTGTCAGGAAGTATCTGACTCCAGTCCCGGATGCTTTGGCCACGCCGTCATTAGCATTAAGACCGCTCGCCCCCACAATCTTGACCTCGGGGTTAAGTCGCATCAGGGCATGGATCGTGGCTGGGCCGTCCATGACCGGCATCTTCATGTCGGTCAGGACGACGGCGATTTTATCCTGATGCTGGGCATAAGTAGCCACGGCATCTGCTCCATCAGTCGCGGTCAAAACGCGGTAACCGAAAGCCTGCAACGTCTGGGTGGTAATCGTGACGATGGAGGCTTCGTCATCAACCACCAAAATTGTTTCGCCGTTTCCCCGAGGTAGACTGGGCTGTTCCAATTGCTCCTTGTTCGCTTCGGAGGAAGCTTCCATTGCGGGGAGATACACTTTGAATGTCGTGCCTTTGCCAAGCTCGCTGTAAACATTTATGAATCCGCCATGGCTCTTCACGACGGCCATGACGGTCGACAGGCCCAGACCGGTGCCCTTGTTCAGATCCTTGGTCGTGAAGAAGGGCTCGAAAATCCTCTCGAGAAGATTCGCCGGTATGCCTGTTCCAGAATCGGTTACGCTGATCTGAACGTAACGTCCAGGTTTGGTCTGGAGATTCATCGCGGCGTACTGCTCATCGAGCGCACAGTTTTCTACACCGACGCTCAAAGTTCCGCCGTTTGGCATCGCGTCCCGTGCGTTGACGCTAAGATTCAAGAGGATTTGGTGTACTTGCGTGGGGTCACCCAGAATGGTCCACGTATCCTTGGGAATGGAAAACTGCAACCGAATGTCCTTTGGGAAGGTATCCCTGATGATGCTTTCCAAGTCTTTCAGCAGGTGTTTAGGCTGAACTTCGATTCGTTCGCCCTCGAGGCCACGCGCAAACGAAAGAACCTGCCGCACGATATCCGCGCCCCTTTTGGCGCTGACCGCAATGGTATCCAAAATGTCTGTGGTTTGCGGATTGCCCGAGGTGGTTTTGAGAACGTCGATAGACATCATGATCGGCGCTAGGATGTTGTTGAGGTCATGAGCTATGCCGCCAGCCAGGGTGCCGATGCTTTCCATGCGCTGCGCCCGCATGAACTGGGCCTCGAGCTTCTTCTTCTCCGTGATGTCGGTGTTAATCACGAGAAATGATTTGGGACGCCCCTCATTATCGCGGATGAGCGTCCTGCGGGAATAAACGATGACCTCGCGCCGGTCTTTGGTAAGTTGAACGAGCTCGCCCGACCATTCGCCCTCGCTGAGCGTCGAGTTGGTGATCTCTTCGAACTGTTTAGGGGTTTTGTAAAATAGTTCGCTAACGTATCGACCAAGGACGTCCTCACGCGTCCAGCCATACAAGCGCTCCGCTCCCTGGTTCCAGAATAAAACTTTTCTTTCGAGATCGAGGGTCACAATCGCGTCCTGTGCCTTGTCCAATAACGCCGCCTGTTCCTCAATTTGCTTCTCGGCTTGCTTCCTCTCAGTGACATCGCGAACCACGGCGATCAAATAGCCCTGGTTCAGATCAATGTATTGAACATTGACCTCGATTGGGAAAGTTGAGCCGTCCTTTCGACGGTGCCGGCTTTCGATCCGTCTGGCCCCAGCCTGCCGTATTGCTTTCACGGAAGCCTGTAGGGAGAGCGGGCTTCCCCCGGTGTCGACAATGTCGGGCATGCTCATCGAAAGCATTTCCTCGCGGCTATAGCCCAGCCTTTCGCACGCTGTCTCGTTGACGTCGAGGAATCGGCCCGTTTCCGGGTCGATCACTTCGATTGCGTCGTTGGACCGGTTGATCAACGTGCGGAATAGAGTGAGCGATTCTTCCGCCCGTTTGCGTTCGGTAATCTCGGAGCGCAGGTCCTGATTGGATTGAACCAACTGAGCTGTTCGCTGCCGAACCTGCGTGTTCATTTCCTTGGCGAGTACGCTCAGGGCCTCGGAAATCTGTGTCTGCGAAAGAACTTCCCCGCGGCTCTCCTTCCAACGCCGATAGGAGAAAACCAACATGGCGAGGCAAAAGAATGCCAGGGTAACAACCACTTCGTCCAAACTCCAATCCGGTCCCGTCTTAGTGGCAAGAAAGTTGAAAGCCGGATCGTAGAGATCGAAAAAATACCCCAGGATGAAGACCAGGACGGAAAGAATGCAAATGATGGCCAACTCCCGGAGGATTTTCCTCCGGTGACGTCCCGACTCGCGCAAAGAGACGCTACGCAGAATATCCTCAGTCCGCCCTTGCTCGGCTGTATCGAGGGCCAAGTCTGGAAAAAGTTTCCCCTGATTAAGCTCAGGTCCCGATGCTTTTGAGAGTACCGGCGTCATGGCGGGAAGAATCTGCATGCCTCAAAACCTGCCTGATTCATCGGCCTAAATAAATTGGGGTCGTCCAGCTACTTCGCTAGGCCAAATCCCTAGCGACGATAGGTGTCTTAGCGGGATGGCGCTGAGCAGCCTTTCCGTTCCTCAAACAGCCAACTCAGCAACTTCTTCAGTTCGGATGCGATAGGCTTCGTCCAGGGGAGAGACGAAGATCTTGCCGTCGCCAATCTTGCCTGTGTGAGCCGCAGTCTTAATCGTCTTGACGATCAGGTCCACCTCGTCGTCGGGCGTGACAACTTCGAACTTCACCTTGGGCAGCACGTCCACCGTGTATTCACTTCCACGATAGATTTCGCGATGGCCCTTCTGGCGTCCGAAACCCTTGACTTCCGTGATGGTCATCCCTTCGACTCCGGCGGCAACAAGAGCTTCTTTAACGTCTTCGAATTTGAACGGCTGGACAATGGCTTCAACTTTTTTCATGGGTTTCTTCCTTCGTAGTTTTTCGATTTCTCTACCCTCAATTTAATTCCAGAGGGAAACCACGCCACACGTAACTTGTCCGGGACCAACCCGATTTTACCCTCAGCGGAGAAGAGATTATTGCGTTGATATTACGCCGGGGTGCTGCTCAATCGCGAACAGGAACCAACAATAGCGCGAGATGCGTGCGTTCCGTAACCCTCGGCGCGAGGCTGCTGGACCAGAAGGCGTTCAGGCCCACTTTGCCCTGCGTTCCCATGATAATCATGTCCACTCCAAGCCGGTGGGCTTCCGCGACAACCACCTCGGCCAGGTCACCGCGTCGAATTTCAGCGGTCACCTTGCAGCCGTTTTCGCTGAGCTTGGAGATCAGTTGTTGAACATAAGCTTCGGCATCCTTGGATGCGAAGCTGAGCATCTCATGGGTTGTTGCCGGCAGGAGAATGCGAGAAGTCGTCTCAACCCCGGTAAGAGTTTGGAGAGTCGGCACCACCATGACCAGCTTGAGATCGGCTCCACAGGCGGAAGCCAGTAAGGATGCAATGGGCAAGGCTTGTTCCCGAACGTCGGTGCCGTCCAGGGCGACAAGAAAGGGGCGGCCCGAGAGGAAAGGGGCGATGCCGCCTTCCGTCGGGCGGATCAGCAGCACCGGGGCTACTTTCGCTGAAACGATCTGCTGGGCAATGCTGCCGAAGAGCAGTTTTCGCATGCCGCCCCGGCCATGGACGCACATCACGACAAGGTCCGACTTGAATTTCCTGGTGTGCTTCGCGATGGATCCCGCCACGTCGATAATGGCCGTTTTGTGGACATGGCGGTCGACGTGCACGCCAGGAGGAAAAAACCGCCGTTCCACGTCCTCGAGATAACGTTCGGCCTCCTCGGGCTTGGACAAGTGAGGCTCGCCATGGACCGCCCTTGGCGCATTTTTTTCGATGGCGTGCACGAGTGTCACCCTCGCGTGCAATTTTTGGGCAAGGTGAACCGCCGTGGGCAGCGCCGATTCCGACAGGCGCGAGCCATCAAGCGGGACGATCAGATGTTTGAGCATAATTTATCCTCCCCGAAACGTTTCGTATAAAAGATAGGCATTCAATAGGACAATGAGCGCCGCGACGATGCCGCCGACAAGCGTCGTGCTCCAATGGTTGACGAGGTCTTTCATCAAGTCGCGCCGCCGGGTAAACAGGACCAGGGGAATCAAGGCGAACGGAAGCCCGAAACTGAGCACGACCTGGCTCAACACCAGCGTACGTGTGGGATCGAGTCCAAGGGCGATAACGACAACGGACGGGAGCATGGTGACCAGCCGCCGGATCCAGATGGGAATCTGCCGGTGGATGAATCCCTGCATGATGACCTGCCCGGCCATCGTGCCGACGGAAGCCGAAGACAGACCTGAGGCAAGCAGCGAGATGGCAAACACCCAGCTTGCCGCTGAACCGAGCAGCGGTTCGAGGGTGCGATAGGCCTCCTCGATGGTGGCCACCTGGGTAAGGCCGCCTTTGTTGAAGGTCGATGCCGCCATGATCAACATCGCGGCGTTGACCAGGCCCGCCAGCCCCATGGCGATGGCCACGTCGATGATCTCGAAGCGGAACAGTCTCCGTAAGCGGGCAGGATCCCGGACCACGATCCGGTTTTGCGTGAGCGCCGAATGGAGAAAGATCACATGCGGCATGACCGTCGCGCCGAGAATTCCGGTGGCAAGCAGTACGCCGTCCGCGCCGCCAAAACTGGGAAAGACCGAGTGAATCATCACCTGCTTCCAGTCCGGGGGACTGAGCCACGTTTCGAAGAGATAGGAAAAGGCGATGACCCCGACCAGAACGCTGATGATGGCTTCAAAAGGACGAAAACCGCGCGCTTCCATGGCCAGGATCAGAAGAGTTGCCAACGCCGTCGCGAAAGCCGCGACCCCCAAGGGCATTCCGAAGAGCAGATTGAAGCCGATGGCGGCTCCGAGGAACTCGGCGAGGTCGGTGGCCATGGCGACGATTTCCATGAGCACCCACATCCCCCAGACGACGGACCGTGGAAACTCGTTGCGGCAGTGTTCGGCGAGATTGATGCCGGTCGCGATGCCCAGTTTCGCGGAAAGGGCCTGCACCAGCAACGCCATGAGATTGCTGGCGACGACGACCCAGATCAGCCGGTAACCGAACTCCGATCCGGCCTGGATGTTGGTCGCGTAATTGCCGGGATCGATGTAGGCGACGCAGGCGATGAAAGCGGGGCCAAGGAACGGCCATAAACGACTCAGCCCACGTCTTTTGCTTTGTCCGTCAAGAACGTCGATGGCCGCGCCGACCGTTTTTACGTCGCCCGGTCTTATCTCGGCAACCGTATCCAGGCTCATGTCGGTTTGAGATGACTGCGCCCGCGAGTAGTTGTCACTTTGCCGAGGCCAAGTTTGCGGCTTCCATTCGAGCGCGGATGCTCGTGGCCCGCTGTTTTCGTTTCCAGGGCGGCGGCCAGCACATCATCGACCGTGTCAGCCAGGACGAATTTCAGCTTCGTTTTCACCTCATCCGGGATGTCGGGAAGGTCTTTTTCATTCAGTTTGGGGATGACCACCTGCCGGATACCGGCATGCATCGCCGCCAGAGTCTTTTCCTTCAACCCGCCGATGGGCAGTACCAGCCCGCGCAAGGTGATTTCGCCGGTCATCGCAACGTCGGACCGCACGGGTGTTTGAGTGAACAGCGATGCCAGGGCGGTAAACATGGCCACGCCGGCCGACGGACCGTCCTTGGGCACGGCCCCGCTGGGCACGTGAACGTGAATATCGGTTTCCTTGAAGACATTGGGCTCGATGCCGAGTTTTTGGGCGCGGGTTCGGACCAGGCTTAACGCGGCCTGAGCCGATTCCTTCATTACGTCGCCGATATGGCCGGTGAGCAGGATGCCGCCCTTGCCCGGATAGCGGGTGGCTTCGATGTGCAGCACCTCGCCTCCGACCGGCGTGTAGGCTAAGCCAGTGACCACGCCGGGTTGACTGGTCTGGAGGCGCGTGTCGCGGATGTATTTGGCCGGGCCGAGAATCTTTTCGACAAGATCGGGCGTCATGCTGACGTGCTGGCTCTCGCCCTTGGCCACCTGCGCGGCCACCGCGCGGCAGACGGCTCCGATCTGGCGTTCCAGCTCCCGCACACCGGCTTCGCGGGTATAATCTTCAATGATCCGTGTCAAAGCCGCCGCCGGCCATTCGCATTGGTCCACTTTCAGGCCGTTTTCCTCAAGCTGTCGCTTGACCAGGTAATTTTGCGCGATGGCCAGCTTCTCGTGGTCGGTATAGCCCGGGATTTGGATGATCTCCATACGGTCCCGCAGAGCGGGTGGAACCGGGTCCATATAGTTGGCCGTGGCAATGAAGATCACTTGGGAAAGATCGAAGGGCACGTCCAGGTAGTGGTCCACGAACGTGTGATTCTGCTGCGGATCGAGCACTTCGAGCAGGGCGCTGGCGGGGTCGCCCCGGAAATCGACGCCGAGTTTGTCGATCTCATCGAGCATCATCACGGGGTTGCGCGCGCCAAGACGCCGCAATTCCTGGATCAGCCGGCCGGGCATCGATCCGATGTAGGTGCGGCGATGCCCCCGAATCTCGGCTTCATCGCGCATGCCGCCGAGGCTCATGCGGGCAAACTTCCGGCCCAATGCACTGGCAATCGACTGGCCGAGGCTGGTTTTGCCGACTCCGGGCGGGCCGAGAAAGCAGAGGATGGGGCCGTGTCCCTTGGGATTGAGCTTGCGCACGGCGAGGTACTCAATCAGTCGCCGCTTCACCTTTTCCAGGTCGAAGTGGTCCCGGTCCAGAATTTCCTGCGCCCGGTTCAAGTCAAGGTTGTCCTCGGTCAGCTTGTTCCAGGGCAATTCCGCAAGAGTCTCTACGTAGCTGACGATGATGGAAAATTCCGGACTGGCCGGGGGAACGTAATTCAGCCGCTTCAGTTCGCGCTCGGCCTGTTCCATGACGGCCTTGGGTGGGGCTGCCTCTTCCAACCGCTTCCGCAATTCGACGACTTGCTCCTCGGTGCCCGGTTCGCCCTCGCCCAGCTCGCGTTGGATGGCCTTGACCTGCTCACGAAGGTAGGCGCGGCGCTGCATGTCGGTAAACTGGGAACTGACATCCTGATGCAGCTTCTGCTGGAGCCGGGCGATTTCGAGCTGCGAGGCAACGCGCTCCTGAACCGCCCGCACCCGTTTGGCCACGTCCAGCTCTTCGAGCAATTCCTGCCGCTGCGTGAATTCGAAATTGAAATTATTGGCAATAAAATCGGCCAGATGACTTGGGTCTTCGATGTTCGCCACGTACAGGCGCAGTTCATCGGGCGCGTTGGGCGTCAATTGGACCAATTCCATCGCGGTTTCGCGCAGATTCTTGACGGCCGCCTCCCATTCGTTGCCACCGTCCGATGACGGACGAGATTCAAGAGTTTCGACCTCGGCCAGGAAGTAGGGCTGGGCCTGCAACATCTTCTTGACCCGGATGCGTTGCAGGGACCGGACGACGACGAGGACGCTGTTGTCCGCCTGGCGCAGAAGCTTGAGGACCTGGGTCGCCGCTCCAACGGAGTAGAGATCGTCCGGGGTCGGATCTTCCTTCTCGGCTGCACGCTGGGCAACGACACCGATGATCTTGGACTTTTGCAGATTTTCCTCGAGCAGCTTGAGCGAAGCCGGGCGCAGGAAGGTCAGCGGCATGACCGTGCCGGGAAACACGACCGTATTCCTGACCGGCAGGATGGGCAGGATTTCAGGAATCTTTGGTTCATTGGCGTCGTCGTTGAGGGTTACGACAGCCGATGTTTGTGGAACTGGCTGTTTTGCCGGTTCCTCGGTCGATTCCGATCCCTTGGCGAGAATTTCCGCGCTCATAACCGCTCCTCGGTTTGCCTGGTTCGACGAGGTGATGGCAAAGGCAGCCAAATCCAAAGCATCCCGTTGCGTTGTTCGGCCTTCACGCCGTCGGGATCGACCTCCACGGGTAAAATCAGTTCACGTTCAAAAGACCCCTCGTCGATTTCCAGGGCCAGAATTTGCAGAGGCAACCCTTCCACTTCATCGGGTGCCAGGGGTTGGCGCTGGCCACGAACCAGGAGGCGTCTTGGTTCGACCTGAACGTTGATTTGCTTTTTGTCCACGCCCGCCAAGTCCATGCAAATGACCACGCACTGGTTGCACTGGTAGGCGTTAACGGAAGGAGTCCAGCAAGATCGCGGACTAAGAGGCAGAAACTGAACCTTGGTCAGTTGGTAGGCAATCGTCCCCAATCGACTCTGGATGTGCTTTAGGTGAACGCTCGAAATGTTTTCCATGCAGGTCTCTTTCTCCAGTTACAACCTCATCGCTCAAAATCTCTCTCTAATTTACTCCTGGAGGATCAGATGCAACCGACGAAGCGTCGGAACGCACATCGGGGCATCTCTGGATAAGGATTAATCATCGTCGGGCTCTTCCTTTGAAGTCATGACGGGGGGCTGGCCCGTCGATTGCAGGACCGACAGCCAAAGATTTCCGTGCGGGTCGACCTGCCGCCGCTTGGCGGTGGCGACAGTCAGGGGAAGATGGACGAAGTGCTGGTGCCAGCGCCCGATAACCAGGTCGGTCTTGCCCGCCATGGCCGCATGGACCGCATTTTGCGCCAGGAGGAGGCAGAAGAGGCTGTCTTGCGGCGTGGCGGGCACGCTCCGAATTTCATAGCTCGGGTCGATGTATTTGAGATTCAATTCGACGTGAATGGAATGAAAGTGATCTTCGATTCGCCCCTTGAGATATTGCCCAATGTCGCCCAGGCGGGGATTGCCCGAAGCATCCGTTTGCCGCTCGTGATGGTCGTGAGGATTGAGCAGATCTTGCCCCGCGCCCTCGGCCACCACGATGACAGCATGTCCGCGATGGGCCAACCGGTGCTCCAGGCGTCGGAAGAGTCCGTGGTCTCCTTGCAGATGGAATGGAACTTCCGGGATCAGGACAAAATTGACGCAGCTTTCCGCCAGGGCGGTATGGGCGGCGATGAATCCCGACTCGCGGCCCATGAGCTTGACCAAGCCAACGCCATTACAGGCACCCTTGGCCTCAACGTGGGCGCTGCGAACGGAACGGACGGCCTCGGCGAAAGCGGTCTCAAAGCCGAAGCTTTTGTCCATGCACTCGAAGTCGTCGTCGATGGTCTTGGGCATGGCAACAACGCCGATGGGGCGGCCCCGTTCTCTCACGGCATCGGCAATGGCATGGGCCCCGCGCAACGTGCCGTCGCCTCCCACGACAAAAAGGATGTTCACTTTCAAATCCAGCAGCCGGTCGACGATTTCCTTGACGGACTGCGGACCTCGAGAGCTGCCCAGAATGGTCCCGCCCAGTTGATTGATTTCACTGACCTCGAATGGGGTCAGTATCATCGGTTCGATCCCGTAGCTGGGAATGAAGCCTTTGAAACCATAACGGATGCCCAAAATCGTCCGGACGCCGTAGCTGTAGGTGAGCGTCATAACCACGCCGCGAATGATGTCGTTCAGGCCCGGGCACAAGCCTCCGCAGGTCACGATGGCGGCGGTTGTATCTTTAGGATCAAAAACTATGTGCTCACGCGGGCCGGCTATTTCCAGGGTGGCTGGGGTCGCGCCTCTCTTGAGGTCGGTGCATAGGCTTTCCAGGGAATCGTCAAAAAGGATCTTCTGATCCTCCGTGACAAACTGGGTTTGGGCCTTGGCGCACAACTTCTGGAGCGGCGATGGGAAGGTGGGCGTTCCCAAGTTCGCAATTTTAAACGACGGTTCGGCGATCTGGTGCATGGCTTTCACCTGCAACATAAGTTTCAGCCAGGAATGCTACTACCCGCTGGTTGGCCGGAAGTTTGCCTCATTTGTCACGATTTTCTGTGAGCCGAGGAGAATCCCGAGGACGCTTATACCGGGAACCCGCCTGCAGACAAAAAGAGACGTAAACTGGCCAAGGAATGACCGGGACTTCAGAACGGTTGCCGTAAACTATAAGTGAAAGCACCGCTATAGGTTGCGGATGCCTTTGCGATCATGAAGAATCCCGTTCATCAAATCCCCCGGTGGAAGACCTTCCTCTTATTGCATAAGCATGAAGTAGTGGCGGTCGGCTTTCTGCTTCTTCTTTGTACATCGCTCGTTTGGTGGTGGGTGACGGAAAGACCGGTCACCCTGACGATTTACGGGAACGTCGACATCCGCGAAGTGAATCTCGGGTTCAGGGTTCCCGGACGCATTGCGGAGGTGCTGAAGGATGAAGGCGATACGGTGCAAGAAGGCGAGATTGTCGCCCGGCTCGATTCCGAACCGTACCGAGACGTCCTGGCCGAGATGGCAGCGAATGTCGCCGTCAGCCAAGCCACCCTGACGGATGCAGAAATTCTTCTGAAGCGAAACCAGGAACTTTTGCCGTCGCATAGCACCTCGCAACAGGAGGTGGATGACGCGTTGGCGGCGCGGGACCAGGCGGCGGCGAACCTCCAGCTTGCGCAGGCGCGTCTGGCTTCGGCTCAGGTCAATTTGAATGACACGGAAATCCATGCGCCGGCTGACGGAACCATTATCACACGGGCAGAAGAGCCTGGCGCTATTGTGGCTGCCGGAACGACTGTCCTGACCCTCTCCCTTGATAAGCCCGTCTGGGTCAGGGCTTATATCGCCGAAGAGCAATTGGGCCGTGTTCATCCGGGACAGAACGTCGAGCTGTTTTCCGATACAAACCCTCACCATCCCTTTCATGGGAAAGTAGGCTACGTCTCCCCCAGGGCAGAATTCACCCCCAAGGCGGTGGAAACACCCGACCTGAGGACCTCCCTGGTCTATCGGTTGCGCATTGTGGTTTCCGATCCCGACCCCAGCTTGCGGCAAGGCATGCCCATCACGGTGAAAATCCACGCACCGTGATAAGCTATGTCGACCTCGGCCATTGTTCTGGAAAAGGTGGGGAAGCAGTTTCCCAAGGCTGAGCACCCTGCGCTGGATCAACTCGATGCCGAGATCCGGGCGGGTGCCATCACCGGGATCGTGGGCTCGGATGGTTCGGGAAAAACGACGCTGATGCGCTTGATGGTCGGGTTACTTGTTCCAACCCAGGGAAAGGTTTCCGTTTGGGGTCTCAACCCAGCGGCCCACCAGGCCCAACTGAGAGATTTCATCGGCTACATGCCGCAAAAATTCGGTCTCTATGAAGATCTGACGGTGCAGGAAAACCTGAATCTTCATGCCGATTTGCGGGGTGTTGTTGGAGACGAGCGGAAAGCTACGTTCGAACGGCTCCTGACCTTTACCGAACTGGGCCCCTTTACTTCGCGTTTTGCCGGAAAGCTCTCCGGCGGCATGAAGCAGAAACTGGGGCTGGCGTGTGCTCTGTTGGGACATCCCCGGGTACTTTTTCTCGACGAGCCCAGTGTCGGTGTGGATCCGATTTCGCGCCGGGAACTTTGGGATATGGTCCGGGAACTGACTAGGTCGGGGATGACGGTGGTCTGGAGTACCTCGTACCTGGACGAGGCGGAGAAATGCGATGATGTGTTGTTGCTTAACGGAGGGCGGCTCTTGTTTGCGGGGCCTCCGTCGGAATTGACCAAACGAGTCGAAGGACGCTGTTTCCTGCTGCGCCAGATTGAGGGGAGAAAGCGGCAGGTTTTAGCCCGCCTTTTGTCCTGTCCCGAGGTATTGGATGCCACCATCCAAGGAAACAACATTCACCTGCTATTGAATCGCGGTTCGGCACTTCCAAAAATAGGCCAAATCGAAGCGGGCACGCGAGCCGACTTCATTCCGATCAAGCCACATTTCGAGGACGCCTTCATGGACGTCCTCGGGCGTCCTCCCCGAGTCGAATCCGTTTGGGGCCGTCAAACGGGTGAAATTGCCCCAGACGGAGCCCAAGTGGTCAATGCCGTCGATCTTTCGAAAAAGTTTGGCGACTTTGTGGCCGTCGACCGGGTCACCTTTTCGGTGACGCGCGGGGAAATCTTCGGCCTGCTCGGCCCTAACGGCGCGGGCAAATCGACCACGTTCAAAATGATGTGTGGCCTGTTAACCGCCAGCTCGGGTTCGGCGAAGGTCATGAAAGTGGATCTCCGAAAGAGCGCCAGCGAAGCCCGGCAACATATCGGGTATATGGCCCAGAAATTTTCCCTCTACGGCAATCTTACCGTGCAGCAAAACCTAATGTTTTTTTCCGGCGTTTACGGCCTCAAAAACAATGCCCAAAGGAAGACCGTGGAAACCATGATCGACCTTTTCCACCTCAAGCCTTTCCTGCACGGGCAGGCAGATACGCTCCCCCTCGGATACAAGCAACGGCTGGCGCTGGCGTGCGCCCTGATGCACGGTCCGGATATTCTATTCCTGGACGAACCGACCTCCGGGGTCGATCTGGGAACGCGTCGGCAGTTCTGGTCTCACATCAACGAACTGGTGGAAACGGGGATAACGGTGGTCGTGACGACCCATTTTCTCGAGGAAGCCGAATATTGCGACCGGATAGGCCTGATTTTCCGAGGCCGTCTGATCGCCACAGGATCGCCCGACGATTTGAAAAAGCTTGTGGCGACCCCCGCGCTTCCCGCCCCCACGATGGAAGACGCCTTCGTCGAATTGATTCAACGCTCCTCAGAATGAAAATTCTTTCCCGGTATATTTGTCTCCGACGCCTCAAGGCTCTCTGCTACAAGGAAGCGCTCCAGATTTTTCGGGACCCGAGCAGCAATCTCATTGCCTTCGTTTTGCCCATCGTGCTGCTCTTCATCTTCAGTTACGGCATCAATCTCGATGCCGATCATATCCGCGTCGGTCTTTTGCTGGAAGACACCAGCCCCGAGGCGCGTGAATTCGCGGACAGCCTGTTCGGATCACCGTATATGGATGTTCATGCTGCTTCGAGTCGACAGGAGCTAACCCAGGCGCTGACCGAGGGACGCATTCGGGGGTTCATTGTGATCGCCCAGGATTTTTCGGAACGGTTGAATCGCCCTGATGTTACCGCTCCAGTACAGGTCATTACGGATGGCTCGGAACCCAACACGGCGAATTTCGTGGAAGCTTATGTGAAGGGAGCCTGGGCCGAATGGCTCCAGCAGCGTGCCCTAGCGCGAGGCGATTCGATGCCTCCCGAGATCAACCTGGAGCCTCGCTTCTGGTTCAACCCTTCAGCAGAAAGCAGGAACTTTCTCATCCCCGGTTCCATTACCCTGATTATGACGGTGATCGGAGCCATGCTGACTTCGCTGGTTGTTGCGCGGGAATGGGAACGGGGAACCATGGAGGCACTGCTCTCCTCGCCGGTTACCCGAGCGGAATTTCTCCTCTCCAAGTTGATTCCGTATTTCACGCTCGGAATGGTGTCCCTGCTCTTTTGCGTCGGTGTCGCCGTCTTCGTGCTTGGCGTACCGTTCCGGGGATCGGTCTTCATGCTGCTTACGGTTTCCAGCTTTTTTCTGATCAGCACGTTGGGATTCGGCTTGTACATCTCAACGTTGACGAGAAATCAGTTCAACGCCGCTCAAATCGCCCTAAACCTTGCTTTTTTGCCGGCAGTGATGCTGTCGGGCTTTGTCTATGAAATTGACAGCATGCCCGCGCCGATTCGCGCCATGACCTATCTCCTGCCAGCCCGTTATTTTGTGCGCAGCATGCGGACGCTCTTTCAGGCGGGTGACATCTGGTCCGTTTTGATCGTTGACACACTTTTTCTCGCAGGCGCGGCCACGATTTTAATCGGTCTGTCGGCCTATGCTACGAAACGGAATTTGGAATAGGCGCGCTTATGCTTTCCCGAATACTGACACTGGTACTAAAAGAACTGGAGGCCTTGCTTTTGGATCCCCAGGGACGCCGCCTCCTGCTTGTGCCGCTCTTTCTTCAGATCGCCATATTCCCCCTCGCGGCCACCTTGGAAGTCAAAAACAGCACGCTGGGTATCCTCAACCGGGATGCGGGAAGCATTTCCTCGGAGATCATCGAGCGCTTTTCCCACGCCAAGGCGTTCACGCACCTCCTTTACCTGAGAGATGAAGGACAGATGCGGCAGGCCGTGGAACAAGAGAAGGCTCTGGCGGTTCTCTATTTTCCGGTCGATTTTTCAAGACGTGTTGCCGCCGGTCAGTCTCCCAACCTGCAAGTGATTCTCGATGGACGTCGCTCGAACAGCGCGCAGATCTCGTTCAGCTACATCCAGGATATTTTGACCGACTACGGAAACGAACAGGCTTGGGCGTCGGGTCGCCCCGTTGTCTCGGAGGTGATTGTTCGGCACTGGTTCAATCCCAACCTCGATTATACTTACTTTGTTCTGCCCAGTTTGGTGGCGATTATCACAACCATCAGTTTGATGGTCGTGACGGCGCTGTCGGTCGCTCGTGAGCGGGAGCAGGGAACTTTCGATCAATTACTGGTTTCTCCGCTCACTCCGGAGATGATCATGCTTGGAAAACTCATCCCCGCCATTTTGGTCGCCATGCTTCAGGCGACCGTCATTCTAACCGCCTCGATTTTCATTTATGGCATCTCGTTCCAAGGCTCCCTGCTGCTTCTTTACGGCAGCATGCTTTTTTACGGACTGGCTGTCGGGGGATTCGGACTCCTCATTTCTTCCGTGTGTGCCACCCAACAGCAGGCCTACCTGGGAATCTTCGCCTTCACCATGCCGGCGGTGCTTCTGTCGGGCTTTGCCGCACCGGTGGAAAATCAACCCGTTTGGCTGCAATACCTCACCTGGTTCGATCCGCTGCGCCACTTTATCCTCATCGTCAAAAGCATCTATCTCAAAGATGCTTCCGCCGTATTCGTCGCTGAGAACGTCTGGCCTCTTCTGGTCATCTCCATTTTGACCTTGAGCGCAGCGATAGGGTTATTCCGAAGACGGTATGTTTAATCGCGATCAACGATACGAATAACCGTATGCCGCCAAACACAGGCGTCGAAGGAACTACTCAACCCAACGGGTAACCGGCACCAGGTGGGGGCTTGGTGTCAGGAGATTCACAAAGAAATTGTCTTTCGCGTGGCGGGCATCTCTGTTCCTTCCCACGCGTCGGGGGTGGATACAATGGATCGCTTCTTGGGAAATAGCCTCGATTTTGGAAATAAGAGAAAAGTTCGATGTTCGGATGCGGCTGTTGTTCATTATCATCTCCTGGGGTGAAATGGAGCGCCTATACTCGTTGAGCGTGAATACGCAGGATTTGGAGCCAGTTCTTCAACCAACTCGATGGCGACTTCGATCAGGGGTTCCTCTTCGCGGTTGATTTTCGATGACTGCTGGTCGTCAAGCCACGGAGCGAAGAAATCGAGTTCGGCCTCCAGCGCTATCTGTTTGATGAAGTGGAGGTCGCCAGAGGCCGCCCGGGCTGATCTTTCGTTCAGACCAAGAAGCGTGACCATGGCGACATGTTCCCCTTTCTTTTGGGACAGGATCGTGGCGAACCAGATCTTAAACACGAGAGGCAGAGGTTCACTTCCGCTCGTGGAAAGAATGATCATGTGAGCCGCACGGATGTCGTCCCGCGCATGTTCGGCAGCGGTCGGATCGTCCAGAAAATCGAGCCGCCAGGGCCGGGGACGAATTTCGACCAAGTCATCCTCCAGGATGCCGGTGATTCGTGCGAGGGTGGACAGGCCGCGCTTTCCGGCGGCGATGGTGTCGTAAAGGACCACGGCGTCGATTGCTTCCAGGGATTCGGCCATGGATTCGGAAGACCTGGACATGATGGGCGGGAAGATTTGCATGCCTCAAAGCTGTCCCGACCCATGGTTGAAAGAAATTGGAGTCGTCTCGCTCTTTCGCTAGGCAAAATCCCTATGGGGATAAGGTTCTGAAAACGCAGGCTTCGGAGTTTTGATGCTTCAGACCGCCGGGTCTTGTGTCTCCAGCCACTGAACGGCATAGCGGACAAGGGCGATGACATCCTTGAGGCCGAGTTTTTCCCGGATGTGACCGCGATGGACATCGACGGTCTTGGGACTTAAGTGCAATTGATCGGCAATTTCTTTCGTGCTCTTGCCCTGGCCGACCAGTTGAAACACTTCAAATTCCCGGTCGCTGAGGGCATGGATCGGGGAATCGGAACCGCGTGGCTTTCGGGCGGAGAGATTTCCAAGGATGCGCTCGGATACGCTGGGACTGACATATGTTTGTCCGCTGAGGACGCGGCGGAGGGCGGCCAGCAAATTCTCACTGCCCGATTCCTTCATGATATAGCCGCGCGCTCCCGCCCGGAGGCATCGCTCGGCGTAAACAACTTCGTCGTGCATCGAGTTCACCAAAATGGACAGTTCCGGCTGGAGGGCGAGCAGGTCCTTGATAAACTCAAGACCACCGCGTCCCGGCATGGTCAAATCGGTGAGCACGAGGTCAGGCTTGGCTTGAGTGAGCAGGCTGAAAACCTCGGTCGGTTGTCCAGCTTGAGCACATACGATCATGTCAGGCTCATCGTTGATCATATGGGCCAGTCCGGAGCGCATCATCGGATGATCGTCGACCAGAAGAATTTTCTTCCGGCTCAGCTCGACT
>Ga0335072_10005521_pt1 | contig 18631 bp, 14 predicted proteins | sample Lox_Sample_21_FD_206725 | JGI IMG/M metagenome (GOLD analysis project Ga0335072, IMG submission 206725) | Soil microbial communities from Loxahatchee National Wildlife Refuge, Florida, United States - Lox_Sample_2.1 | ecosystem: Environmental > Terrestrial > Soil > Wetlands | place: USA... | reverse complement strand
ACAGGCGGCGGAGCCAGCCTGGAGTACCTAGAGGGCAAGACGCTGCCGGGCATCGCCGCGCTGGAAGCCGAATGCGCCGTCCCGGCGGCCTCGTCGAGCCGTGCCGTCATCGGTCAGGCCGGCGGAGGAGGCAAGGTGCGAGACACGGTCGTCACCGAGCCCTGCGGTCGGCCATGATCGGTCATCCGGCTTTTCCGCCAGACCCGTGGTGCGTCCGGGAAATTGGCCTTGACCTCGACACGCTCGCGCAAGCCGAGTCGTTGTTCGCATTGTCCAACGGTCATCTGGGCTGGCGCGGCAACCTCGATGAGGGCGAGCCGCACGGCCTGTCAGGCTCATACCTCAACGGCTGCCATGAGCGGCGGCCAATGCCTTACCCCGAGTTCGGCTACGGCTTACCCGATTACGGCCAGACGGTCATCAACGTCACGAACGGGAAACTGATCCGGCTGCTGGTAGATGACGAGCGATTTGACGTGCGCTACGGCAAACTCCGGTCGCACGAACGTGTGCTGGACTTCCGCGCAGGCACGCTTGCGCGGGCGGCCGAGTGGGTATCGCCAGCTGGCCGAGCTGTGCGGGTGCGGTCCACCAGGCTGGTGTCGCTGGCGCACAGGGCGGTGGCGGCGATCTGCTACGAGGTGGAACCGCTCGACGCGCCCGGCGAGTTCGTCGTGCAGTCGGAGCTGGTGGCCAACGAGCAGCTTCCTGCGGACGGGCCGGCTTCCGCTGATCCCCGGAGCGCGGCCGTCCTGCAGTCAGTGTTGCGCGCTGAAGCGCACGCTGCGCGGGACGGCAGCGCCCTGCTCGTCCACCGAACCGAGCTCAGCAATCTGCGGGTTGCGGCCGCCATGGTGCATGTCGTTGACGGCCCGCCGGGGACGGTGCAAGAGACGGAGAGCTCGGCGGATAGTGCGCGGCTGACGGTGTCGGCGAAGCTGTCCCCCTGCCAGCCGCTCAAGTTCGTGAAGCTCGTCGGGTACGGCTGGTCGTCAGTCAGGTCGCTGTCGGCGCTGCGCGACGAGGTCGAAGCCGCGCTGACGGCCGCCGCGCAGACTGGCTGGTCCGGCCTGCTCGAGCAGCAGCGGGCCTTCCTTGCCGACTTCTGGCATCGCGCCGACGTCGAACTCGACGGCGATCCCGAGCTGCAGCAGGCGATCAGGTTCGGCCTGTTCCACGTGCTCCAAGCTGGCGCGAGGGCGGAGGCGCAGGCCATCCCCGCCAAAGGACTCACCGGGCCCGGATACGACGGTCACGCGTTCTGGGACACAGAAGTGTTCGTCCTGCCCATGCTCACCTTCACTCACCCGGACGCAGCCGCCGACGAGCTGCGCTGGCGGCACAGTACCCTTTCCAGGGCAAGAGCGCGGGCCCGGCAGCTCGGTTTGCGCGGCGCCGCGTTCCCGTGGCGCACCATCGACGGCTCCGAGTCTTCTGGCTACTGGCCTGCAGGGACAGCGGCGTTCCATATCAACGCCGACATCGCCGACGCTGTCATCCGCTACGTGGACGTCACCGGAGATGCCAGCTTTGAGGCCAGCCCTGGGCTAGAGCTGCTCGTGGAGACGGCCAGGCTCTGGCAGTCGCTTGGCCACCACACAAGCAGCGGCGAGTTCCGCATCGACGGCGTCACCGGGCCGGACGAATACAGCGCGGTGGCCGACAACAACGTGTACACGAACCTGATGGCCCAGCACAACCTGCGTGCCGCCGCCGACGCAGCGCAGCGTCACCCGGCGGAGGCTCGCGCGCTCGCCGTAAGCGACGCCGAAACGGAGGCCTGGCAGCGGGCCGCGGACGCAATGTCCATCCCGTACGACGACGAACTCGGGATCCACCCTCAGGCGGAGGGCTTCACCGAACACGAGGTCTGGGACTTTGCCGGCACTAGTGAGGTGCAGTACCCACTTTTGCGCCACTTTTCCTATTTCGACCTCTACCGTAAGCAAGTCGTCAAGCAAGCAGATCTCGTCCTGGCCATGCAGCAACGGCCGGATGCCTTCAGCGCCGAGCAGAAGGCGAGGAACTTCGCGTACTACGAACGGCTAACGGTCCGGGATTCCTCCCTCTCGGCGGCAACCCAGTCCGTCATCGCCGCGGAGGTCGGCCAGTTGGAACTGGCATACGACTACCTGGCCGAGTCGGCGCTCATCGACCTGGACGACACCGAGCTCAACGTGGCCGACGGCCTGCACCTGGCGGCCCTGGCAGGCGCCTGGACAGCTGTGGTCGCAGGGCTCGGCGGCCTGCGCAGCCGGTACGGCAAGCTCATCTTCGGACCGCGACTGCCAGCGCCGATCACCCGGCTTGCCTTCACTGTCGGCTTCCGCGGTCAGCCGCTGCGCACCGAGATCACCGGAACGACTGCTACCTATGAGCTGGAAGCCGGCCCGCCAGCGGTTATTCGTCATCATGGCCGCGAGTTCACCCTGACCGCGCGCAAGCCGCTAACCCTGGATATACCGCCGATCGCCCGCCCGGAGCGGCTAAGCCAGCCTCACGGGCGTGAGCCAGACAGACGCTCGGAGCGCCGCACCGCCAGCCGGGATAGTGCGCTAGCCGTCCTCGTTGTGCAAGACGACCGCGTCGTGGGGCCGGCTATGCGCCATATCAGCTAGCGCATCCCGCGTAGCAGTCATCCGTGGATCCCGTCAACCGCGCCATGCGCACCGACAGCACCGGTCCGCCATCCAACTGTTCTTGAGCGGGCAGAATTTCACCACTCGTTGACCTGCCTTCTAGCGTGCAGCTACCGTCCTCGCCATGAGGGCGATGATCGTCAAAGAGTTCCGGGAACTTATCCGTGATCGGCGCACTCTGGGGCTGCTGATCATGATGCCGCTACTGCTGCTGGTGATCTTCGGCTATGCGGCGAACTTCTACGTCTCCAGTCTCAAAACGGCCGTGGTGGGCCCGCAGGCCTCGCAGGTGGCCGCCACGCTGCCGCCGTTCTTCAACGTCACGACGATGCAGTCGTCCGGCAACCGGGCCGACGCGGCGACGTTGCTGCAGGACAACAAGGTGGACGTTGCCCTCGTCACGGGGCAGGCCCCGGTGCTGGCGCTGGTGAACGGGTCCAACTTGTTCGCCGCGCAGTCGGCCGTAGCCGCGCTCGACAAGGCCGGCAACAGGGTCAAGACGCAGGTACTCTACAACCCCGGTCTGAAGACGTCGTGGGTGATGGTGCCGGCGATCATCGGCCTGATCCTTACCTTTATCGGCACGATCATCACCAGCATTGGCATGGTCCGGGAGCGGGAGGCTGGCACGCTCGAGCAGCTCGCGGTGATGCCGATTAAGCCAAGCCGGGTGATCCTGGGCAAGATCGCACCGTACTTCCTGATCGCGTCGGTAGACATGATCATCGTGACGGTATTGGGGATCGTCCTGTTCGGTGTCCCGTTCCGTGGCAACCCGTTGCCGTTCGCGCTAGGAGCCGCGATCTTCCTGTTCGTCACGCTGGGCCTGGGCGTCTTCATCTCGACGATTTCGCAGACAGCCGGCCAGGCAATCCAGACCGCGTTTTTCTTTCTGCTCCCGCAGATATTGCTCTCTGGGATGATCTTTCCCCTGGAGGCGATGGCCGCTGGCGTTCGATGGATCGGGTACCTACTGCCGCTGACGTACTTCACCATGATCTCGCAAGGGATCATGCTGCGCGGTGCCCCGATCAGCTCGCTGTGGCTGCCGTTCGTTGTGCTCATGGCGATGGCAGTTGTGGTATTCACTGGTGCGACCCTGCGCTTCCGCAGGGATCTGGCACCGGGCGGCCCTCCCGGCACGGCTCGCAAGGAACCGGCCGCGGCCGAGGCGGTCGGCACGGCATGATGTTCGCGGTGCGCTCGGCTACGGTGCGCTTCGGGCAGACGCTGGCTCTCGACAATGTGACTGTCGAGGTGCCTGGCGGATCGGTCATCGCGGTGGTCGGCGGGGACGGGGCCGGCAAGTCCACGTTGCTACGAGCGCTGGCCGGAGAGGTGCGCCTTGACAGCGGCACGATCGAGGCGCCTTCGAAGCAGCGCCTTGGCTACCTGCCCGCGTCGGCGGGCAGCTGGGCCGCGCTGACTGTGACGCAGAACATCGACTTCGTGGCGGGCATCTACGGCCTGGCGGGTGACGAACTGACAGCACGCCGAGCTGAGCTCCTGAGCCGGGCGTCGCTCACCTCTGCAGCCGGCCGGCTTGCCGCGCAGCTGTCCGGGGGCATGCGCCGCAAACTCGGTTTTGTCATGGCCGTAGTGCACCGGCCCGCGCTGCTCATCCTTGATGAGCCCAGTACCGGCATCGACCCGGTTAGCCGCATCGATCTGTGGCGGCTGGTGTCGGAGGCCGCGGCATCAGGCGCTGCGATACTCATGTCGACCACCTACCTTGATGAGGCCGAGCGGGCCGCGCGCCTCGTCGTCCTTGACAGCGGCAAGATCCTTGTCCAGGGGTCTTACGACCAGGTGCGCGCGGGGTTCACGGGCGTGGTTGCGCAAACCAGCGAACCGGTCCGTTCGGAATGGGCGTGGCGCCGGGGACGGGTACAGCATGAGTACTGGCCCGGTGGCGACCCGCCAGCCGGAGCTACGGTCGTTGTGCCCGACCTGGAGGACATCGTCACCGCGCTCGCGCTCGCGCAGCGGAACGCGGTGCTGTCATGACGGCCGTTCAGCTGCGGGCCCGGCACGTGACGCGGCGCTTCGGCACCTTCACCGCGGTGCACGACGTGTCGATGGCGGTGCAGCCGGGTGAGGTAGTCGGTCTGCTCGGAGCGAACGGTGCGGGTAAGACCACGCTTATCCGCATGCTCCTCGGCCTGCTCCCGGTGACATCTGGCAGTGTCGAGCTGCTCGACGGCCCGCCCGACAGGCAGCGCCGGCGCAGGCTTGGGTATGTGCCTCAGGGACTTGGCCTATACGGCGACCTGACCGTGCGGGAGAACCTGTCGTTCAGCGCGCAGGCCTATGGCGTCGCGGAGCCGATGCTCCCGCCCGCACTGGCCGCCCGCGCCGGCGCCCTCGTGCGCGAGCTGCCACTTGGGGCGCAGCGCCAGGTTGCGTTCCTCGCCGCTCTCGCGCACTCACCCGAAGTACTCGTACTCGACGAGCCGACCTCAGGCGTCGATGTCCTCGCCAGCGCGTCGCTGTGGGACACGATCCGCGCGCAGGCCGATCATGGTGCCGGCGTCCTGGTGACCACGCACTACATGCAGGAGGCCCAGCAGTGCGACCGGCTCCTGCTCATGTCCAATGGCCAGCTGGTAGCCGAGGGCAGCGAGGCTGACATCATCGGCTCGACCACCGCCGTGGCAGTGCACGCCAGCGACTGGGCGCAAGCCTTCGCTGCGCTCGACGCTGCGGGCGCGGCCGTGATGCTGGCGGGCCGGGCGATACGGGTGGCCAATGCGTGCCCGGCCGAGCTGCAACAGGTGCTCAACGCTGCCGGGATCCAGGCGAGCCTGGAGGCGGTTCCTGCGACGATCGAGGAACGGATGCTGGTGCTCGCCCGCGCGATGGACACTTCGTGATGGCTGAGCCGGGCCGACGTCCCCAGGGCAGCCCGGACGCGCGCCCCTCCGTGCTCGATGCCGGCCAGGGCTGTTCGCAAAGCGGGTTCGAGCGGACCATCATGCGCGCCGACACCCGGGCCGGTGCCGACCCGGCCCTGATCTACCAGAAGGACTCGCCCAGGCTGTCGGACCTGTGCTCCAGCACTACCTCAACGGAACCCTCAGCCCCGCACCGGCGCCGCCACAGGCCTCCTGAGGCCGCACTGCGGCGAGCCCCCGACCTCGCCGTCATGCCTCTTTCGTGGCTCAGTCAATCGGCTGGCCGACGGCGAGCCGGTCCCGCACCGCGACAACGCCCTCGACGTGCCTGATGCGGGCTGCCAGCTCAAGCGCCATCTCCTGCAGCGGCACAGAACCTGACAGCGTCACCACGCCGGACGACACGCTCGCCTCGACATCGTCCGGACTGATCCCGGACTGGCTGGCGACAACGTCCGTCACCGCGGCGAGGATGTCGGCATCAGGACGGTCGTACACACCGAGCACGTCCGTCCGAGTGACAATGCCGCACAGCTTGCCGCCGGTGCCGACCACTGGCAGCCGCTTGAGCCGGCGGTCTCTCATCACCCTGGCCGCTACCTGGACCGGCACGTCGGCCTGCACAGTCACGGCAGGCGACGTCATCAGCTCCTGGGCGGTCACTGCGGTGATCTTGGATTCCTCGCCGAGCTTCCAGCTCAGCCTGATCAGGCCAGCAGGTAGCTCGCAATCGGCCGCCTTGTACAGCAGGTCAGCCTCTGACACCACACCCAGCACGCGCCCGGCGTCGTCGATGACCGGGCAGGCACTGACTCGGCACTGCCGCAGCACCGCGGCGATCTGCTTGAAGTCCGCATCCCTCGTAACCGCAATGATCCTGGTCGTCATCACGTCCCCTACAGTCGTAATCATCGGGCTCCCCTCCCCCGTATGCGCCGCCCGGCAATCTCAGCCGGCCTTGGCTCCCCGTACCACGACGACGGGGCACTGCGCGATCCTGCCCCGCGTCTGATCGCTGCTCACCCCTCGTCCCTTCTCGTGTCCCTGCCTGCAGCGTTACAAATATGTGCACGTTGCTGCAGGGGCTGATGGGGACGGGAACGGGGACGTTGGTCCCGGTCAGGCAGGCCTGGCGCGGCTGCGTCCACTCACCGGAGCGGCGTGTCAGCGCAGCTGGCGGAGGAACGGGTCACGGGGCGCGGCAGGCGCCACGCGGACGCGGACGTCGACGGCATGCACCCCATCCCGCCGAGCGATGACCGGGTTCAGGTCAAGCTCAGCCACTTCCGGAAGGTCGTCGGCCAGGCGCGACACCCGCAGCAGCACGCCCGCGAGCCCCGCAGTGTCCACTGACGGCGAGCCCGCCCGGCCGAGCAGTAGCGGGGCCGCGCGAATCTCGCCGATCATGGCTTCCGCGTCCGCATCGGTGAGCGGCGTCAGCCGGGCCGATCGGTCACCTAGTACGTCTGTTGTCACGCCGCCGAGTCCGAACACCACCAGCGGGCCGAATACAGGCTCTTGCACTACGCCGACGATGGTCTCGACTCCGCCGGCCAGCATCGGCTGCACCAGCACCCGCTGCAGCCGGTCATCGAACGTGCTCGCCAGCTCGGCGTACGCTGCTGCAACTTCCGTGGCTGACCGCAGATCGAGCCGGACCGCTCCCGCCTCCGTCTTGTGCAACACTCCCGATGCCTCTGCCTTCAGGACGACACGATCGCCCAGTCTGGCGGCGGTCTCGACCGCGGCCTGCGAGTCGCTCACCGCCTCGGTTGTTACCACGGGACTGCCGTAGCAACGCACCAGCGCTGCGGCATCGGTGGCTGAGAGCCAGCCGCCGGCCGGGTTTTGCGTCAGGAACGCTGCGGTGATGGCCTGCGCGCCGGTCTCATCAACATCGCGTAGCTCGGGCACCTCGCCCCACTGCGCGTCTCGCCATTCCCGGTACCTGGTGGCATGCGCCAGTGCCCAGGCCGCGCTCTCCGGGTAGCCGTAACACGGGACGCGCCGCTCGCCAGCATGTTGCAAGCTAATCGACTCTGGGCTTCCGAGCAGGACAGCCGCCAGCGGCTTGGCGACCTGTGCCCTCGTGATGGCTGTCGTCAGATCGGAGATGGCAGTCGGCACCTCTATGGCCAGGACTGCGTCGACGCCCCCGTCGGGCGCGACCACCTCGAGACACGTCCGGAACACGTCTACGCTCACGGCGGCGCCGGTGTCGACCGGGCCCGCGACCGCCGCCCCTGGGGGCAGCAACCGGGCAAGCCGACGCTGCGTCATGCCGTCGAGCGTCGCATTTATCAGGCCGCTGTCGCCGCAGGCGTCGGCCGCGAGCACACCCGCGCCGCCGGCGTTGGACACGATCGCCACCCGGCGCCCCGCTGGCAGCTGCTGCGTGGCAAGGAACGCTGCCGCGTCGACCAACTCGCCAAGGCTATGGGTCGCGACGATGCCCGCTTGCGCGAAGAGCGCTTCTTGCCTCACCCACGGTGTGGCCGCCGCGGCGGTGTGCGACGCTGCCGCGCGCTGGCCCGCCGCAGATCGGCCGCCGATGACCGTGAGGACAGGCATCGTGCGGCCCACGCGGCGCGCTGTGCGGGCGAACTCGCGGGGCCTGCCGAAGGACTCCACGTAGAGGATCGCCATCTGCTTCGTCTGCTGATCCTGCTCCCACCACGTAAGCATGTCATTGCTCGACACGTCGTACTTGTCACCAACGGAGGCGAAGGACGAGATTCCGATACCCAGCCTGCCGAGGTGCTCAAGCAACGCAATGCCGACGCCGCCCGACTGCACGACGACCCCAGCCGCGCCGCCGAGCGGCATGTCAACAGCAAACGTCGCATTGAGTCGAGGCACACTGGTCGCCAGTCCGAAACAGTTCGGGCCGACCAGCCGCATGCCGTAGCGGCGGCAGATTGCCAGCAGGTCGGCACCGCCAGCGCAAAGACCTGAGGTGACGACCACCAGGGCGCGCACGTCCTTGCGCCCGCACTGCGCGGCTACCTTGGGTACCTCGGCCGGCGACACCGCGATCACCGCTAGCTCAGTACCAGCAGGAAGATCGGCGGCCGAAGGGAGGCAGGCCAGCCCTTCCATGGACCGGCCGTGCGGATTGACAGCGTAGACGGGACCGTCGAACCCGCCGACGACGATGTTGTGCAGGACCTCCCTGCCCACCGAGCCGCGGCGCCTGCTAGCGCCAATAACGGCAACCGACGCCGGGTTCAGAACACGGGCCAGGCTGGCCACGTCCGCACGGCTCGCGCGCCGGGCAACAGCGTCCAGGTAGCGGTCAAGCTGAGCGCCGTCATGGCGAGGTAGCGGACTGGTGACATCCACGGCACCATCGGCGTAGTGTCGCTCGACCTGCAGGCCCGCGTCGGCGAAGCATCCGTCCCCGCACCGATCGGGCGACAGCGGCGAAGGAACCTCGCTAACGGGACCAACGTCCCGCCTTGCTTGACGAACTAGCGGTTGCCTAGGAACGGTCGCGCGTCCGCGCCCATTGCTTGACTGGCTCGAGACCCCATGGACATTCCTGGCGCCGCCGCATAGCCGGGCCGCCCTTGTCAGGTCCCGTCTGGGCCTTTGGTCCTGCCAGCGGGGGCCGCTCGCCTCAGGCCGCAGGACGCCTGCGGCTGGCACGCTGCGGGGAGAGGTTGGCTGGCCGGGTAAGCCGGCGAAGGAGGTTTTGCAGGTGCTCCAGATCCGGATCCATGGCCGGGGTGGTCAGGGCGTGGTGACTGCGGCCGAGTTGTTGTCAGCGGCAGCTTTTAGTGAAGGCAAGCACGCGCAGGCGTTTCCGAGCTTCGGTTCGGAGCGCACTGGTGCGCCTGTGGTGTCGTTCTGCCGGATCGACGACAAGCCGATCCGCGTCCGTGAGCCCGTAATGCACCCGGACGTCATCGTGATCCAGGACCCGACGCTGCTGCACCAGGTCGACGTGTTCGAGGGTGCAAGCCAGGACGCACTGCTGGTCATCAACTCCGCGCGGCCGGTGGCCGACCTCGGCATTGCTGAGTTCTCGAGCGGGCTCCGGCCGGGCGCTGTGCTGACGGTGCCGGCGACCGAGCTGGCGCAGCAGTATGTCGGCCGGCCGGTACCTAATGCGGCCCTGCTCGGCGGGTTCGCGGCGGTCAGCGGCGCGGTGTCGATCGAGTCAGTCGCGGCTGCAATCAGCGGCAGGTTCGCAGGCGCTATCGGTCGCGGAAACGTCGCGGCCGCCCGCGCGGCATACGGCGCGGCGCTCACGGAGCTTGGCCGCCCGACACCAACCGTTGCAGGGACCGCGCCCGCTGCTGCTGCGGCCCCGGTGTTCGGCGCCGGGCGCGTGGGTCAGATCGAGGGGTCGCGCGGCGTTGCCGAGGCCGTGGCGTTGTGCCGTCCCGAGGTGGTGTGCGCTTACCCGATCTCGCCGCAGACGCACATCGTGGAAGCGCTTGCCGCCCTGGTGAAGGCCGGCGACTTGGAGCCGTGCGAGTTCGTCAACGTGGAGTCCGAGTTCGCAGCCATGTCGGTGGCTATCGGCGCGTCGGCGGCCGGCGCCCGCGCCTATACCGCGACGGCGAGCCAGGGGCTGTTGTATATGGCGGAGGCGCTGTACAACGCGTCCGGGCTGGGTTTGCCAATAGTCATGACCGTTGCCAACCGCGCTATCGGCGCGCCGATCAACATCTGGAACGACCACAGCGACGCCATGTCCCAGCGGGACTGCGGCTGGATCCAGCTGTACGCCGAGACCAATCAGGAAGCCCTCGACCTGCATATTCAGGCCTTCCGGATCGCCGAGGAACTGTCGCTGCCGGTCATGGTGTGCATGGACGGGTTCGTGCTGACGCATGCGCATGAGCGGCTTGAGATCCCGGCCCAGGAGCAAGTCGACAGGTTCCTGCCCGGCTACGAGCCGCGGCAGGTCCTCGATCCGGACGACCCGGTGTCCATCGGCGCGATGGTCGGCCCGGAGGCATTCACCGAGGTGCGCTACCTCGCGCACGCCCGGCAGGCCCAGGCGCTTGAGCTGATCCCGGACGTGGCGGCCTGCTTTGCCGGCCATTTCGGCCGCAGCTCTGGCGGCCTGGTTCGCCCGTACCGGACTCAGGACGCCGACACCATCGTGGTCGCGCTTGGTTCAGTGCTCGGCACCATCAAGGACACCATCGACGAAATGCGCGAGGGCGGCTTGAGGATCGGTGCGCTCGGCATCACGTCGTTCCGGCCGTTCCCGCTCGACGCGGTGCGCGCCGTGCTCGAGGGCTCGAAGCGGGTCGTGGTCCTGGAGCGGGCCCTCGCGGTAGGCGTCGGCGGCATCGTGTCGGCGAATGTCCGGATGGCACTGTCCGGCCTGCAACTGCACAGCTACACGGTGATCGCGGGGCTTGGCGGGCGCGCCATTACCAAGAAGTCGCTGCGCGACCTGTTCACCAAAGCGGCCGGCGACGACCTGCCGCCGCTGACGTTCCTGGACCTGAACACCGACCTGATTGACCGGGAGCTGCGCCGGGTCGCGGCCAACAGGCGATCCGGGCCTGCTGCCGAGAACATCCTGCGCGACCTCGGCGTGGTCGCGCACAAGATCGGATAGGAGCCCGCCATGCCAGTCCAGCCGATCAAGTTCTACCAAGTCGGCAGCTTCGCTGCCGGCAACCGGCTGCTCGCCGACGACGAGCGCTCGGTGCAGTCGGAGCCTGACCGGACCAACTCGCTGAACTGCGGGCACCGCGCCTGCCAGGGCTGCGGCGAGGCGCTCGGCGCCCGCTACGCGCTCGACGCCGCCATGCGAGCCACCAACAGGCAGATGGTCGCGGTTAACTCGACCGGCTGCCTCGAGGTCTTCTCCACGCCCTACCCCGAGACATCCTGGCAGATCCCGTGGATCCACTCGCTGTTCGGCAACGCGCCCGCGGTAGCCACCGGCGTTGCCGCGGCCATGCGAGCTAAGGGTCGCGGAGATGTTCGCGTCGTCGGGCAGGGCGGCGACGGCGGCACCGTCGACATCGGCTTTGCCTGCCTGTCCGGCATGTTCGAGCGGAACGACGACGTGCTGTTTATCTGCTACGACAACGAGGCCTACATGAACACCGGCGTGCAGCGCTCTGGCGCCACTCCCCCGGCCGCCCGCACCGCCACAACGCCAGCGGTCGGCCCGCAGCCCGGCAATAGCTTCGGCCAGGGCAAGAACGCTCCGCTGATCGCGATGGCGCACGAGATCCCGTACGTCGCCACCGCCACCGTGGCCGGGCTGCGTGACCTGGAATACAAGGTGCGCCGCGCAATGGACTTCCGGGGTGCCCGGTACCTGCACATCCTGGTGCCCTGCCCGCTGGGCTGGGGCAGCGCGCCCGGCGACACCATCAGGATCGCCCGGCTGGCTGAGCAGACCGGCCTGTTCCCCGTCTTCGAAGCCGAAGCCGGCGAGATCGTGAGCGTGTCGAAGATCCGCCGCAAGGCCCCGGTCGAGGACTACCTGAGGCTGCAGACCAGGTACGCGCACCTGTTCAAGACCGCAGACGGTGCGGCGACCATCGCCCGGTTGCAGCGGATAGCCGACCGCAACATCGCCAGGCTCGGCCTGCTCGACCCCGAGTCATCGGAAGCGGGCCGGGCGGCAGTGACCACCGGAAGCAAGGAGCTCTCGTGATGGACAGGCCATTCGCGATCACCCTCGATCCGGGCTCCAGCCTGGCGAACAAGACCGGGTCGTGGCGCACGGAACGCCCCGTGTACGTCGATCTCATGCCACCGTGTAATCACGCCTGCCCGGCCGGCGAGAACATCCAGCAGTGGCTCTACCGGGCCGAAGACGGAGGTTACGAGGCTGCCTGGCGGCAGATCATGACCGACAACCCGCTGCCCGCGGTCATGGGGCGGGTCTGCTACCGGCCATGCGAGACCGCCTGCAACCGGGGCCAGCTGGACTCGGCCGTTGGGATCAACTCGGTCGAGCGGTTCCTCGGCGACGAGGCCATCAAGCGCGGCTGGACCGTCCCGGTCACTGCGGCCGACAGCGGTAAGAATGTGCTCGTCGTCGGCGCCGGCCCCGCCGGCCTGTCCGCCGCCTACCACCTGCGGCTGCTCGGCCACCGGGTCACTCTGCGTGACCAGGCCCCGCTGCCGGGTGGCATGATGCGATACGGCATCCCGGCCTACCGGCTGCCGCGCCCGGTACTTGACGCCGAAATCAGCCGCATCCTCGCCATGGGCGTGAACTGGGAGGGCGGCCAGCAGGTCACCGACATCGGCAAGACGATGGCCGACGGCAGCTTCGACGCCGCGTTCCTCGCCGTCGGCGCCCAGCAAGGCCGCCGGGCCTACATCCCGGCCGGCGACTCCGCCAAGGTCCTCGACGCCGTCACCCTGCTGCACGCCACCGCAGACGGCGAGCCGCCCCAGCTCGGCCGGCGCGTCGCGGTATACGGCGGCGGGAACACCGCCATGGACGCCGCCCGGACCGCCCGCCGCCTCGGCGCCACCGACGCCGTCGTCGTCTACCGGCGCACCAGAGACCGCATGCCTGCCCACGACGTGGAGGTCGAGGAGGCCGCCGACGAAGGCATCCGGATGATGTGGCTGTCCACCATCGCCCGCGCCGGCGAAGATAAGCTCGTCATCGAGAAGATGCGGCTCGACGAGACCGGCTTCCCGCAGCCGACCGGCGAAGTCACCGAACTCGCCGCCGACACCGTGGTGCTGGCCCTCGGCCAGGAGTCCGAGCTCTCGCTGCTCGACGGCGTGTCCGGCATCACGATCAGCGACGGCGTCGTCCATGTCACGCCAGACCTGATGACCGGCCACCCCGGCATCTTCGCCGGCGGCGACATGGTGCCCGCCGACCGCACCGTCACCGTCGGCACCGGGCACGGCAAAAAGGCAGCCCGCAGCATCGACGCCTGGCTGCGCACAGGCAGTCAGAACGCAACCGCGGCCACCGAGCCCGCCGAGCCCCCGCTGGCCGACTTTAACCGGCTGAACACCTGGTACTACTCCGACGCCCCGGCGACAGTCAGACCGCAACTCGACGCCGCACGCCGGATCTCCTCCTTCGACGAAATCACCGGCGGACTCGACGAATCCACCGCACTGTTCGAAGCACGCCGGTGCCTGTCCTGCGGAAACTGCTTCGAATGCGACAACTGCTACGGCGTCTGCCCCGACAACGCGATCATCAAGCTCGGGCCAGGCCAGCGCTACCAGATCGACCTCGACTACTGCAAAGGCTGCGGCATCTGCGCTGCCGAATGCCCCTGCGGCGCCATCAACATGATCCCCGAACGGACCTGATCGCGATCAGGCCGGCCGGACCGGCAGCAGACCTCGGCCGCCGGCAACAACGGGGCGCATGTGGCGGTCCAGTTCGTATACCACCGGCAGCCCAGTCGGAACCTCAAGCCGGGAACTCGCCTCGTCGTCAACGAGATCCAGATGCTTGATGAGCGCCCGGAGCGTATTGCCGTGCGAGACAACCAGCACGCATAGGCCGGTCAGAAGATCGGGGACGATCGCGTCGTACCAGTACGGAAGCAGCCGCGCGGATACATCGCGCAACGATTCGGTGCGTGGCCTGGCCTCGGCGGGGATGACCGCGTACCGGGGGTCGGCGAATTCCGAATACGGCGAGTCGTCAGGCAGTGGCGGCGGCGCGCAGTCGTACTGCCGGCGCCATTCCTGGTACTGGCGGTCGCCATACTCAGCCCGCACCTGATCTTTGTCCCGGCCCTGCAGCGCGCCGTAGTGATTGGAGTTCAGCCGCCACGTCCGGCGCACCGGAATCCAGTCCCGGTCACACTCGGCCAGGGCCAGGTCGGCGGTCTGGATCGCGCGCCGCTGCAGCGAGGTATGCGCGAACGCCGGCCGCAGGCCGCTGCTTGCAAGCAGCCGTCCCGCACGTTGCGCTTCTTGCTCGCCGGTCGGGCTGAGCGCGACGTTCACCCAGCCAGTGAACAAGTTCCGAGCGTTCCACGCGCTCTCGCCGTGTCGCAGTAGTACTAGCTGCGATGTGCGCCTGCACCCGTCAGGTCCGCTCACGAGGGCGTTCCGGCGGTGCCCGATGCGGCGGCTGCAGCCGTCCGCGCGCCTTGATGAGCTGCCCTCATGGGCCTATTCCACCAGCAACCGACGGCCTTGGCCGGAGTCGAAGGTCCCGGCACGCCGACCAGATGACCTGGCGCGGGCCCGGCATGCGGTCGCGCGGCCTGCCAGTACGCTGGCGCCATGCTGTTGCTGCCCTGGCATCTGACCGATCATCTCGCTGGCGGACTGAACGTGACGCTGCCGGCGGACGTGGTCGTCATTCCTGGCCGGCCTGGCGGGACCGGCGGGCAGTGGGCGGACCTGGTTGGTGTGTACTCAGGGCTGCGCGACGCCGTCGCCGCAACAGCCGCCCCACCGGTCGTGTTGACCGGTGACTGCGTAGCCTCGCTCGCGGTCATCGCCGGCGTACAGTGCCGCGGCGTCCGAGCGGGTCTGGTCTGGTTCGACGCGCACGGCGACTTTCACACCGAAGCGACCACGACCTCCGGCTATCTCGGCGGGCTTCCGCTGGCTAAGGCGGTCGGGCGCGGCGATCTGACCCTGCCGACGGCGCTCGGCATGACCCCGCTGCCTGAACAATCCGTCATGCTGGTCGACGGCCGTGACCTTGACCCGCCCGAGGTCACGGCGCTGGCAAGCTCAAAGGTGCTGCGCGCGAACGTCGCCGAGCTGAACACGTCGCCGCTCCCGACAGGCCCCCTCATCGTGCACGTCGACCTCGACGTGATTGACCAGGCTGCGCTCGCAGGACTGCGATTCCCGGCACCAACTGGGCCTTCGCTGGGGGCTGTGGCCGATGGCATTGCGGCCGTGGTGCGCCGCCGCGAGATCGCTGTACTTGACATCGCTGCTACCTGGCGACCCGCCGAAACTGACCGCGGGCAGATAGATGCAGCGATGCGCGCTGTGCTGACTGCGGCAGGCATGCAGCTGTCGGAACAGTAGCGCGGACTCCCGCAAGCAGGCGAGACTGTCCCGGCCCCTGAGTAGCGGCCAGGCAGCTGTCTACCGAGTCGCTTGCTCAGCCGAAAGAACCTGGCCCTGGCTAACCAGGTGCAGACCGTGTTCCGCGGCACGACGCTGCGCAGCATGCTGCTTGAGGCGTACGTCTTACCGGCTTGGGTTTGGCTGAGCTGAGCATCTCCTTGCCTAATGAGGCGGGCGCAGGGCCATCGGGCCTGACCTGAGCGGGACGTGGGTCACCGATTTGCAGCGGACTTTCGGCCCTACTGTCCCGTGAGACGGCTCGCTAACCTGCCAATCGCCAGCCATTTGGACCTGGAGGAAGAAATGAGCAAGACAATTGTGCTGGCCGTCGACACAGCCCGGCACGAGCTGGCGGAGCATGTTGCGGCGGCCGTCGAGATGGCAAAAGATGTCGTACATGCCGACGACAAGGTGATCGTGCTGCACGTGCACGAATTCGCCGTCGGCAGGTTCGGCCGGATCCAAGTGGACTGCGCAGATGGCCAGGGAGAGTCGCTGGTCGACAGCATTGTCGCGGATCTCACCGGGGCAGGCCTGTCCGCCGAGGGGATCATCAAGGAAGCGGACTTCGGCCACGTGGCACGTGCCATCCTGGCGGCAGCCGACCACTACCAGGCCAGGCTGCTGGTACTCGGCTCGAGCAGCCGGACCGACCTCCCCTGGGTTCCGTTCGGCAGCGTGGCCAACCGGCTGCTGCACATCTCGTCTCTGCCGGTGCTTATCGTGCCTATGCGCCGAGGCGAGACTGTCGCAGTACGATCCGAAGATCCTGCCGCCGTCGCAGAGCCGGCCTGAGCGACCCGGCCGAGCAAGCGGCGCAAGCTGACCGACAGTGCCGGCGTCAGCTCAGTTCTGCAGCTGACTAGTGACAAGATGTGGCGGCATGACGCACAGGCGTGAGCGGACGCTGGCTACTGCTGGCATCGCGCGGGTGGAGGGCGAAGGCTCTCTGTACCTCCGGGTGAGCGGCGACCAGGTCGACGAGGTCAGGCTCGACATCTACGAGCCGCCGCGATTCTTCGAGGCGTTTCTGCGCGGGCGCTCCTATCGTGAACCACCGGACATCACCGCGCGAATCTGCGGCATTTGCCCAGTCGCGTACCAGACAAGCGCGGCACTGGCCATCGAGGCCGCCTGCGGTGTCCAGGTCGGAGGTCCGCTGGCTGATCTGCGCAGGCTGCTGTACTGCGGGGAGTGGATCGCCAGCCACTCGCTGCATATCTACCTGCTGCACGCGCCAGACTTCCTCGGCTACCCCGGCGGTATCGAACTGGCCCGCGATCAGCGGGCCATCGTCGAGCGCGGCCTCCGGCTACGCCGGGCCGGCAACGCGATCATGGAAACTATCGGCGGCCGCGCAATTCATCCGGTCAACTTCCGGATCGGCGGGTTCTACTCGACACCCACGAAGTCAGGCCTGGATCGCCTGGCTGATCAACTGCAAGCGGCGCTGGATGACGCGCTGGAGACCGTGCGGTGGGTCGCCAGCTTCGACTTCCCCGATCTGACCGTGGATCATGAAATGCTGGCGCTTAGCCAGCCGGGCAGCTATCCGATCGAGAGCGGCAGTCTGGTCAGCACGGACGGCCGCGCCTTCGGCGCCGCCGAGTTCGAGCGGCAGGTCATCGAGCAGCAGGTGCCGCATTCCACCGCGCTGCACGCGCGGCTCGCCGGCAGCGACGGAACCTATCTCACGGGCCCGCTGGCTCGCTACTCGCTCAACTCCCGGTGGCTGCCGCCGAGGGCAGCGGCCGCTGCTGCCGCCGCTGGCCTTGGCGACAGTTGCCGCAATCCGTTCCGCAGTATCGTCGTCCGCGCGGTGGAGGTTGTCTGCGCGATTGAGGAAGCGCTCCGTCTCATCAAGGCATACGAGCCGCCGTCAATTCCGAGTGTTGAGGTAGTGGCACAGGCGGCTACCGGCCACGGGGTATCGGAGGCGCCCCGTGGCGTGCTGTATCAGCGTTATGAGCTCGACGCGGCCGGGACCGTGGTCAGCGCGCGGATAGTTCCGCCGACATCACAGAACCAGGCCGCTATCGAGCGTGACCTGCGCCAGTTCGTGCAGGTACGTCTCGACCTGACAGACGAGCAGCTTGCCCGTGAGTGTGAGCAGGCGATCCGCAGTTATGACCCGTGCATTTCCTGCGCTACGCACTTCCTCGACCTGCAGGTAGACCGAACGTGACCGGTGTGGGCGGCGAGCGCGTCATCGTGATCGGCGTCGGCACCGAGTTTCGCTGTGATGACGGTGCTGGGCCAGCCGTAATCGAGCGCCTGCGCGGAACCGTGCCCGCAAACGTAGAGCTGTTGTGCAGCGACGGAGAGCCGACCCGGCTGATGGAGACCTGGACGGACGCTGCCGTCGCGATCGTGGTTGACGCGGTGAGCGGAGGCGATGCCGCGCCAGGGACGTTGCACCGCGTCGTCGTGCCGGGGCATGCCGCGGGTCATGGCAGCGCGCCCACGCCGGGTCAGCTGGCGCCGACGGTTACTCCGGCCAGCTCGCACGGCCTAGGGCTCGGTGCGGCTATCGAGCTGAGCCGCGCCCTGTCCCGCCTGCCTGGGCAGCTGATTCTGCATGGTGTGCAGGGCGAAGCCTTCGGCTACGGCCAGGCCTTCAGTCCCGCAGTCGAGGCGGCCATCGATGACCTCACCGCACGGGTGCGTGCGGACGTGCTCAGCGCGTTAGCTAGCTGACCCCGCGCCCGGCTGTCCAGACGTGGTCTGATCGGCTGCCGCGCGGAACCCGGGAGTGGCGACGTGGAAGGTACGGAATACCCGGTTGATGTCGGCGTCTAGCATGCCCAGGCGGCGCAGCCATCCGACGAGCGAGTCGACGTTGGGCGTGGCCATCGGGCCGAAGCAGCCATAGCAGCCCCGGCCGAACGCCGGGCAGATCGCTCCGCAGCCAGCTTGCGTGACAGGGCCCAGGCACGGGGTCCCGCGCGCGACCATGACGCATGCCGTGCCGCGCAGCTTGCATTGCTCGCACACGCTGTGACCGGGGATGCGCGGCTCACGGCCGGCTAGCAGCGCCGTCAGCAGGCCAATCAGCTGGCGCTTGTCGATCGGGCAGCCGGG
>Ga0335072_10005520_pt1 | contig 18632 bp, 14 predicted proteins | sample Lox_Sample_21_FD_206725 | JGI IMG/M metagenome (GOLD analysis project Ga0335072, IMG submission 206725) | Soil microbial communities from Loxahatchee National Wildlife Refuge, Florida, United States - Lox_Sample_2.1 | ecosystem: Environmental > Terrestrial > Soil > Wetlands | place: USA... | reverse complement strand
CCGTCGCGCCGTTCGAGTGCATCATCCCGAGCAGCGCCGGCAATCCGTCGCCGGCGCGGATCTCGCTGTACGGCCACGGGCTGTTCGGCGACTACACCGAGGTCGAGGACCCGTGGGTCGAGGCGCTCGCCACCCAGCACAACATCGTGTTCTGCGGTACCGACTGGTGGGGCCTGACCGACGCGGACGAGTCGTTCGCGGCCACCGTCGTCGGGAACCTCAACCTGTTCGGGGTGATCGTCGACCGCCTCCAGCAGGCGGTGTTGAACACGCTGTTCCTCGGGCGGCTGATGGACAGCCCGCACGGGTTCGCCACCAACCCGGACTTCCAGGCCGGCGGACGCTCGGTGCTCGACACCTCGCACCTGTATTACAACGGCAACTCGCAGGGCGGGATCATGGGGGGAGTGACACTGGCCGTCTCCCCGGACGTCCGCCGCGCGGTGCTCGGCGTCACCGGGATGGACTACGGCAATCTGCTGCTCGCACGGAGCACCGACTTCACGAGCTTCAGCCAGTTCCTCGGGATCTACTACCGGGATCCGTCGATGTATCCGGTGATCCTCGATCTGCTCGATCAGCTGTGGGACCGCGCCGACCCGGACGGGTACGCGCCGTACATGACCTCACACCCGCTGCCCGACACCCCGACGCACCAGGTGCTGATGCAGATCGCGTACGGCGACTTCCAGGTCAGCATGTACTCCGGCGCGGCCGAGGCGCGGACGATCGGCGCGTCGGCGTACGCGCCCGCGCTCGATCCCGACCGCTCCCGCGACCGCAACCTGTTCTACGGCATTCCGGCGATCGGCCACTACCCGTTCCACGGCTCGGCGATCGAGATCTGGGACAGCGGCCCGGGACGCGTCCAGCCGCCGCCGGTCGGGAACATCCCGCCGACGCCGAGCGCCACGAACAACGACCCGCACACCGACCCGCGGAACACGCCCGCGGCCCAGCAGCAGATCTCCGATTTCCTCGAACCCGACGGCGCCGTGACCGACGTGTGCGGTGGCGCGCCGTGCCACTCGTCGGATTTCACGCCGTAGCGAGGTAGGCGTCGGGGATCGTCAGCGCCGGCGAGGGGCCGTCGCGGGGCCTTGGAGCTCGCGCCCGCGCTCCGGTGCAAAACGCAGCAAACCGCCCCTGCCGCGGCAGCAAAGGGAACATAAGCGCCTGGGGGGCGCTTATGTCGCCAAGGCTCGTGGCGCGGCGGGACCTTGGCGAGTTATGCATCGCCCCGGCGGACTGGCGACGTGGCGAGTCATGCATCGCGCCAGGCGGACTGGCGCCGTGGTGAGTTATGCATCGCGCCAGGCGGACTGGCGCCGTGGCGAGTTATGCATCGCCCCCGCGGACTAGCAACTAGGGCCGGGGCGGGGCCGTCGAGTCCCTGACCTTCAGCGCCACCGGCACGCTCTCGTGGCGCGGTGCGATGGCCGGGTTCTCGATCCGCTCGAGCAGCAGGCTGACCGCGCGCTCGGCCTGGAAGTCGAGCGACTGCGCCACCGTGGTCAGCGAGATGCGGTGCAGGCCGGCGAGCGCGATGTCGTCGAAGCCGACGATCGAGATGTCGCCGGGCACGCCGAAGCCGAGCGTCTCGCAGGTCTCGAGCATCGCGATCGCGCCGATGTCGTTGGAGACGAACAACGCGGTCGGCGCGCCCCGGGCTCTGAACAGCTGGCGCAGGTCGTGGCGCGCCTTGCCGGCGGTGGCCGAGTCGGCTCCCGGCTCCCACTGGAGCGCCGGCGTCGCCGCCTCGCCGGCCTTGCGCATCGCCGCGCGGTAGCCGCGGTAGCGACCCTGGTCGCCGCTGCGCTCGACGAGCGGCGTGCGGACATAGGCGATCCGCCGGTGCCCGAGCGCGAGCAGGTGCTCGGTGGCGAGCCGCCCGCCCTGCGTGTCCCGCGGGCCGACCGAGTCACCCCAGGCCTCGCTGAGCCCGAGGAACACGATCGGCGCCGCCGCCCGCTTGAGCGCGTCCTCGAGTTGCGAGGTTCGCGAGATGAACGCGAGGAACACGATCCCGGCCACGCGGTGCTCGAGCAGCGCCTCGACGCCCGCGACCGCGATGCTCTCCTCGCCCTCGATGTTGCAGAACATCGTGTTGTAGCCGCAACGGAAGGCGGCGCGCTCGGCGACCTGTGCCATCTGCGCGTAGTACGGATTGCTCAGGTCGCCGACGAGCACCCCGAGCATCGTCGTGCGCTGCTTGACGAAGTGGCGCGCGATCGCGTTGGGCTTGTAGTTGAGCCGCTCGATCGCGCCGAGCACGCGTACCCGTGTCGTCTCTGACACCTCGACGCCGCGGACCACGTTGGAAACGGTGGACTTCGAGACCCCTGCCGCGGCGGCGACGTCGAAGATCGTCGGGGCCTTCCGCTCTCGCCGCCCGCGAGCGCGCCTTGCCGTCATCAGACGCCGATCATAAGGTGTCGGTATGAGCGCCGGCGTTCGCGAGGTCGGGATCGGGATCGTCGGCTACGGGACGATGGGCCGCGCCCACGCCTACGCCTACGCGGCGGCACCTCGGATTCGACCGCTCCCGTGCGTCCCGCGGGTACGCGTGATGAGCGGCCGGAACCAGGCCGCGGTGGAGCGGGCCGCGCTCGACCTCGGAGCCGAGCGGTTCACGACCGAGTGGCGCGAGCTCGTCGAGGCCCCTGACGTCGACATCGTCGACATCTGCACACCGCCGGGCACGCACGCCGAAATCATCGAGGCGGCGGCCGAGTGCGGCAAGGCGATCTTGTGCGAGAAACCGCTGGCGGCGGGCTTTGAAGATGCGTGCCGGGCGGCCGAGGCGGTTCGCCGGGCGCGGGTGAAGAACGCGATCGGCTTCAACTACCGCCGCCTGCCGGCGCTGTCGCTGATGAAGCAGATGGTCGACTCCGGCCGGCTCGGCGAGGTGCGGCTGTGGCGCGGAAGCTGGCTGTCGGACGAGTTCGCCGATCCCGAGATCCCGTTCGACTGGCGGTTTGAGAAGAGCATGGGCGCGAGCACGATCGCCGACCTCGGGGCGCACCTGCTCGACCTCGCCGGCTGGCTCGTGGGCGAGATCGACGCGGTCAGCGCGCAGTCGCGGACGTTTACTAAGGCACGAAGCGGCGCCGGCGGCGGCCGGCCGCTCGACGTCGATGTCGACGATGCCTCCTCGGCGCTGCTGCGGTTCGGGTCGGGCGCGCTCGGGGTGTTCGAGGTCGCCAAGACGTGCGTGCGCCGGCCGTGCGACTTCACGGTCGAGGTCAACGGCGAGCGCGGAACCTTGCGGTTCGACTACGCCCGGCTGAACGAGCTTTGGTACGGAGACGCCGGCGACGAGGCCGAGCTGTACGGGATGCGCCGGCTCCGCGCCGAGCATCCGCTCCATCCCGAGACCCAGGGGTGGTGGACGATCGGCCAGGGCGTCGGCTACGGCGCGAGCTTCGTCAACCAGGCCGCCGACCTGCTCGAGCAGTGGCCGGACGGGACCTGGTCGCCGGACTTCGCCACCGGGCTCGAGGTGCAGGCAGGATGTGAGGCAATCGAGCGGGCCGCCGCCGAACGACGGTGGGTGGCGCTCGACGAGATCCGGGGCGGGGCGTCGAGCCAGATCCGGGGCGGGGCGTCGAGCCAGATCCGGGACGCGGGGTAAGGCAAGCCCTACCAACCAGCGACCGGCAAACAGGCTGGGCGGGCGCCTCGCGATCGCCTAAGTTTGCCGCCATGGCATGGCTCCAACCACGCGAACTGCTGAGGCAGGCGCCGCGGGACCTTCTTTACGTCGGGCTGAGCGCTCCGATCGGCCTGCTGTGGATCATCTCGCTGGTCATCGGGTTCGTGGTCGGGGCCGCGCTGACCGTGATCCTGGTCGGGCTGTTCGTGCTCGCCTGCACGGTCGAGCTGGCCCGGCTGGGAGCGAGGATCGAGCGGCTCCGCGTGGCGCTCGTGCTCGGGGCGCCGATCGCCCAGCCGGTGCTGCCGCGCCCCGCGGGCAGCGTCCCGCGCCGACTGTGGGCGCGATACACCGACCGGGTCGGGTGGAAGGAGGTCGGCTTCATGCTGCTGCTGGGCACGGTGGGCACCGCGCTCGGCGCGATCGTGGTCGCGCTGTGGGCCGGAGCCCTGGCCGCCGTCGTCGCGCCGGCGTTCAACGCCGCCGCGCCCAGCCACTCGCTGCTCGGCCGCCAGGGCGCGTGGGCGCTCGTCGCGATCGTCGCCGGCGGGCTCGCCGTCGGAGTGCTGACCGTGATCGTGACGCGTGGATTCGCGATCGGGCTCGGGGCGATCGCCAAGTGGCTGCTCGCGGCCGATGACCGAGCCGTACTCGCCGCGCGCGTGGACACGCTCGTGGCCACCCGGGCGGCCGCCGTCGAGTCGGCGGATGCGCGCCTGCGGCGGCTCGAGCGGGATCTGCACGACGGCGCGCAGCACCGGCTCTCGTACATCGCGATGGAGCTCGACCGGGCGCGGGCCAAGCTCGCCGACGATCCCGAGGCTGCCTCGGAACTACTCGGCCGCGCCCACGAGGAGTCCAAGAAAGCGATGGTCGAGCTGCGCGATCTGGTCCGCGGGATCCATCCGTCGGTGCTCACCGACCGCGGTCTCGACGCGGCGGTGTCGGGGCTGGCCGAGCGCTGCCCGGTGCCGGTCGACATCGACATCCAGGTGGAGCCGCGGCCACCTGACGCGATCGAGACCGCCGCCTACTACGTCGTGGCCGAGGCGCTGACCAACGTCGGCAAGCACGCCGGCGCCCGGTGCGCGGCGGTGGAGATCCGGCGCGAGGGGCCGGTGCTCGCGATCGCGGTGTGGGACGACGGGCACGGCGGAGCGTCGCGCCGGCCGGGGTCGGGACTCGAGGGCCTGGCACAGCGCGTCGAGGCGCTCGACGGCTCGCTGACCATCCACAGTCCCGAAGGCGGCCCGACGACGATCCGCGCGGAGGTCCCGTGCGCGTCGTGATCGCCGAGGATCTGGCGCTCCTGCGCGAAGGGATCGCCTCGCTGCTGAAAGACGAGGGCCATGAGGTGCTCGCCGCCGTCGGCGACCCCGACGGCCTGCTCGAGGCGGCCGCCGAGCACCAGCCGGACCTCGCGATCGTCGACGTCCGGATGCCGCCGACCCAGACCGACGAGGGCGTCCGCGCCGCGGTCGAGCTGCGCCGGCGCCAGCCCGACGTCGCGATCCTGATCCTCAGCCAGTACGTCGAGGAGCGCTACGCGACCGACCTTTTGAGCGGCGGCAGCGTCGGCGTCGGCTATCTGCTCAAGGACCGCGTCGCCGACGTGAGCGAGTTCATGTCCGCGGCCCGGCGCGTCGCCGCCGGCGGGACCGCGATCGACCCCGAGGTCGTCTCGCAGCTGCTCAGCCGGCGCCGGCGAACCTCCGTGCTCGACGAGCTCACCCCGCGCGAGCGCGAGGTGCTGGCGCTGATGGCCGAGGGCCACACGAACGCGGCGATCGCCGAGCGCCTCGTGGTCACGGGCGGAGCGGTCGAGAAGCACGTCCGCAACGTGTTCATGAAGCTCGGGCTGCCCCAGACCGACCAGCAGCACCGCCGTGTCCTGGCCGTCCTCACGTACCTGGGAGTGTGACTTCAGATGGCGATCGCAGATCCTCCTCGCGTCAACTCGTGGGCCCCGAGCCGGGGGTGGCGGCGCGCGCTGGCGGCGCTCGGCGGGCTGGCGCTGGTCTGGCTGATCGGCTGGTGCGCGTTTGAGCTGATCGACCTCGTCTCGCGCCACACGTTCGACGTGACGACGACCTACGCGGGCGTCCGGTCGCTCGAGGTCGAAGGCGGCACCGGTGACGTCCACATCGCCGGCGGTACGGCCGGGAGCGGGGTCGTCGTCGTCGAGCAGGTGACCGAGGGGTTGACGACGCCCCACCGCAACGCCGTCCGCGGCGCCGGCGGCGCGCTGCGCCTGAGCGCGAGCTGCCCGATCGGCGTGACCAACTACTGCAGGGTCAGCTACACGGTCACGGTGCCGCCGGGGGTGAGCGTCACCGCCGACTCGGGCGCCGGCGACGTCGACGCCCATGGCCTGACCACGACCGCGCCGCTCAAGCTGAGCAGCGGGGACGGCGACGTCGACGCGGTCGGGGTGACGGCGGGCAATGTGACACTCGAAAGCGGCAACGGCGACGTGACCGCGACGCTCGACCAGGCGCCGACCCACCTCGACGCGAGCTCGGGCAACGGCAACCTGAACCTTACGGTGCCGAACGCCACCTACGCGGTCCACGCGAGCTCGGGTAACGGGTCGGTGTCCGATCCGACGCTCCGGATCGATCCGAGCTCACCGCGCTCGATCACGGCCAGCTCCGGCAACGGGAACGTGACGATCCACGCCGCCGGCGTCACGACGCGCTAACGCGCGCTCCACGCCGACACCTGTGGGGGTGTGGGACGACACCGGGGGCCGCCGGTTCGACACCGATGGAGCCTGGGAGGGACGAGTCTCCACTGAGACGATCGATCGGCGCGCACACCACCCCTGAGTGTGATGATTCTCGATTGGCGCTAGCCGCAGGGTGAGTGTGCGGGACACGTCGTCAAAACAAAGGAGCTAGTCCCATGTCCTATCCGGTCGCCTTCGAGGTCGACTACGTCGAGCGGCGCAATCGTCTGACCGCCTTTTTCAGGCTGATCCTGGTGATTCCGCTCGCGATCTGGGTGAGCCTGTATGGCATCGTCGCCTACATCGGGATCATCATCGCGTGGTTCGCGATCGTGATCACCGGTCGCTTTCCCGCCGGCCTGTACGAGTTCGTGTCGCGGTTCAACCGGCTGATCGCATTGACCAACGCGTACGCCGGACTGCTGTGTGACCCGTATCCGTCTTTCGGCGGGGGTGACGACCCTTCATATCCGGTGCGAATGCACTTCGCGGGGCCGCTGCCTCGTTACAGCCGATTGAAGACGTTCTTCCGGGGGATCCTCTCGATCCCGATCTGGATCCTCCGCTATGTCGTCAACCTGCTGTTCGAGATCGCCGCCGTCGCCGCGTGGTTCGTGATCGTCATCCTGGGACGGCTGCCCCGGGGACTGTTCGACGTGATGGTGCTGGCGAACTCCTACACCGCGCGGTCGGACGCCTACCTGTTCCTCCTGACCGAGACCTACCCGCCGTTCCAGGACGAGACGACGCGCGCGGCGGGCGTGTCGGTGCCGGGCGCCGGCGCGAGCTTCTGATCGGCTCTCACCCGGACGCCCTCGGAGGCGTGTGCGTTAGTGGGCCGCCTTCGGCGGCGTCCATGGGGCCGTGCGGCCGGGCATCCATGCCCGGCCGGGGGGTCGCGGTCACCCCGCGCGCCACGGACGCCGCGCGAAGCGAGGCCCATCCCCGGTCACAACCGCACACTCGGCACCCCGCCGGAGGTGAACGTGGATTCGGGCACGTATACCGGTCACGCGGCCACTCTCGAGCCGAGCGGGTCTTCGAGTGTGGAGTTATCGGGTGGGCTGGCGAGATCCGGTCGGGTTAGCGCGCCACCCGCGCGAGGAACCGCATCAGCCCGGCGAAGAACGCGTTGTGCGGGTACGCGCCGGCGGGGTCGTTGTGCGCGTAGGTCGCCGCGCGGTCGATCAGGAGGAGATTGCCGGCGGGGATCCCGGACTCCGCGGCGAGGGCGCGCGCGTCGAGCAACACCCCCGACCCGCCGAGGCGCGCCCCGAACGCGTAGATCAACAGACGCCGCGGGAGCCGGCGACCAAACCTGGCGCTCACTCCCAGAACCGTCTGAGCCGGGTTCGCCACGCCGTTCCCGACCGCGCCCGAGTCGATCGTCAGGCGCTCCGGGAAGTACCACTCGGTCCCGTCGGCATCGTCGACGCCGAGCCCCGAGAACATCCGCGCGAACCGGGTGATCGGCGTGAGCGCGCCGGCGCCGTCCCAGCCGTGGAGCGGCCCGGCGGGGGAGATCCCGCGACCGAGGTGCGCCTGGGCGGCGAGCAGGCTCATCGGCGAGGTGCCGACGTTGAGCGCGTAGCCGAACTGGGCGAGGTTCGTGACCGGCACCGACGGGGTCAGGTGGAACGCGCTCAGCAGCCCGGACGACTGGCCGAGCGACGCCGAGTCGGGGTCGATCAGCGCGGCGGTGGCGCCGGTGGCGCTGAACAGGCCGGCGAACGGGGCGGGGATGCCGCCGAACGTGAGCCACGGCGACGTCCCCGATGAATCGAGGCCGCGCAACTCGGAGCGGGCGGTGGCGGCGCTGACCGACGGCAGGCTGCCGCCGTCGATGTACACCAACCCGGCGAGGTCGCGGGCGCCGGCGACGCCGTGGAAGTCCCACGCGGCGTACGCGGTCACGATCGCGCCGCCGAGCGAGTGGCCGCCGAGGACGACCCTGCCGCCGAGCCTGCGGGCGGCCGAGATCACGTGGCGCAGGTCGCCGACCGCGACGGCCATGCCCCACCGCTTCGCGAACGACACGCTCGAATTCGGGATCGGCTGGATGTGGGACTGGACATCCAGCGCCGGGTCGAGCCAGCCGAGGTAGTAGTCGAACACCTGGGTCGACGTGGCGAGGCCATGCTTGGCCAGGTTCAGCACCGACTGGTCCTCGAGCAGGTTCTCGCGGCGCTCGACCGACCACACCTGCCAGTCCGGTGCGCGGGACACGATCCACTGGGCGAGCGGGACGAAGTAGGCCGCGCCGGCGGACGTCCCGGGCTCGAGCACGAGCACGTTCCGGGCGCGCGGCGACCCGACCCTGATCACGCCGACCTTGTCGTAGCGCGCCGGCGTGCCGGGCGACGCGACACCTCGCATCCAGTCGACCTTCAGGTCCGCGCGGGCGGTCGCGGCACAGAACAGGGCGGCGAAGATCGCGCACGCGGCGACGGGAAGGCGGCGGGTCACGCGCGCAACATACAAGTAGCCTGTCTCGCGATGCGAGCGCTCGTCTCCAAGACCTCGCCACCGTTCGTCGAGATCGCGGACGTTCCGGACCCGGAGGCCGAACACAACCAGGCGCTCGTCGAGGTCAAGGCGATCAGCCTCAACCGCGGCGAGACCCGCCGGCTCGAGTCGATGGACCCCGGCACGGTGACGGGCTGGGACCTCGCCGGGGTCGTCAAGCGACAAGCCCCGGACGGGAGCGGGCCACAGGCCGGCGCCCGGGTCGTCGGTCTCATGAACGTGGGAGCGTGGGCCGAGCTGGCGGCGGTCGACACCGACTTCGTCGCCGAGCTGCCCGACACGGTCTCGTTCGAACAGGCGGCCGCGCTGCCGGTGGCGGCGCTGACGGCGCTCCGCGCGCTCGAGATCGGGGGCTTCGTGCTCGACAAGCCGGTGCTCGTGACCGGCGCGAGCGGCGGGGTCGGCCGGTTCGCGATCCAGCTCGCCAAGCTTGCCGGCGCCCGTGTCACCGCGCTGGCTCGCCGGACCGAGGGTCTCAGAGAGCTAGGGGCGGACGAGGTCATAACCGAGATCGACCTCGACGGGCCGACCTACGACCTGATCATCGACGCGGTCGGCGCCGGCGTGCTCGGCGCAGCGATCCAGCGAGTCGCGCCAGGCGGCACCGTGGTCAGCTTCGCCTCGACCGTGCCCGAGCCGGTCTCCTACCCGGCGCGCGAGCTGTTCGCCCGGGCACCGAGAGCGAAGCTCTACGGGCTGTACCTGTTCGCCGAGCTCGCCCACACCCGCTCGGGCAGCTCCGACCTGCGGCGGCTGGCGGAGCTGATCGCCGCCGGCAAGCTCGACCCGCAGATCGACGTCACCCTGTCATGGAGCGACGCCGGCCAGGCGATCGAGGCGCTGCTCGACCGCCGGGTGAACGGCAAGGCCGTCCTCCAGGTCGACTAGCCCTTGTCGGGGCTCGTGTCGAGCGCCAGATACGAGTACGTGCCCGGGAACCCGTCGGCGCTCTCGGGGACCATGCCCGGGCAGCCGTCGCGGAGGTCCTCGCAATCCCATCGCCGGCCACCGGACAGGTGGATGTCGAGCCGCGAGTAGTAGTAGAACGAGAACGCGTTGCCGTCGTGATTGGGGTCGATGCCGGCCTCGATCGGGTCATCCCTCCACCGCTGGGTCAGCAATTCCGCGTCGGCGTTCGACGAGTGCTTGAGGTACTTGTTGAACCACGCGGTCGTGTACCAGGCGATCAGGTCCGGCCCTCGCAGCGACGCGCCGAATGCCTGATTGGGGATGAAGCTGAAGTCGAGATGCGATCCACCGCGGATCACGATCTCGCCCGTGTCGACCCCCGCCTTGGAGTAGTTGAGCGACCATGTCGACTTGCCCTCGGGATTGGGCAGCGACGTGTTCGGCGCCGGCGGGAGGCCGTAGTCGGCGGACATCCCGAGCGCCGGCTTCGTGATCGGTACGACAACGCGATCAGAAGGGTCCGCGGGGCACGCAGACTCGCCGATCGTCTGCGACGGAGCGCCCGGCGCCGCGCCCGGCACCGGGGAATCATCCGGACCGGGGCCGCCGAGGTTGTCCCACGCCACGATCGCGCGAACCCGCGGATCCCATTGACCGATGTACGACACGCCCGCGGCGCCGTACGAATGGCCGGCAAGGCCGATCCCGGCGGACGGATCAAGCAGCGACCAGAACGGGTTGAAACCCGCATCCAGACCCGCTGCCACGCGAGAGTTCTGCTTGGCGGCGTGGCTCGTGCCGGTGGTACACGAAGGCACCGGCTCGTATGGATGCGACGGCGTCGAGAGGAAGAAGTCGATGGCGTCCTCGGTCCCGTCGTAGAACGGCGTGCCGGTGGTCTGGGCCGGGACGCCCTCGTCCTGATCGGGCGACTGCCCAAACGTGTCCGACTGTCCCTGTCCCTGCGGGTCGAACGTCAGCACCACGTAGCCGGCCTTGGCCAGCGCCTGGGCGGCGTACCAGTACATCTCCTCGTCGGCCTGGACCGAGCCGTCGGTGATGACGATTCCGGGCCGCTTGGCCGGCCCGGCGACCGTCGCCCACACGTGTCCCGAGATCGTGGCGCCGTCGCGCGCGGTGAACAGGACAGGGCGCACGATCCCGTAACCATGAGATGCCCAGTCGTTCAGGCGGATGTCGCCGGCGCAGCCGTTCGAGAGGTTCCAGCACAGGTCGTCGGTGAAGAACCGGCCCGGGTCGGCGGCCTCGGTGGCGAGCGCCTGCGCCGTGCTCGCGGCGCTGTCGGCCGCGAGCTCGGCCTGGTACTGCGGCGTGTCGTAGATCGTCTGCCGCTGCTGGGTGATCGAGAAGTTCTCGGCCTCGACCACCGGGTTGAACGTCGTCGGCGGCTTCGCGATCGCGGGCGTCGCACACACGGCCGTGGCGGCGGCGACCACGCCGAACGCCCCAACGATCCCTGCGAAGAATCTCCGAGCCATGTGTGCGAATCCCGCCGGGGCCCCCGGACCTGGAACCGGAAGCCTCGCCAGGAGTGTGCCCGCCGCGCCGGGCGGCGACACCGTCAAAGAGCACGTTTCTGGAGCATCAGGACTGTGCAAATGCACAATTTGGGTCCATACTTGGTCCGATGGAGGCGCTGACGCGCGGCGAGGTGCTCCGCAGGCTGGTCGATCGGGCCGACCTCGAGTTGTTCACCGATCGGGTGCTCGACAGCTTCTGGGAGCAGCCCGCGTTCCAGCAGCTTCACCCCGGTCGAGACGAGGTCCGGACCTGGGTGCGGTGGAACATGGACCTCGTGATCCGCTGGCTGATCGACGGCGAGCCACCGGGCGAGCAGCAGATCGCCGCGTTCCGCGAGCACGCTCGAGCGGGCGTCGCCGAGGGGTTCCCCGCCGACATGATCCCCGCCAATTTCCGAAGGGGCGCCCGCTTCGCGTGGCGCGCGATGCTCGAGGCCGCCACCGAGGCCGAGCGGCCGGCGCTGGTCGAGAGCGCCGATCTGCTGTTCGAGTACGTCGACCGGGTCTCCCGGATCTACTCGGAGGTCTACGAAGCCGCCGCGAAGAAAAGCGCACCGACCGCGGAGGAGATCGCGGCCGGCAACCTGCTACGTCGGATCGCCGCCGAGGAGGCCCCGCTCGCCGAGGATCACCGACTCGCGGAGCGGATCGGCTTCCGGATCGAGCGGGCCGCGAGGCCGTTCGTGATCGCGATCCCGGGCCGCTCGGCGCAGCACCACGCCGAGTTCGCGGCCCAGCTGCGGCGCCGGCACGCGCTGGCGGCCGCGGAGGGGCGCCGGGTGATCGGGCTGTCCAACCACAGCCGACCGTGGCGCGGGGTCGAACTCGGCAACGATGCGGTGGTCGCGCAAGGACCGCCGGCGATCGGAAGCGAGCGCGGCCAGGCGCTCGAGGACCTGCGCGGCGCCGTGGCCCTGGCGTCGGCACACGGCCGCGCGGGCGAGATCGACCCCGGCGACTACCTGCCGGAGCTGCTGCTCAGCCGCTCGCCCCGCCTCGCGAGCCAGCTCTGCGCCCGCGTCTACAGTCCGCTCGATGGCGATCACCCCGAGCTCGCCGGCACCCTGAATTCATTAATAAAAAACAACTTCGAGAAGGGCCGGGTCGCCGCTAATCTGCACGTCCACCGCAACACGCTGCGCGACCGGATCGCTCGGATCTCCGAGCTCACCGGGGTCGATCTCGAGGGAGCCGAGGGCCGGGGAGTAGCCTGGCTGGCCTGGCTCGCTCGCGGATACAGGGCTCCTGGGGCAGACGAGGACGTATCGGATGGGGCTACCGTGTTGCGGCTTGATTAGGAACCCTGCGCGAAGTTCCATCTCCGAATAGATTTCTCCGCGTAGAAACGACCTTCTGAGGAGGAGGCAGTATGCAAAAGCTCACCAGACCGATCGCAGCGAGCGTGCTCACGCTCGCGGCTGTGATCGCGCTGGCGGCATGCGGTAGCTCGAACTCGAGCTCCACCGCGACCACGTCATCGTCGGCGGCCTCGTCGGCGACGACGAGCTCGTCATCGACGGGCGGCAGCAGCTCAGGCGTCGCGACGGTGGTGGCGGGCACGTTCCCGCAGTCGCTCGATCCGTCGATCGACTTCACCACCCAGGGCGGCGAGGTGCACTGGCTGACGTATCTCGGCCCGTACTCGTTCGCCCACGCGTCCGGCACGGCCGGCACGCAGATCATCCCGGCAATCGCGACGACGATGCCGACCGTCAGCGACGGTGGCAAGACGTACACGTTCACGATCCGCAAGGGCCTGACGTACTCGAACGGCGCGCCGGTCAAGGCGTCGGATCTGACGTTCGGGATCGAGCGCGCGCTCAAGCTCGGTTGGAGCGCGGCGAGCTTCCTGACGTCGACCATCGAGGGCGCCGCCGCGTATTCCAAGGGGACCGCGAAGACCGTGTCGGGCATCACGACGAACGACGCGACCGGGCAGACCACGATCCATCTGGTCTCGCCATACGGCGCGTTCCTCGACGTGCTCGCGGTGCCGGGCGTCAGCTACATGCCGGCGACCACACCGATGAAGCCCGAGCCGAACAACCCGCCCGTCGGGTTCGGCCCGTACGTGATCAAGAACGTCGTGCCGAACGTGTCGTTCGAGCTCGTCAAGAACCCGAGCTACACGTCGCAGGCGATCCCGGGGATTCCCGCCGGACACCTGAACGTCAACGTGAAGATCGAGTCGAACACCACGACCGAGGCTTCCGACGTTCTCAACAACACGGCGGACGTGTTCGACTGGGGCGACACGATCCCGCCCGCTCTGATCCAGCAGGTGAGCGGGCTGAGCAGCCGGTTCAAGGCGGTCCAGACGAACAAGACGTTCTACTGGTTCCTCAACGTCAGCGAGAAGCCGTTCTCGAACCAGCTCGCCCGCGAGGCCGTGCAGATCGCGGTCGACCGGCCGGCGCTGGCCCGGCTCGGCAGTGGTGCGCTCGTGCCCGGCTGCTACCTGCTCCCGCCGCAGATGACGGGGCACCCGACCGGGCCGTGCCCGTACGGCATCGACCCGAACTCCTCGCCGGACGTGGCGAAGGCCAAGCAACTCGTCCAGCAATCGGGGATGGCGGGCCAGCCGGTCACGGTGTGGGCCGAGAACCGACAGCCGCGTCTCGAGTGGGCGGAGAACTACGCCGCCACGCTCAACGCGATCGGGTTCAAGGCGACGCTCAAGACGATCGCCGACGCGGATTACTTCTCGACGATCGAGACGCTGAAGAACCATCCGCAGACCGGCTTCGCCGACTGGCAGCAGGACTTCCCGAACCCGACCGACTTCTACCAGAACCTGGTGGATGGCCGGGCGATCGTTCCCGTGGGGAACTCGAACTACGAGGAAGTCAACGACCCGCACATCCAGACGACACTGGATCACCTGTACCCGGTGCCGGCCGCGCAGATCGCGACCGTGGCGTCCCAGTGGCAGGCGCTCGACACCTACGTGACGCAGAAGGCGTACGTGGTGCCCTACGGCTACCTGTCCTCGCCGGAGTTCGTCTCCACCCGGGTCAACTTCGGCGCGCTGGTGTTCAGCCCGCTCGAGGGCAACGACTTCAGCTCGTTGCAGTTCAAGTAGGAACGCGTTGGGCCGGGGCGCGGTAGACGCGCCCCGGCCCTCGCGCGGTGAATGACAAAGACTTAGGCTTTACGCGGTATGAGTGCTACAGGGTCCACACCCGCGTCCGTAATCGAAGAGTCGCTGCCGCACCAGGGATGGCCGGCGTCCGACGGCGAGGAGCTGCCGCCCGGCATCGGTCCGTACAAGCTCGCCTGGCGCCGGCTCAAGCGAAACAAGGTGGCGCTCGCCTTCGGCGGGCTGTTCCTCGCGATCGTGATCCTGTGTCTGCTCGCGCCGGTGTACGCGAACGACATCGCGCACACGGGCCCGAACCAGGAGAACGTCGACACGGCGCTCAACGCATTCGGGTTGCCGAAGGGGCCGACCTGGCATGCCCACTACTTCCTCGGCGCCGACAACGTCGGCCGTGACGTCGCCGTCCGCCTGCTCTACGGCGGACGGACCTCGCTGCAGATCGGCGCTGAGGCGACGCTGATCACGATCGTGTTCGCGACGCTGCTCGCGTTGCTGGCCGGCTACTTCCGCGGCCCGCTCGACGGCCTCATCTCCCGTGCCTTCGAGCTGATCTGGGCCTATCCCGTGTACCTGCTGGGCATCGCGCTCGGCGTCGTGCTCGCGATCAGCGGCCTGGACCTCGGCTTCGTCAAGTTGAGCGGCAACTCGACCCAGATCCCCGCGATCATCATCGGGCTGATCTACATCCCGTACGTCGGGAAGGCGGTCCGGGGCCAGATCATCACGCTGCGCGAGCGCGAGTTCATCGACGCCGCGCGCCAGCAGGGTCTCGGACACATGCGGATCATGTTCAGCGAGATCCTTCCGAACGTCGCGTCGACGCTGATCGTGTTCATCCCGCTGATCATGGCCAACGCGATCCTGACCGAGGCGGGGCTGTCGTTCCTCGGCGCCGGCGTCCGCCCGCCGAACGCGTCGTGGGGGACGATGATCAGCGACGGCATCAACCTGCTCCCCGCCGCCGTGCACACGATGCTGGTCCCGGGGATCATGCTCGTCCTGTGCGTGCTGGGCATCAACGTGTTCGGCGACGGCGTGCGTGACGCGCTCGACCCGCGCGCGAAGATCCGAATCGAGCACTGATGGGGCGCTTCATCGTCCGCCGGCTGGCATCGATGATCGGCGTGCTGTTCGCGATCTCGGTCCTCACGTTCCTGATCTTCCAGGCGATCCCGAATCCCGCTGTCCGCCTGGCGGGACGCTTCCCAACCCCCGCGACGATCGATCACATCAACCAGCAGTGGGGCTTCGACAAGCCGATCTACGTCCAGTACCTGAAGACGATGAAGCTGATCTTCACCGGCCAGGTCATCTCCTACACCCAGCAGATCAACGTCGTGCACGAGCTGTGGGTGCTCCTGCCGGTGACCGCGTCGCTGGCGATCGGCGCGGGGATCATCTGGCTGTCGATGGGGATCCTGTTCGGCGTACTGAGCGCCTGGCGCTCCGGCCGCTGGCTCGACCGCGCGCTGACGGTGCTGTCGATGATCGGCGTCTCGATGCCGGTGTTCTTCCTCGGTGCCGTGATGTCCTACTACCTCGGCGACAAGTGGGGCATCCTCCCTGCCGGGGACTACGTTCCGCTCCAGAGCGACCCGTGGCAATGGTTTGTGCACATGCTGATGCCGTGGTTCGCGCTTTCGGTGCTGTTCATCGGCGTGTACTCGCGCGTGCTCCGCTCGACGATCCTCGACACGGTCAACGACGACTACGTCCGGACGGCGAAGGCCAAGGGGCTGTCTGAGCGCCAGGTGATGACCCGCCACGTGCTCCGCAACAGCCTGATCCCGATCATCGCGCTGTTCGGGCTCGACTTCGCCGCGGTCATCGGCGGCGGCGCGATCTTGACCGAGACCGTCTTCAACCTGCACGGCATCGGGCAGTACGCCGCCCAATCCGTGTCGGCGCTCGACATCCCGCCCGTGCTCGTGATCACGATGTTCGGAGCGTTCGTGGTGGTGCTGATCGGCGGCGTCGTCGACGTCCTCTACGCGTATCTCGATCCGCGGATCCGCCTGTGAGCACGGACGGCGCCCGAGGCGGGTCCACGGACGGCCGCCTGCTCGAGGTCGAGGAGCTACGGGTCTCGTTCCGCACCGAGGACGGCGTGGTGCAGGCGGTCGACGGCGTCACGTTCGGCGTCGACTCCGGCGAGGTGCTGGCGATCGTCGGCGAGTCGGGGTCCGGCAAGTCGGTGACGGCGATGACGCTGATGGGTCTCACCCGCGGACCCAACACGAGCTTCGAGGGTCGTGCGATGTTCGCCGGCAAGGACCTCGTCGGGGCCTCGGAGGACGAGCTGCGCAGGGTCCGCGGCGCCCAGATCGCCATGGTCTTCCAGGACCCGATGAGCTCGCTCGACCCGGTCTACCGCGTCGGCGACCAGATCGTCGAGCAGATTCGCGTCCACGACAAGGACATCTCAAAGGCCCAGGCGCTCGATCGCGCGGCCGAGCTGATGGAGAAGGTGGGAATCCCGAGGGCGGGCGACCGCCTGCGCTCCTATCCACACGAGTTCTCGGGCGGGATGCGCCAGCGGGTGATGATCGCGATGGCGCTCGCGAACTCGCCGAAGCTGTTGCTCGCCGACGAGCCCACGACCGCGCTCGACGTCACGATCCAGGCGCAGATCCTCGACGAGCTTCGCACGCTACGGGAAGACACCGGGGCGGCGATCATCCTCGTTACCCACGACCTCGGCGTGGTCGCCGACATCGCCGACCGGATCGTGGTCATGTACGCGGGGCGGGTCGTCGAGCACGGGACGCTCGACGAGATCTTCTACGACCCCCAGCATCCCTACACCTGGGGGCTGCTCGGTTCGATCGCCCGGATCGACCGCGACCGCTCGCAGCGGCTCCCCGCGATCCCGGGGCTGCCACCGTCGCTGCTGCGCCCGCCGAAGGGCTGCCACTTCCGCCCCCGCTGCCCGCACGCGTTCGCGCGCTGCACCGAGGTGCCCGAACTCGCGTCGCGGCTTCCGGACGCGCCGGCCCACCTGGATCGCTGCTGGCTCGAGCCCGAGCAGAAGCGCAAGCTCCGCCAGGTCGGCGACCAGATCGGGCTCGCCAGCCGGGAGACGGTGATCTCGTGAGCGTCGAGGTCGAGCCGCAGACCAACGGGGCCGGCGCCGGGGACCGCGCGCCGCTGCTCGAGGTGGAGCACCTGCGCGTGCTGTTCCCGGTCAAATCGGGGACGGTCGTCGCGCGCACGGTCGGCCACGTGCACGCGGTCGACGACGTGTCGTTCGCGCTCCATGAAGGCGAGACCCTCGGGATCGTCGGGGAGTCGGGATGCGGTAAGACGACGCTGATCCGGACGCTGGTGCGGCTGGTCGACGCGACCGACGGCGCAATCCGCTTCCGCGGCACGGACATCACGAACGCCGACCGCAAGCAGCTCGCGCCGATCCGGCGCGAGATGCAGATGGTGTTCCAGGATCCACAGGCGTCGCTCAACCCGCGCAAGCGGGTCAGCCAGATCCTGGCCACCCCACTCAAGATCCGCGGCGTGCCCAGGGACAAGTTCGAGACCGAGACCCGTGGTCTGCTCGACAAGGTCGGGCTCCATCCCGAGCATCTGAACCGTTACCCGCACGAGTTCTCGGGCGGCCAGCGACAGCGCATCGGGATCGCCCGGGCGCTGGCGGTCGAGCCGAAGCTGATCCTGCTCGACGAGCCGGTGTCGGCGCTCGACGTGTCGATCCAGGCCCAGGTGATCAACCTGCTCGACGAGATCCAGGACGATCTGCACCTCTCGTACGTGTTCGTGGCGCACGACCTCGGCGTCGTCCGCCACGTGTCTGACCGGATCATCGTGATGTACCTCGGCAAGCTGATGGAGGTCTCGCCGGCCGAGGAGCTGTACACCAAGCCGATCCATCCGTACACCTCCGCGCTGCTCGGGGCGATTCCGATCCCCGACCCGAACGAGAACCGGTCGCGGCAGCGCACGATGATCACCGGCGAGCCGCCCAACCCGATCAACCCGCCGGCGGGGTGCCGCTTCCACACCCGCTGCCCGCGCGCGACCGAGATCTGCTCGACGGCCGAGCCGCAGCTGACCGAATACGCGAACGGCCACATGGCGGCTTGCCACCACCCCCAGAACGTGACCGCATCCGAAGTCGTCGGCGCGGTCCGGTCGGGCGCGAGTCCGCGCAGCGCCGGCGAC
>Ga0335072_10005518_pt1 | contig 18636 bp, 14 predicted proteins | sample Lox_Sample_21_FD_206725 | JGI IMG/M metagenome (GOLD analysis project Ga0335072, IMG submission 206725) | Soil microbial communities from Loxahatchee National Wildlife Refuge, Florida, United States - Lox_Sample_2.1 | ecosystem: Environmental > Terrestrial > Soil > Wetlands | place: USA... | reverse complement strand
GCGTGGCCTCCAAGCTGACCACCGTCTCGGCGCGGGACATGATCGAGGCGCTGATCGGCGGGGAACGTGACCCGGTCGTGCTGGCCGGGCTGGCCCGTACCCGGATGCGCGCCAAGCACGACGCCCTGGTCGAAGCGCTGACCGGCATGTTCGCCGACCACCACGGCGAGATCGCCCGGATGCTGACCGACCAGATCGGCTTCTGCGACGCCCGCATCGCCCGGCTCACCCTGCTGATCAGCGAGCAGCTCGCGGTGCTGTGCGACGGGTGGGGCGTGGACACCGACGGTGCCACCGGACCCGGCGCCGGCACCAGCGATGACGCACCGGTACTGTCCGCGGCGGCCCGGCTGGATCAGGTCCCCGGCATCAGCGCCGAGCTGGCCGCCTCGATCATCGCCGAGACCGGGCTGGACATGACCCGGTTCCCGACCGCCGGGCACCTGGTGTCCTGGGCCGGGCTGTGCCCGCGGGCGCACCAGTCCGGGTCCCGCACCCGCGACGGCAAAAAACACGGCAACAGCTATCTGCGCGGCTACCTCGGCCAGGCCGCCATCGCCGCCGCCCGCACCCCCACCTTCCTCGGCGAGCGGTACGGCCGCATCGCCCGCCGCCGCGGAAACGCCAAAGCCCAGGTCGCCGTCGCCCGCTCCATCCTGGTCATCATCTGGCACCTGCTCAACGACCCCGAAGCCCGGTTCGCCGACCTCGGCCCCGGCTGGCACGACAACAAGATCAACAACAACCGGGTGGCCCGCGGTCACATCCGCCAGCTCCAAGCCCTCGGATACACCGTCACCATCACACCCGCCGCCTGACTCTCAGCAGGTCATCACCAGCGAGCCACGAGCCGGCTCCGCCGGCGCTGCCGCGCGCCCGGCTAAGGTCCCCGATTTTCCGGTCAGTTGCCCCGCCAGGCCAGTCACTGGATGCGCCCGCCTGGAAGCGGCCCACCCGGCCGCTGGCAGGACCCCTGACAGCTCGGAAATGAGAAGAATGCGTAGCCTGCGTGATCGGCGGCAGGCCGGCAGTGGGGATGCGGTAAACGGTCTCATTGATCACGGCGCGCGCGCTCGGGATCGGTCCGCAGAAACGCTCGATTAGGCTCATCGCCGCGGCCCAAACGGGCCGCTGCTGCGGTCCCAAGGTGCTGGTCAGCGGCCTGCGATGTATCGCAGGAAGGCCGCGAAATTGCGCTTGAGGCGAAAATGCAACTACGCTGTGTGCGCGCTGTCCTACTGCGAGTCATATTGGATAATTTGTGCCGGCGCAAACGGGAGTTCACGTTGCCGAGCGGGGCGTAACTCGCTAGTTTCCCCTCGCGGAGCGACTTTTTCGATACGAAACCCGAGGTGACCTCGCGTGGCTCTTCCCCCACTTACCCCCGAGCAGCGAGCAGCGGCCCTTGAGAAGGCTGCCCAGGCCCGAAAGGACCGTGCGGAGGTAAAGAACAGGCTCAAGCATGGCTCGACATCCCTTCCTGAGGTACTGAAGGAGGGGCAGACCGACGATGTCGTGGGCAAGATGAAGGTCTCAGCATTGCTGGAGTCCATGCCGGGCGTCGGCAAGGTGCGGGCTAAGCAGATAATGGAACGCCTAGGCATCGCGGAGTCGCGGCGCGTCCGCGGCCTCGGTGCCAACCAGCGCAGCGCGCTGGAGAGTGAATTCGGCGGAGACATCTGACCGAAGCGCCAGAACGAGCCAGGGAGGGGGCCGCGGGAAGCATGCTCGCAGCCGAGCCGCGCGGGCTACGCCGCGGTGCCCCCGCCCGCGCTCCTGCCCCGGCCCGGCTGACGGTGCTCTCCGGCCCGTCGGCTGTCGGCAAGAGCACCGTCGCAGCCCGCCTGCGCCGCGAATGCCCGTGGATCTGGCAGTCCGTTTCGGTTACCACGCGCGCCCCGCGGCCGGGAGAAATGCACGGTCGCGAGTATTTCTTCATTACCGAAGCCGAATTCGAGAGAATGGCGGCGGCCGGCGAATTGCTGGAATCGGCGCAGTTTGCCGGGAACCGGTACGGCACGCCGCGCGCCGCGGTTCAGCAGCGGATCGACGAGCAGGCTCCGGCACTGCTCGAGATCGACGTGGCGGGTGCACGGCAGGTGCGCGCAGCCGTACCGGAGTCCTTGCTGATCTTCCTGGCCCCGCCCTCGTGGGAGGAGCTGGAACGCCGGCTGATCGGGCGGAATACCGAGTCGCCAGAGGCCGTCAGCCGCCGCCTGGAGGCCGCGCGGAGTGAGCTTGCCGCCAGCGATGAGTTCGACATCACGCTGGTGAACACATCTGTCAAAGATGTTTGCGACAAGCTGATAGCCTTGATGCTGGCTCAGTATGGCAATGCCGGTTATGGCAGTGCCGGTCATGGCGACGCTGGGCGAGATCTTGCGGAGCAAGGATCTCACTGAATCCAGATCTGGAAGGCACACCTTGGCAGCGACTTCGCCAGCAGAAGGCATCATCCACCCGCCGATCGACGACTTGCTGCAGGTCGTTGACAGCAAGTACGGCCTGGTGATCATGGCGTCGAAGCGGGCGCGGCAGATCAATGCCTACTACGCCCAGCTCGGCGAGGGCCTACTGGAGTATGTCGGCCCGCTCGTCGAGACCAGGGTCCAGGAGAAGCCACTGTCGATCGCGCTGCGCGAGATCAGCGAGCGGCTGCTCAGCGCGGAGAAATCTGACCAGGCCTGACCCCATCGCAGGGCTGCCATCGTCACGCTAGGGGCTGTCCGTGCGCATCATTCTCGGGGTATCAGCCGGGATTGCCGCCTATAAGGCTTGTGAGCTGCTGCGGCTGCTGACGGAGTCCGGTCATCGGGTGAGGGTGGTCCCGACGCCCGCGGCACTGAACTTCGTCGGCGCTGCCACCTGGGCTGCCCTGTCGGGCGAACCGGTCCTGACCAGCCCGTGGGAATCGGTGCACGAGGTCCCGCACGTCCGGCTGGGACAGGAAGCCGACCTGGTCCTCGTCGCCCCGGCGACCGCTGACCTGATGGCGCGCGCCGCCGCGGGCAGTTCAGACGACCTGCTGACCGCGGTCCTGCTGACCGCGCATTGCCCAGTGATCTTCGCGCCCGCCATGCACACCGAGATGTGGGAGCACGCGGCCACCAGGGCGAACGTCGCCACCTTGCGCAGCCGTGGCTGCATCGTGCTGGATCCGGCGTCAGGCAGGCTGACAGGACAGGATTCCGGGCCGGGCCGGCTACCCGAGCCAGCCGAGCTGTTCTCGGTAGCACAGCGGGTACTCGCCAGGGGCGCCGCCGCGATAGCCCGGGACCTGGCCGGGCGAACGGTGCTGGTCTCCGCCGGAGGCACCAGGGAGGAGCTCGATCCGGTCCGCTACCTGGGCAACTGGTCCTCCGGGAAGCAGGGTTACGCGCTGGCGCGAACAGCGGCGATCCGCGGCGCGAGGGTCACGCTGGTGGCCGCCAATACCGAGTTGCCCGACCCGCCCGGCGCGCGCATTGTCCGGGTCACGTCGGCCAGCCAGCTACGCGACGCGATGCTGGCTGAATCTCCAAGCGCCGACGCGGTCGTGATGGCGGCCGCAGTGGCGGACTTCAGGCCTGCCACCCGGAGCGCAGCGAAGATCAAGAAAACGGGCGCTGCGCCCGCTCCGATTGAGCTCGCCGAGAACCCGGATATTGTCCGCGATCTGATCGCAGCCCGGCAGCGGCCGGGCCAGCTCATTGTCGCGTTCGCCGCCGAGACCGGCGACGTTCTGGCCAACGGCCGTGCCAAGCTGGCGCGGAAAGGCTGCGACCTGCTCGTGGTGAACAAGGTCGGGAACGGGCTCGCATTCGGCACTGCCGACAACGAGGCAACTGTGCTCGCCGCCGATGGGACCGAGGTCAAGCTGCCCCGTGCCGCCAAGGACGAGATTGCAGACTCGATCTGGGACGAGATCGCCGCGCGGCTGAGCTAGGCGCGCGGTAATCCAGGAGGCGCTTCGGCGCGTCAGACCTACGCCGGTACAATTCGGCGAGGGTCTGTAGCGGTCAGCAGCAGGCGCGACCGATCGGAGCCACAACCCGGGGGCCCTGGCTCCCAACGGAAGTGTCTTCCCGGCTACGCCGTAGCGGAACCGCTGTCCGAAACTCAAGCAGAAGAAAAGGTGTCTAGTGGCTCGTCGTCTTTTTACCTCCGAGTCCGTCACTGAGGGCCATCCAGACAAGATGGCGGACCAGATCAGCGATGCCATTCTTGACGCCATGCTCAAGGGCGATCACCACAGCAGGGTGGCTGTCGAGACAATGATCACGACTGGCCAGGTGCACGTGGCGGGTGAGGTGACAACCGACACCTATGTCGACATACCAGGCATTATCCGGGAGAAGATCCTCGAGATCGGCTACGACTCCTCTGCCAAGGGCTTCGACGGTTCCACCTGCGGTGTGCAGGTATCGATCGGCTCGCAGTCGCCAGACATCGCGCTCGGTGTGGGTGACGCGGTCGAGCACCGTGAGGGCGAGGGCTCGGACGAACTTGACCGGCAGGGCGCCGGGGACCAGGGCCTGATGTTCGGCTATGCGTGCCGGGACACCCCGGAGCTGATGCCGCTGCCGATCACGCTGGCGCACCGGCTGGCCAGGAGGCTGTCCGAGGTGCGGCGCAACGGCGAGGTGCCCTACATCCGGCCCGACGGCAAGACTCAGGTCACCATCGAATACGCCGGTGACCAGGCCATGCGGCTCGACACCGTGGTCGTATCCACTCAGCACGCCCCTGCGATCGACCTGGCCGGGCTGCTCACGCCAGACATCCGCGAGCACGTCGTCGAGCCGGTGCTGGCCGGACTCGAGATCGACACGGCCGGTTACCGGCTGCTGGTGAACCCGACCGGGCGGTTCGAGATCGGCGGCCCGATGGGCGATGCCGGCCTGACCGGCCGCAAGATCATCATTGACACCTACGGCGGCATGGCCCGCCATGGCGGCGGTGCGTTTTCCGGCAAGGACCCGTCCAAGGTGGACCGCAGCGCGGCGTACGCGATGCGCTGGGTCGCGAAGAACGTCGTAGCCTCCGGACTCGCGGATCGCTGCGAGGCGCAGGTCGCTTACGCGATCGGTAAGGCTAAGCCGGTCGGGTTGTTCGTGGAGTGCTTCGGCACCGAGCGGGCTCCGGTCGAGCGGATCCAGGACGCCGTGCTCGGAGTCTTCGATCTCAGGCCGGCCGCGATCATCCGCGACCTCGACCTCCTGCGGCCGATCTACGCGCAGACTGCCGCGTACGGCCACTTCGGTCGCGAGGAGCCCGACTTCGCCTGGGAGCGGACCGACCGGGCGGAGGCGCTGCGGTCGGCGGTCAGCTCCTAGCCAGTTGCGATCAGGCCGAGCACGGCGCAGCGGACTGAGGCTGCTTGTCCTGATCGTTAATATTGGTTAGTTTCAATGCGGTTCCTGCTTTATTGCCACTAGCATCTGAGCCGATATCGGTGCAATCCCGATGCTGGACTGGTGATGATGTCGTCGTCTGATGGACGCGGCGTGGCTGGCAAGGCCGCAGTCGCCGTGGATCCTGGGATCAGCGCCGCCGCCATGTCCGAGAACCGGCGCACGGCCGGCGACGGCTCTGCGGCCACGAGCGCGGAGGTGGGCAAGCTGGCTCCAGCCAGTTCCGAGCCGGACAAGCTAGCGGCAGCGAACCCGGATGCGGGTAGGCGCGAGCCCGGCGGCCCCGGGCAGGACGATCCGTGGTTCGGAGTGACGCCCGGCCGGGCTGACGAGCCAGCCCGGTCAGCGGCCTTCGATCCGGAAGAAACCCTTGTTGACTGGTTCTTGCCGGGCGGCCGGGGCGCGCTGCTGCCGGAATCGATGACGGTGTCCTCCGACGAGGGTGAGTCCGGGCACGGGCAGCGCCTTGCCCCGGCGGCGACTGGCGTGCCGCCCTGGGCCGCCGAGGGAGCCGGATCAGCGGCAGGAGAGCCGCCACCGTGGGAGAACGGGCCGTGGCCAGGTCCCGGCGGAGCCCTGCCGTCGCGTTCGCAAGTCGCTTCGCTGTCCCGGCAGTCTGCAGCGCGACAGGACGAGTCAGCCAGCCTCTGGACGCCGCGCACGGTGCTAGTTACCGGGTTGCTGCCGTTGGTCGTTCCCGGCCTTGTAGTCGGTCTGTTGGGCCTGCGCCGGACCAGTTCCGGTGAGCCCGGCCGGCGGGCTAGCATCCTGGCGCTCGCCGCATCACTGGCATGGGCCGTGGTCATCGTCCTGGTGGTCGCGCTCAGCACGGGCGGCTCGTCCGGCGGGTGCAGCTATCCGGCGGCCGTGCATCAGGCGTATGCGACGGCGATGGCTGACATTAAGGGCAGCGCCCCGGCCGCGACGGAGGCAACGGATCTCGGCCTGGCGGCCAGCAGGGCCAACTCCGCTGCAGCAGCAGCGGCCGAAATCCCGGTTCGGACGGCGCTCTCCAATATGGCCGGAGACTTGCAGCAGGCCAGGACGGACGTGGTCGCGAAGCGGCAAGTTCCGGCGAGCCTGCGCACGCAACTCACGGCCGACGGCGCCGCGCTGACGGCGTCCTGCCCGGCCTGACCCGATCCCGGGCGCTGGCTAAAGGTAGCTGCGGTCGACGGAGCCGCGTCGGTGCCCGTCGATTACGGCTGGATTGCGCCGAACGGGACTATGTTGCGGCAGCGCGTCGGCTTGGCCCGGCGGTCCGGGTGCTCTGATAGGACTAAAGCGTGTCGGGTCCCCTCACGCAGGCGGTGCCCCGGAAGGCGAGCGGTCGCCGGACCACTCGTCAGCCGGCCGCCGAGCTGCCCGTGGCCCGGGTCGCCGTCGACATCTCCCTGCCGCACCTGGACCGGCCGTTCGACTATCTGGTGCCGGACGTCATGGCCGAGTCGGCCGTCCCCGGCTGCCAGGTCCGGGTACGGTTCGCTGGCCAGCTGACCGGCGGTTTCCTGCTCGAGCGACGAGCCGGAACCGACCATCAGGGCAAGCTCGGGTACCTGGAACGCGTGGTCTCGCCCGAGCCGGTGCTGACTCCGGAGATCGCCGGGCTGGCGAGGGCGGTGGCCGACCGGTATGGCGGCACGCTGGCCGACGTGCTGCGACTGGCAATCCCGCCGCGGCACGCGGCCGCAAGCCGCTCGTTGCCCCGCGGATCGAGGGCCGACCGGCGCGATCCGGTTGCTGCGGCGCCTGGTCCGGTGGCAGGGGCTCAGGCGGCTGGTGCGGGCAAAGCTGACTTGACGGCGGACGACCCGGCGGGAGATGGCGCGGCTGCCGGGAATCTGGCGGACGGGAATCTGGCAGCGGGGGAGCGCGCGCCGGACGGGCGTGCTGTCGATGAGCGGGCCGGCGAGCTGTTGTGGAGCCGCTATCCGGACGGGCCGTCCTTCCTCGCGGCGCTAGCGGACGGGCGCAGCCCCCGGGCCGTCTGGTCAGCGCTGCCCGGTCAGGACTGGCCAGCGGAGATCGCAGCGGCGGTCGCCGCAGTTGCCGCATCGGGTCGCGGAGCTGTCGTTGTCGTCCCTGACTCTCGCGACCTGTCCCAAGTGGACGCCGCACTGACGTCAGCACTCGGGCCCGGCCGGCACGTAGCGCTGATGGCCAGTCTTGGCCCGGCCGAGCGATACCGCCGGTGGCTCGCAGCCGAGCGCGGCGACGTGACGGTGGTTGCCGGTACCCGGTCGGCCATGTTCGCGCCAGTGACCGACCTGGGGCTGGTCGTGCTCTGGGACGAAGGTGACGATCTGCACGCCGAGCCGCGCTCGCCCTATCCGCATGCCAGGGAGGTCCTGGCGCTGCGGGCGCACCGGGCTCGCAGCGCAGCGCTGATCGGCGGATTCGCCAGGACGGCTGAGGCCGCGCAGCTCATCGCGTCCGGCTGGGCGCGGCCGCTGCAGGCTAGCCGTCCGGTGGTGCGGCAGTTCGCTCCGGCAGTCCAGCCGGCCGGGGCGGACGCGGAGCTGGCCAGGGACGAGGCTGCCCGGTCTGCCCGGCTGCCGGGTATCGCGCTGCGGACGGCACGGGCGGCGCTCGCAGACGGCCCGGTGCTGTTCCAGGTGCCGCGCCGCGGCTATCTGGCATCGGTGGCCTGCGAGCGCTGCCATTCTGCCGCCCGCTGCGACTGCGGCGGGCCGGCGGAGCTCCCAGGCCCGCAGGCACCCTTGCGATGCGGCTGGTGCGGATCAGCGATCGGCCGCAGCTGCCGTCGGTGCGGCCACCAGGGACTGCGCGCCCTGGTCACTGGCGCACGGCGAACCGCTGAAGAGCTAGGCCATGCCTTCGCCGGGGTACCAGTGCTTACCTCGGGTGGCAACCAGGTACTGGACGAAGTCAGCCGTGACCCTGCCGTGGTCGTCGCGACGCCCGGCGCGGAGCCGGTCGTCCGCGGCGGATACGCCGGGGCTGTCCTGCTCGACGGCTGGGCCATGCTCGGGCTAGCCAGCCTCCGTGCCGCCGAGGAGGCTTTGCGCCGGTGGATGAATGCTGCCGCGCTGGTCCGGCCTGCAGCCGACGGGGGCAGCGTGGTCGTGGTAGCTGATGGCGCTCAGCCCGCGGTGCAGGCCATTGTCCGCTGGGACCCGGCCACGTATGCCGACCGCGAGCTCGCTGAGCGTGCTGAACTGAAGTTCCCCCCGGCAGCGCGGATGGCCGCCGTGAGCGGGCCGGAGCAGGCCGTTGCCGCTCTGCTCGAGGTCCTTGCGCTGCCGCAGCACGCCGAGTTGCTCGGCCCGCTGCCCGCCGCCGACGGCCGGGCTGGCACGGTCGCGCCGACCTCCGAAGCCGTCCGTTACCTGGTGCGGGTTCCCAGGTCAGAAGGCACGGCGCTGGCGCTAGCGCTCCGCGCCGCCCAAGCCGTCAGGAGCGCTGCCAAGGAGCCGGGAGTGGTCCGCGTCCAGCTGGACCCGGCGGCACTGATCTGACTACCTACCGTTCAGGTCGTAGGGTACTTGGGTGACCAACTCACCCGGCGGCCAGCATGCGCGGCCCGCACCGGGTGCCGGAGACTCAGCCGGCGCTCACGGGAACCGCGTGCGGATGCCCCCGGTCCGGCTGGCGCCACGTGATGAGCTGGCTGCCGCCGCCAGGGTCGTGCCTTTGCTGCGTGCGGCTCGTGATGTGCGTGCCTGGGCCGCCGGGCACCCCGAGATAGCAGCAAATCGGGTGCTTAACGGCAGCGCAGCCGCGGCTGCGGCCGAGGCACTGGAGCTGACGATTGATGAGCTGGAAGCCGCCTGGCAGGTCGCGTCCGCTGCCGCCGAGCCCGCAGCTGAGGGCGGTCAGGCGGAACTGACTTCGGTACCGCTGGCTGCCGCGAGCGCCGAGAACGTGCTCAGGGAGTGGAACGCCGCCCTGTCCGCGCTGCTGGCGGCCGAGGAACTGGATGGCTTGGCCACTGCGCTGTATACGGTTGGCGCCCCGGTGCGGATTGATGCGCTGTTCGAGGCCTACTCGGCCGCGGCAGGCAGCACCCGGCTGACAGATCCGCCGGGCAGCCAGCCGCCTGGCCGGGCGCCGAACGCCGACGAGGCGGCGGCGCTGTCGCATGCACTCGAAGCCCTGGCGGACCTCGGCGTCGTGGAGCTCGGTACGGAGGAGGCCTCGGGGAGCCTGACAGTCGTACTGTCGCCGCTCGGCGTCTGGGGCGTGCACCGGCGATTGCTCGCACAGGGCTGGCATGTCCCGGTGCTGGGCGCGGCCGAACGGGACAGCGCGGTGGGCCTGCTAATGACGCTAGCCAGCTGCGATGCCGAGGACGGCGAGTCAAAGATCAACGAATGGCTCGTCGGCAGGTCGGAAGAGCGCGCCGCGGCTGACCTGATCGCGGCCGCAGCCGCCGGAACGCCAGGCCTGCGCGGCGCGGCCTTCGCAGTGCTCGACCGGATCGGCAAAGCGGCAACCGAGGAGGTGCGCGCTGCGCTTGGCGATCCGGTTCTCCGCGCCCACGCCGCCGTCTGGCTGCACGAGCACGGCGAGGATGCCGAGCTCGGCCCGGCGGACCGTACCTGGCTGCTGGTAGATCTCGGCGCCGGGCTGCTCGAGGAGGCGGACCCGCGGGACGTGGTGGCCGAGTTGCTGCCTGAAGTGGCGCCCGACGCACAGGCGGAGATAGTCGCCGGCCTGTGGCAAGTGCGCCACCCTGGCGTGATTGACCTGCTCACGACGCTCAGCGAACATCATCCCGATCCCGGCGTAGCCAGGGCCGCGCGTAAGGCCGCGTTCAAGGCCCGTTCGCCAGGTGCGGGCGGTGGCCCGCTCGGTTCGTAGACTTGATCACAGCTGCTCGCCGCGGTCAGCGGTCGGAGCGCTCATGCTTAAAGGAGTGTTGTGAGTATCAGGCCCATCCGCTTGTTCGGCGATCCGGTGCTGCGCACGGCTGCCGATCCGGTGACTACCTTCGATGCAGAGCTGCAACGCCTCGTGAAGGATCTCACGGACACGATGATGGACGCGCCGGGCGTGGGCCTGGCGGCGCCTCAGATTGGCGTGGGACTCCGGGTTTTCACCTACTACGTTGATGACGTGGTCGGGCACCTGATCAATCCGACCCTTCAGCTGTCGCAGGAGCTGGAGGTTGACGACGAGGGCTGCCTGTCGTTCCCTGGCCTGGCGTACCCCACTAGCAGGTCGCTGCGCGCCGTGGCGACTGGCTTCGATATGCACGGCGAGCCCGTCACGGTCGAGGGCAGCGGCCAGCTAGCCCGGTGCGTGCAGCATGAGACCGACCATCTGGACGGCGTGCTGTTCATCGACCGGCTCGATCCGGCGCAGCGCAAGCTCGCGATGAAGGAGATCCGGGCTTCGGAATGGTGGGGCGAGCCGGTCCCGCTAGTGAAGGTGTCGCCGCACTCGACGCAAGGCAAGGCTTTTTAGCGCATGCGCGTCGCCTTCGCAGGCACACCCGCGGCAGCGGTGCCCACGCTGGATGCGCTGATGAAGTCCAGGCACCAGGTAGCGGCCGTCATCACCAGGCCGGACGCGAAGGCAGGGCGCGGTCTGAAGCTCGGCCGGAGCCCGGTCGCCCAGCGTGCCGCTGAGGCCGGAATCGAGGTGCTGACGCCCGCCAGACCGTCCGAGCCGGAGTTCCTTGCCAGGCTGCGCGACATCGGTCCCGATTGCTGCCCCGTGACCGCCTATGGTGCCCTGCTTCCGCAAGCCGCGCTTGACGTCCCCGCGCGCGGCTGGATTAACCTCCACTTCTCGATTCTGCCGGCCTGGCGCGGCGCTGCGCCGGTGCAACACGCAATCCTGCACGGGGACGATGTCACCGGCGCGACGACGTTCCGCATCGTGCGGGAACTCGACGCAGGCCCGGTATACGGCGTCGTCACCGAAGCGATCCGCCAGGATGACACAGCCGGCGACCTCCTGGAACGGCTGAGCACAGCCGGCGCTGAGCTGCTGGTGGCCACGCTGGACGGAATCGAGTCCGGTGAGCTCGAGGCGCGCGAGCAGCCCGCGGACGGCATCAGCCTGGCGCCCAAGATCACTCCGGCCGACGCGGAGGTCGACTGGCGCAAGCCGGCCATCGCGATCGGACGGCAGATCCGGGCCTGCACGCCAGAGCCCGGCGCGTGGACTCAGCTCGATGGCGCTCGCATCAAGCTGTGGCCGGTGACGCTAGCGCCTGGGTCACTCGCGCCCGGATCGCCCGCGCCTGGGTCGTCGGCGCTGGGGTCACCTGGGCCGCTGGCTCCGGGCGAGCTCCGGATCACTGGCCACGGCGTACTGGCAGGTACCGGCTCGGCGCCGGTGATGCTTGGCGACGTACAGGCCAACGGCAAGCGCCGGATGCCCGCGGGTGACTGGGCACGGGGGTTGCGGTTGGACGGCCGATCGGCTGTGCTCGGCTGACGTGCCCGGCACACCACAGCGGCCCGGCACGAGACCGCCGGGGACAGGGTCAGGCCGCGCGCCACAGTCCTCCCGGAACGAGGCTGCGCGTGGCGAGGCTGCCCGGCACCAGGCACCACGCAGCCAAGCCGCCCGTAATTCGGCGCCCCGCGATCCGGCCCGTCGGGTGGCGCTCGACCTGCTGATGGCCGTCGCCGGCCGGGATGCCTATGCCAACCTGTTGCTGCCGCAGCTGATCGCGCAACGCAACCTGGCTGGCCGGGACGCCGCCTTGGCCACCGAGCTGAGCTACGGAACACTGCGCGGCCTGGGGAGCTACGACGCCGTGCTGAGCATCTGCTGCGACCGGGACCTGAGCTCACTTGACCCGGCCGTGCGCGAGGTTCTCAGGCTCGGCACCCACCAGCTGCTGGCCACCAGGATCAAGCCCCATGCGGCAGTCGCGACCTCGGTCAACCTGGTGAAAGAGGTTGCCGGCCGAAGGCCGGCCGGTTTCGTCAATGCCGTGTTGCGGCGGGTGGCTACCAGGGACATGGCCAGCTGGCTGGAGATCGCCGCGCCGGACAGTGGCACGGACCCGGTCGGTAATCTCGCCGTGCGGTTCAGCCACCCGCGGTGGATCGCCGAGGCGTTCGCCGCTGCGCTCGGCGAGCCGCTGGATGGCGGGCTTGCCCAAACTGAGGCTGCGCTGGTCGCGGACAATGACCGGCCCGCGGTCCAGCTGTGCGCCGTGCCAGGGCTCGCTGACCAGCAGGAGCTAGTAGCCGCTGGCTGCGAGCCCGCACGCTGGTCGGTATTCGGTGCCTACCTCCGCGACGGCGACCCGGCAGCTGTCGGTGCAGTGGCACAAGGCAGGGCTGGCGTTCAGGACGAAGCCAGCCAGCTGGCGGCGACTGCGCTGGCCAGGGTGCCCGTTGACGGACCAGACGGCCGCTGGCTAGATGTCTGCGCGGGGCCGGGCGGCAAAGCCCGGCTGCTCGCCGGCCTCGCCGCCACCGCCGGGGCCAGGCTCGTGGCGACCGAGGTCCGCGAGCACCGGGCGCGCCTGGTTAGATCGGCAGTCACTCCAGCCGGCTCGTGCGGCGTCGTTGTCGCGGACGGCACCCAGCGGCCGTGGCGGACTGGCGGGTTTGACCGCGTCATCGCGGACGTGCCGTGCTCTGGTCTTGGCGCGCTGCGGCGCCGCCCGGAAGCGCGGTGGCGGCGAACACCTGCGGATATCCCCGCCATCGGCGCGCTGCAGCGCGGCCTGCTTGCCGCGGCACTGGACGCGGCACGCCCCGGCGGCGTCGTCGCATACGTGACCTGCTCGCCTCATCTGGCGGAGACGGAGGACGTCCTCGCCGATGTGCTCGCGGAGCGAGCTGACATCGCGGTCCTTGACGCGCCGGCCGTGCTCGCCGAGGTGCCACAGTTGCGCTGCGGCGAGGGCGGCAGGTACGCGCAGTTCTGGCCGCACCGCCACGGCACCGACGCGATCTTCCTGGCGCTGCTCAGAAAGCAATAAGCGACTGGGTGCCGCCCCAGGATCCGCCCGGGCCCGACGGGGAGCCAGTTCAGAACTTTACGTCAAAACTGTGCACAATAGCCGCACCTCAGCAGGCCGCGACCAAGCCGGCCGGCGGCCGGCGACGAATACTGACGGGCACGTCGGCGACAGCGATACAGGAGTAGCGGCATGGTCGGCCTCATCCTCGTCGGCGCGATCGCCGGCTTCCTGGCAGGCATCTCGCCGTGCATACTGCCGGTGCTCCCGGTCGTCCTGGTCGCTAGCGCGACACGGTATCCGGGCGGTCCGGCCGCCACTATCCGGCCCGTTGCGGTTGCTGCTGCGGTTGGTGCTGGCTCGACCCCGGCTCGCACGGAGCCGCCGGACGCTTCGGTAGCCGCTGTCACCCACGCCGGAACGCGACTGCCGCGCGCGGGCCTCGGCCGGGCGCTCACCGTCGTGGGCGGCCTGGTCGTTAGCTTCAGCCTGCTGATCCTCGCGGGCTCGGAGGTCATCTCGCTGCTGCACCTGCCGCAGGACGCGCTCCGGGACGGCGGCATCGCGCTGCTGGCCGTGGTCGGGCTCGGTTACCTCATCAAACCGCTGGGCACGCTGCTCGAGCGCCCGTTTGCGCGCGTCGGCGTCAGGAGACCGAACGGCAGGTCTGGGGGGTTCGTGCTGGGCCTAGCGCTTGGCGTGCTCTACGTGCCATGTGCCGGGCCGGTACTAGCCGCCATCACCGTCGTGGGCGCGACGCACAAGGTAGGAACTACCGCGATCTTCGTCACGGCAGCGTTCGCGATCGGCACCGCGCTGCCGCTGCTGGCCGTCGCGCTGGCGGGCACTCAGCTTTCCCATCGCGTCGGCACGCTGCGCCGGCACGGGCCCCTGGTCAGGCAGGTCGGCGGAGTCATCCTCGTCGTCATGGCCGTGGCGATCGGGCTCAACCTGTTCCAGGGACTCGAGCGGGATGTGCCCAGCTACTCCAGTGCGCTGCAGGGCTCCGCGAAGATTCGGAGCGAGCTCAACGACCTGACCGGTGCCAGGAAGACCTCCCTGACGAAATGCAGCTCGACCGCCACGACACTGGTGAACTGCGGGCCAGCGCCTGACTTCAAGGGCATCACCGCGTGGCTCAACACTGCCGATGGCAGGCCACTGACCATCGCGGGCCTGCGCGGCAAGGTCGTCCTCGTCGACTTCTGGACTTACTCCTGCATCAACTGCCAGCGCAGCCTGCCGCACGTCGAGGCGTGGTACCGAGACTACGCCAAAGACGGCCTTGTCGTCGTGGGCGTGCACACGCCGGAGTTCGCGTTCGAGCACGTCGTCTCCAACGTCCGCGCCGAGGCTGCCGCGCTCGGGGTGCGCTACCCGGTCGCTATCGATGACGACTACGCCACCTGGAACGCCTACGACAACGAGTACTGGCCGGCCGAGTACCTGATCGACGCCCAAGGCAATGTCCGGCACGTCAGCTTCGGCGAGGGTGACTACGCGACAACCGAGAAGCTGATTCGTCAGCTGCTCCAGGACGCCCGCCCCGGCCTACGGCTGCCGGCAGCCACGGATGTGCCGAACCTGACGCCGGCCGGCGAACTCAGCCCGGAGACTTATATCGGCTACCAGCGACTGCAGTACCTGGACTCGCCGCGCGCGGTCGCGAAGGACGAGCCCGCGCAATACCAGTTCCCCTCGACGCTGCCGCCCGGGTACATGGGTCTGTCCGGGACATGGACCATCCACGCACAGGAGGCCACCGCTGGCAGCAAGGCTCAGCTCGAGCTCAGTTTTCTCGCGAAGGACGTCTACCTCGTTATGGGCGGCTCCGGGACCGTGGACGTCAGCATCAACGGCCACCACGCCGAGACCGTCGCGGTCAGCGGCATCCCCCGGCTGTACACGCTGTACCGGGCCAGCTCCTCGAAGCTAGGGCGGCTCGAGCTGCATTTCTCGGCTGGCGTCCAGCCCTTCGACTTCACCTTCGGCTGATCCCGGAACTGACGGGCCTGCGATCCAGGCTGAGGCCGCACCGACATTCAGGTGCCTGCGCGAGAGCGATAGCGGCTGCCGGAGACCGGGCACCTGTCTGCCCGGCCTCCGGCAGCTGCGTTGCGCTTGCTCAGTAACGCGGGTTGAGGAGTTATGACTCAACGAACGCGATGCCGAGCGGCTGCCCGTCGAGGTTGGCCGTGCCGGTACCGCTGATGAGCGTGCCGGCCACCGCGTTGGTCGCCGGGTTGATCACCGTGATGTCACCGCTCAGGATGTTGCCGACCCAGACCTGCGAGCCGTCTGGCGTGACGGCAATGGAGCCAGGGAGGCTGCCAACGCTGATCGTCGCCACGCTGCGCCCGGTCGCGGTGTTGATTGCCATGACCGAGTTCGAGTTCATGTCGGTCACGTAGACAGTGCCGCCATCCGGTGTGACCGCCACTGCATACGGCTCGGCGCCCGCCGGGATCTGATCGGTGACCCTGCCCGATGCGGCGTTGATCACCAGGAGGTCGCCCGCATCGGGGTTGGTCACGTAAAGCGTCTTGCCATCGGGGCTGATCGCAATGCCCTGCGGGCTCGCTGAGTCCGGAATGTCGTTCACGACCTTGCCAGTAGCGGTGTCGATCACGTCGATGCTGCGCTCCGTCGTGACGTAGGCGAAGCTGCCGTTCGGGCTGAAGACCACCTGCCGCGGGCCGGAGCCCACTGTGATGTCGCCCGTCACCTTGTCGGTCGACGTGCTGATCACCGCCACCACGTTCGAGCCGCCCGGGCCGGTGTCGCCGCTGGTCACGGTGGCGTAGACCGTGCTGCCGTCGGGCGATACCGCAACGTCCTGCGGGTAGGCGCCGACGTAGATCGGGGACCCCTCCTTTCCTGTCGCGACATTCACTGGTATCACGTCATACTGGCCGGTCTCGGCGATGAAGACCTGCGAGTTGTCGGGCGTGACAGCGACGCCTTCGGTTGTGTCGGCGCCGGTGTAGGCGTTGAGGATCGTGCCAGTAGAGACGGAGACCTGAAGGACTTCGCTGCCGCCTGCCGCGGCAATGTAGGCGTCGTAATCGCCTGTCGCGGCCGGGAGTGCCTGACCGGCAGCCGGATGGAAGCCGACGGCGAGATGCTGGCCGACCTTGTACCCGACGGCGCTCTGCGGTGAGTTAGGTACCTTCGTCCCATGGGTGGCGCTGAAGCCGCCGGCGATGCCGAAAGCCGCGGCTGGCGCCGCGAGCACTACCACGCCGATGGCAGCGGCCCAGGACAGTCGTACTATGCGCTGCCGCGACCTGCGGCCGGCAACTGGTGACGCGGCTGAGTCGTCGGTCTCGACGGCCCTGCCCGGGGTCGGGCTGACTGAATCTGCAGACACGTTCGGTTCTCCTTTCGCCCTGACCGTCAGATCTCGCGGGTGGTGTTGCGCGGGCGGGGCCGCGGACCTGTCTCCTGGACGGGCAGTGTCTGGCTGGCGCCAGGAAGCACCGGCGCCGGCAGCATGTTGATATTGATCGCTGCCTGTGCCAGCTGGGCTTTCGTGTCTGGCAGGCTGGGCACCGCGCTGGGGAATTCCGGGAACCCGAACGCCGAGGCCAGGTTGCCGAAGGTAGCGCGGCGCCATGGCGTGATGTTCGGGATCTGCACGCCGGTCAGCAGTTCGAGGAACTGCAGCGACGACGTGTGATCGAAGGTCTCGCTGGCGACCCAGCCGCCCTGAGTCCACGGCGAGACGATGATGCACGGCACCCGGAACCCGGCGCCGATCGGCCAGTTGGGATTGCCCGGCACCTGGATGTACTCACCTGCCGTGCCGGCCGGCGCGGTGGGCGGCGGCACGTGGTCGAACAAGCCGTCGTTCTCGTCGTAGTTGAGGATGAACACGGTCTTGGCCCACACATCCGGGTTGGCCGCGATCGCGTCGATTTTGCTGGCGACGAAGTCGGCGCCGGCCGCTGGACTGTAGTCCGGGTGCTCGGACTGGTAGCTCGTCGGGACCAGCCAGGACACGGTGGGCAGCCGGTCGTGCATGGCGTCCCACTCGAACTGACCAGGCAGGAAGGTCCGCATCCCGCTCTGGTAGAGCGTCGAGTTGACCGGAGCGTTCTGGAAGCTCTTGAACATCTCCAGCAGGTTGGTCTCGTAGTTGTCGACCTCCTGGTAGACCTGCCAGCTCACGCCTGCGTTGGTCAGCGCCTCCGGGTAACTCATCCACTCGTACGGGATGGGATCAATATTGCTGGTGATCGGACCGCCGGCGACGCCGTCCGGGTCGATCCACGCGCTCCAGTGGTACAGCCGGTTCGGCCAGGTGGGACCGAGTACCGAGCAGTGGTAGTTGTCGCAGATAGTGAAGTTCTCAGCCAGCGCGAACTGGAAGGGGATGTCCTCGCGGGCGTAGTAGCCCATGGTGTAGACGCCATCGTTGCCATTGGCGGCCAGGTGAGCGTCGAGGAAGCCGTCCATCGCGCCGTTGTTCCACGAGGTGTGCTGGTAGGTCCAGGCATGGCTGGTCGACGGGATCGACTGGGCACTGGTGGTCAGAGTATTCAGCCGCCAGGGCACCACGTAGCCGTCAGGGTTCGTGTAGTTGCCGGCTGGCGTGCTGTCCAGCAGCGGGGGAGTCAGTGTCAGAGGCTGGTACCAGAGCGGCTTGCCCTCCGTGGGGCCCGATTCTGTCTGAACCAAGACAGTGGGGTCGGAGAACCCGCGGACGCCGGGCAGGGTGCCGAAGTAGTGGTCGAATGAGCGGTTCTCCTGCATCAGGATCACCACGTGCTTGATGTCGCCGAGCTTTCCCGAGCCGCGCTGCGGCCCGGAAGCTAGCGCCTTGCGGATGTTCGCCGGGAGGAACTCGGCGGCGAAGGCAGCGGTTGCCGCTGCCCCTGCGCTACCGAGGAAGCGGCGTCTGGTGAGTGCGGGCATAGGCCTGCTCCGTCCGGGAGGTGCCGGTAATTTCACAGCACGATCCATTCGGAGCACGGCAGCATGCCGACTGTTGAGTTAATGACTGGGAATGGCTCGATGAAGCTTTAAAACATGCGATATTTCGCAATCGAAACTGTTCGGCTGCGGTTCATTTCCCGGCTATCGGGGCTGCGGCTGGAGGTCGCGTACCAGTCTCACGCGGCGGCCGGGCAGTCAGCCCGGGTTGGGGTCATTCTCGCGAGCAGCCGAGCCCTCTCCCTGTGCGTCACCGGGCAAGCGCGCGGGTTCGCTTGCGCCCCAGCTTGCCAGTCCCGATGTCCGCGCGCTTGCCTTGCTCGTACCCGTCTCCGTAACCCGTGCCCGTGTAAGTAACCCGCGCGGACCTGGTCCGCGGGTACGCCTGCGCGACGTTCTGCCGGATGACCA
>Ga0335072_10005517_pt1 | contig 18650 bp, 20 predicted proteins | sample Lox_Sample_21_FD_206725 | JGI IMG/M metagenome (GOLD analysis project Ga0335072, IMG submission 206725) | Soil microbial communities from Loxahatchee National Wildlife Refuge, Florida, United States - Lox_Sample_2.1 | ecosystem: Environmental > Terrestrial > Soil > Wetlands | place: USA... | reverse complement strand
TGGCACGATCGAAGAACGCAATGACATCACTTTCCATTGAAGTCCATCATCCCACTTGGATCGCTCTCAGGCTACTTGTGTCATTCGTTGGTTAGACACTGCTTAAATATCATGACCTTAAGATTAATCATGGACAGCGTTGAGTCTCTAATAATGTCTGCTACGGGATAGTATTGAAGATACGGGTCTGGATAGCACTGAAAGATAGTGTTAAGAATTGGCTATATTAAACATAAGTCAGCAGTCTGCCACACCAATCTTCGAAATACAGCACACCCTCGACCCGCGCATTACCAAGCCGGTTAGAGCAAAATCAATGCGTAGAGATGCGATATAAGTCACCAAGGATGGCGGATATCTGCCGATGCAATCACACTGCATAATGTGTAAACAAGCATTCTCCAACCACAGGTTTCCAGAAGAGATTAGCCGACCGGGGGACAGAATCCGCACACCATGGCCCGGGCCGGTATAGCGCGCGCGCACATCGGCATCCTCCTCTCGACCTTGGCTTTTACTCTGCCGCGGATCTCGTACACTAACTCCGCCGGTAGCAACGCAGCACACCCTCTGTTCTGCATCAACATCCAATTACGTCCGACAAGCCGCCGACACAGAGCGTAGACCTCTTCCAAGCGCTGTGGCTCCTAGCATCGTACCTTACAGTTGATCGCAGGGTAACTTGGACTATACACTTGTTGTCTTGGAAGCACTAGGCATGCATCCACGCATTGCCAGAAGACACTCGCCTCACTTAGCCCTCTCCTGCTTACGGCCGATAAAAGGCATTGCGACGGATTGTGGACGGGAAGTTAAGGAGAAGTACGACCTCAGATGCCCAAGTACGTTCCCGTCTCCGCATGCATTTGCGCTAAACTGCCCTGTTCCTAGATAGCCCGGTCTGGATATAGTCTTTGCGATATTCAAGGTATCTCGACGTACCGGCATCGTTGAAAAAAAATAGGATAGTCCACCTATATGGGAGCCTCGAATATCAAGTCTGAGTCTTCAGACTTTTACAGTTACTACGGATATATGAGACGAGAACATGAAAATGATCTATACGAGAAAACTCTCCGGTTTGCAGTCTTTATGGTATATGAAGTTCGAAACAGCGATGCCCTAATGCCAACGAGCAAGCAATGAGATCCCTCCGTAACTACTAAGGTGGCTTTGAGGATTCTCAACTAGCCTAGCAGCATTCACCTGCGCATCTCTAGTGTAGGAAATCCGCTTAGAACAAGCAAAAAGAGAGTGTGTGGTTTCGGACCTATGAACACACCTTATGCATAATCAAGGATCCGTTATCACACTAAGCGCTTGCAGCCACGGCGGCTAGACAAAATAGTCTCAATGGTCGTAGATGGAGCATGTGAGAGCTTATGCAGCTTAGGTAGCCATCGAGGCAGCGGCCGCCATGACCGACGAAAGAAAGGGCGCCAACTTAGGACTTTAAGGTGACCGCGGTGGATCGGCGAGATTCAGGATGTTGAACAGCAGTTTTTCTGGGGGACGGCGCTTTTCTGGGGGTCGCGTCCCTGATGACGAACCGTCAAGCGAGCGAGAGCACGTGAACCGTGGGGCTGTTAGGCGAGCGGTCGAGGCTTAATACAGCGGCTACACCCTACTGAATCTGGATTTATTATATAAAAGGAGTGAATAATTACCGCAAAAGTCTTCCCGATTAATGCAGATGGCATCAGCCTAGACTTGGCAATCTCCCATGACAGAGTCCGATTGTATATCTCGAAGTGCAGCAAACAGACTGGCTGTTGTACGTAAAGGACGCCCGTCAATTACGGTCTCGTGGGAGCGAGACTGTCGTCTCAGATACGGTATACGATAAAGCATTAAACCCTAGCCATTCGCTTCGCCCTCTCCACTCGCGAAATAGTTAGATAGTAGTGTGTTAAGCTCCCAGTGACATATCTCAGTAGCTACAGATATATGTATTTTACTTGAGTTTATTGCGAAGGCCGGGGGTCGTCTGGTGCTTGGCTTAAACTAGGTAGGTATAAAACTTCACGTGATCTTGTGATCAATTTTCAGCCTTTGGCAATGTGGCACATGTTCCGGAGAAGGATTTAGTGGTTAGAGATTATCTATTGAGATGATAGAGTCCTACGGGCTCCGTTCGACTATATTCGCGCACATTAAAAGTCAACGAGAGATTTTTAAGTACCTATTATTTCAAACAAGGATAACTTTCTTCATCGGGGAATCCTTGAAAAAGTTGAGATTAATGCCCCAAGTGAACCCTTTTCTCTCGTATTCCTCCGGCGCGCGCCCGGTAGCATGAAGCAATATCGCGCTCCCTCTGCTCGACCCTTCATTTTTGGAAATCAACAGACATGTGAGAGAATCGAAAAACTCCCACTGGTCCAAAGTTCCCTGGCCAACCTCAGTTCCGTCGCTACGCAGTAGATACATCAGACTTTGATACTCATCAGATCGGCGGATGCGAACCTGACGGACCCTCCCTGAGATTGTTAATCGCCCTCCACGGACACCGCCAAACGGATCCGCGCCATGAAGAGGGATGTCTACGTCCTCGACGCTTATGAGAGAACGCTCTTTTTCCACAGATGCAAGAGACACTCCAGGCCATGTGACTTGCAAACCACATGATGCCCAAGACCATGACGGAGATCCGTTGTCTAGCCGCTTGAAATACGTTGAGCCCAGTTCCCTTGCACTAAGAGTCATAATCTCCCACCCCAGGCCGATATGGATCTTGTCCAGCCATAGCCCGGCCAAATAGCGAGACTGAATTGCCGGGTAGACGGCCCTTGCCAAACCAGCGATTGCGGCGAGTTTGTCCGTGGCTCGGGTTAATGCTCTGCTAGAATATTCTGGCCCAAGGATATCAAAGTACCATGTGCAAATCGCCAGCAACTTGTTCCGCTCCGGGTTCGGGTCAAAGTGACTTAGTTTCAGTAGCATGCCCGACATAGTGGAGTGGTCACTTGGAATGTACCAGAGGTTCATTTCGTCCTCAGCTTGATATTCCTGTCGACATTCCCAGAAGAGTTGATCTGGAGCGTAGTGAAGGATACGAGGAGAGAGAATCCTCTCTTGGAAGGTCCAAGCTCTGCCTTCGAGCCATGGGCCTAGACTTATAAGATGGCCGGAAATCGGATTTGTCCCATTTATGTAAAGGGTGCTTCTCTGACCACTTGACAATGTACAAGTGAGTTTGAAGAAGTGGATTTCGCGTTTCAAAATTGCCGCTTGACTGGAGCTGCGACGATTGAAGCATCCACCGTTGGCACTCGAGCTGTTATCCACAGCTATAGTTAGCAGACACCGTGCATATATAGATGCCATCTTTGCGGATTCCAAGAGCCAGTCGCTCTCAGAATCTTGTATGATACAAAGGGCATCTATCCAAATGTATTGGAAGCCCAATTTACGGCAGATTTGTATCGAATCCTTCAAGGTCTGAGGCAGAATGCTAAACTGGATTCTCTCCAGACGGGAAGCTAGCCTAGCGGTTGTTGTAATGTACCTTTCGTGGAGATTGCGGTCGAGCCCCCAGCAATAACTCAGTGTAGTATAATCAGGGCAAGACTTCAGCTGTAAAACATCGACTAATCGAATATCTTCGGAAGTGGAGCCGAAAAAGCTCACTTCAACCAATCTTGAGGGCCACTGCTCTCGAGAGTATTCTTTACTAAGAAACCAAGGTATTGCTCCGCAATTGTGGCTCTGTCGACACTTCCGGATCCAATGTCTAGCTATCTCAAAAGAAGCAGGTGATGCAGTGTTTGTTAGTTTTCTTCTTGCAGGGACTCCCATTTTACAAGCTGGGTCATCTATCACAATGTCAGTTTAAAAGTCAACATAACTATGTTGATGGCGATTACCTTCAACAGTTTTTAAGGGGATTGAAATCTCTGCCCCAACATCTGGGGCGACAAGCTTGATCGCCGGCGTGGAAGCTCGATCCAGAAAGAGCCGTATACCCCCTCCAGTGAAGAGTTGTCCTATTCTGGAACCAAAGCTCCTAGTGCGATTGTCCGGCGAATTCTCGAGTTTCTGATCAATTAAGATAGCTAAAGTTCGGCATAATGCGCATCTCTTCTGCCGAAGGGATAGAGCAGCTTTGTCCGGTGCATGCCGGTAGCCTCGACGTGCGGATATTGATTCTATATTAATCCCTTGGCAGGAGTCGCAGAGCTCGGAACTATTAACATGGTCCGTATCGTCATCCATTGAGCCCTGGTATATAAGAAATGACTTCTCAAACATGAGTTGCATTTGGTGATGTATAAAGTCTACTTGGCACGGTGGCAACAGGCGCCATGCTTGGGAAAAAGCAAAAAAGGCTTTGGCTGCGAACTAATTCTGCATTGATGCTGATTGCCTTAGGCATACAATATAGAGTGTGCTAATTATACGGTAACATATTGTAGTGGGGTTTCGGTCTCGTACAAAATCACATGATTCTGGGCAATAAGTCATTCCTGTACCGAGAGTATGGATGTATTTAGTCAGTTCGTGGACCTCGTTCTGATGGACATCCTTTACGGATCGGATGGATGAGGACATGTTGAACTAAGTACATGATTCGCTCCCTGTCTCGTTGACTTGAATTATTAATTATAGTGATTACTTAACCACTATATGGAATACACCAAACGTCTATATATACTGTAGCTGTATTACTATAAATAGTCTTTAATTCGTCAATCTAATTTGCATCCGCACCGCTATATTGCTACAGGACAGACTTTTACAGACGCTTTTACAGGTTTAAAATTAGGTTTTACGGACAGTGTATGGATTTACGGGCTTTTAGGTAGTTTTCTTTACGGATATGGAATACATTCTCTTCCTTTATGTGTTTCGAGCAATGCGCTGGGTGTTACCTCCATCTCTATCGCTAGCTATTCCGTGACTTCGAGCCTGTACTCTGGCTTACCCATTGTCCTGATGATCGTGCACTCCGACGGCACATCCTTTCTATCTATCCACAATATCCCTTTAACTGATGAGCTGACTTTAGCTTCTAAGCATCAGTCTTTATAATCATTGATATAAACAAACCCATAAACACTAACTTATTCACAAATGACTATTACTAGATTGTCACTAAAGTAAACCCAATTCCTAATGTTATCGCTGGCCTTGCAGACGACAGTACATTCGGCCTAATGCCGAGCCTAAAACCACCACTACAGACTATTCTGAGCTACTTGCTTGCCCTAAGTTGGAACTTACGATTACTCTATTACCTAATGTCAAAAAGGGCGGCTCTTTTGCTCTGCAGTAGTAGAGTATAGTAGAAAATGTACGAAAATGTACAAATATACTAGACGTTAACAGGTCGGCAGAAGACTTGTAAAATACAACCTGGAGGTTGGGAACAAAGCAATCCCCCCAAACCACATCTGCCAGACTACGAAGGATGTTCCAGCGCCATGAGCTTATTAAGCAGGATATGCAAGCCCTTACCTGGCTTCATCAAGCTCCATATCCAAACGCCCGAAGAGAGCAGCGAACATGAGATACACCTCGCACCACACAAGTCTATCTGACAGTCAAAGACACAACTCACAAAGAGATATTCAAAGCAGAAGTAGTTTTGACCAAGACAAGCCCTTGCGAAAAAGCAATGAACCAAGGGTCTAGTTGAAGCCAACGATCAGAATCGAAGTTTAGAGCGTCCTTGAATATCTACTCGGAGCTACAAACGAAGATTCCACTTGTGCCAACAATGGCCTATTTGCTGTCATTAGTGTCATCGGTTAAGGTTAGGATTGCTTACTCCTGCTGGGATAGAAGCTCCATCGATTATTGCAACAGTGCAGAGACGACTCTCAATAGCGGAGAGGCGACATCGGGAACTAGTGCGTAAAGAATCCTCAACTACTGCGGTCTATCATTTTTAAGCTGATACCGCACACATAGTAAAGGACCCCATCAAGAAGGGCAATTTCTGCAGGTCATCAAATCTGGCTATTGTTGCAGGTTTAGGCGGCTCTTAGGAGCAAATTCTTCAGTTTGCATTGTATTAATTGTAGAGAGTAGTCTATCTATCCCCGTGAGAATAGGGGTTTATGGAGTTATTCCTAAAACATAGATTAAATAAGGGAGGTTAACGAGTCTTCGCCTTAAGTGTAAGGCATTTATGATATATGAGAAGACAAATGAGAGAACGGGAACGTTATATATCCAACAGACATCTTGTCCAAATCTGGCTAATTCATATATAGCTCTTCTTCGCACTTGTTCTCTGGATACTACTATCTCTTTCTGTTTCGCTGGATTGAGGCCTGATCGGAAGGCGATGAAAATTCCCAGTGGTTAGAAGGGTTTGTAGGATTAGAAGGAGTGATAGAAGGAATGGTTTGAGAACTATTTTCCTAGTGATTACGAAAGCCTTGTGGGAGAGTTTTTAGAGGGTATGGAGGATTAGAGGTTAGATCAAGCAAGGATAAGGGCGGGTAAAAGAAATGTGCCTAAGCATATTAAGGAGCAATAGGTAATCTAAGCTATGTTAGTATTTAATTTTCATTTTCCTCTATCCGATAGGGGGTTATTATTATTATTATTATTTGCTCTTACATTGATCTAGCTAAGCCACGTCGAACTTAAAAATTACATAGTCAGGGAAACCCTATGATGTTGGATAAAAGCCTTAATATTAGTCCTCTTGCTTTATAGTCTCTTGCAGACAGTCATTACAATAATAGTGCATGCCACTAATTAGCTAATAGTGAGGCAAAGGATCAGATGTCTGCTGTGTTCTTTGTGGCTTTAGTTGACCCTAGGGATCTCCCTCTTTGCTTTGGTCCTACTATCTACCACAGCCTGTCTAGGGGAGGTTTAGTTCCTGCTCTGGCCTGGGCCGGGGCTGGAGCTTCGGTTTGGGTTTAGGTGTTGGGTATTGTTGGTGGTTAGGGTGGTACTCCTTCTGCTTTTTGCGCTGTGGGCAGTCTTGGGACTAAGAAGGCGCTTCCCGCGCATAGGACGCACTGCTGCCTTGATCTGTCTTCTTTTAATAAGCAATTATTTGTTTGGTGCCCTATAGCAGCGTAGTACCCGGACTAAGTACTACTCTAGGACAGCTTTCCAACGTGCCATTGCGAGTAGCACTAGAAACGCTCGGTAACTTAGCACTCTCCCGAGAAGTTTGTAATCGTAGAGTTAGCAGTTCCAAATTAGGCCGCTATCGATAAAGATGCTGGCCTGCTCCAGCTTTGCAATGCTAATATGGAGAGGTCCTAATGTCCATCTAGAGCGAAAAAGCTTCTTCTTTCATGCAAGTCTTACTATTTCAACTTGTCCACACAGTTTGGGGTTCTGCTTGTATATCTCCTCCTTCGCTCTAGTCTGGTCCTAAACCTAGTTGAATCTAATTCCACAAGCAATGACTATGAATTCCCTTTTCCTGATGCGTGACTCTCCTCCTAGCACCTATAGCTATTTCGTCTAAGCCCCTTCTTTGTTTGTTGTAAGAACGAGGTCTCTGCTTGGTAGGCACTAAACTGCTAGTACATGCTCTTCTAGCCTTACTCTGCTTAGTTGTTTAATGTAGTCATAGTTTGTACGAATGTCGGTTTTGTCCTTTGTAACCACAATCTCCCTCTTATGCCGGCCTAAGGCTAGCTTTGCTGTAGTAGCAATTGCTGCAACTAGGACCCCTTTATATAATAGGGCCTCTAAGGGGTGCACTACGCATACGCACTTAAGTCCAATTTCGACGCAAGTTGCTATATAGCAGCTTGTAATGTGTTGATCGTGTTTGCTTGTTGCTGATCCTCTTGTAGCTCTACAATTTTTTTACTATACTGTAAATCTGCTCTAAGGCGGTTTGGTACTCCTCTAACACTTAAGCGTTAGCTAAATAGGTGGCTAGTAGTTCGAATTCGGCTTCCAAAAGGTTCTATAGGCTTCCTGTAGTCTCTAGGGGTGTTGTTTGGGTGGCCGATGTGTCCCCTAACGCGTCACTCATCCTGTTATCGACACCGCCGCTGTTGCTGCAATAGCTCTCTAGCAGCCAGCTGGCGCTTAAGAAGCTTATTGTAGGATAAATTCAGGACGTTTCTAAGCTCTATGCAGTTTATAGGCAGGATTGCCGTTTTATTTCTCTTTTCAATAGCGAGTTTTGAATAAAGTGGAATTTAAAATCAGAGAGTACATAGAAATCATGAAGCTCCTTTATTAGAATTACCTAATCGCGACTCCGAACAACAGATATAAAAATTTTTTTAGTTCTATGTGACTGTAAGATACATTATCCACTAATTGAATTACATGCTTAATCAACTGCCAGTGATACCCCCCCGGCTGTACGTCTACGAGACTTGGTTGTTCAATTACAACAATGCACGACTTGGAGTCGTTCTTCTAGGTGCTGTTCTGGATTTGTGATCACAGGAATGGGCCGGGTCGGTAAAGGGGTAAGACAGAATATGAGTCCTAGAATTTTGAACCTACCAAGAAACGTATGCAGATCAAGACGGTCCAAGTACCTAATGACATGCTTAATAGGAAGTTGAACGACGCTTTTACTCCTTATTACGAGCACCACGTAGAGTCTGGTTTTTGAATGGTAAGAGTTGGGAATGGCGAGAAAGAGAGGGTAGGGAACTGTATTCTTTTAAGTCCGGGAGTTGTACGTGCTCGAGGGCCTCGAGGACTTGTGAATGCTCTCCTAGATTGGGGATATATTCAGCCTGACTAAGTGACCCTGAGCCTAGTGTTTTGACTGCTCTCGGTCTACCTGCCTGAGTAGCTGAAAACGCTGTCGGCCTGGCCGACGTTCGGTCAGGCAGCTTGACTGTTTGTCACACTTTAGAACCTATTTATGAAATACGCAGTAAGCTCTCCTGCGGTTCAGCATGTCGCATAAATGAGGCAAGAGAACGTCCACGGACCTGGATCGGCACATATTGAAGTATGGGCGGGCCATTGTGATCCATTTTCAACATTAAACCATCTCTGAAGACCTTGACCACATCTTGATTGCTTGGGAAATACCGCTTAAGACATTGATGATACATTCTGCAGAGATCAGAAGACTCTTTCTTAACTCGGAGGCTTTGATGGAGTGCTCTTTGATGGAGTGCTTTTTGATGGAGTGTTTGAAATACCGACATGACATACGAGTATTACTACAGTCTTCTCACAATTTCGTAACATTTGACTGTCGTCGTAGCATCTCCCATTGATTAATTCTCTTGAAATGTCCTAAAGCAAAATTATTGTTCTCGACGTACACCCAGTCAGCTCCCACAAGATGTAGCGACGAATAGAACCTAGTCAGCAATAACCGCACTTCCTCTACTCTTCACAGCTCCACTTCTCTTCTACTATAATATCTTCTTCTACCAAGATAACTATATCTATTATAATCTTCAAGATCTCTATCACGCAGTTCTTTTTCTCTTCTATTAAGACGTTTCTGTTGGAATCACAGGGTTACAAGTAGTGATTCTAGGCGCAGCTTAAATTGGTTAACTTCTCAATAATCCCATGAGACGCATAATTTATATATAGCTATGTGGCGACAGACTCATTGCTTGGAGCTAGCGGCGAGACAATAGTTCTTTCAACCTTGTCTGATTCTGGAAAAGCGTGCGAGAAGTAGACTGTTTGACTCCTTAAGATACTCAAGGCTCAGGGAAGTGATAAAGTGGGCTAAAGGCATCTTGCCTTGCTTGTATTATGTCTTTTGTAATGTAGAAACTTGGAGATGGTGCAAGATGGGGGTGAGGCTGCTGACCCAGCCGAGAAAATGCCGAGCTCTTAACTTCTCGACCACCACCAACATGCCTTCCTTCACAAAGCGTAAGTAATTCATTATCTGTTGGAATCACAGAAAAATAGTAGTGTTTAAGTGCGCAGCTTAATAATCCCATTACTTAATTAACTATCAACTGAACAAGTTCTTTACCCTCTATATATAATAAGTATAAGACTTTCTAGGACTTCGTAAGACTTCCGAACAGATTGAAGTCCGTAGTCCGTAGTCCGCAACCGGTAGTTCTTAGACTCCTAAGGAGTCCGAGGACGTCCAGCAGTCCGATAGGATTTGTGTAACCATGGATTAACAGCCATGATAGCTGTATTCCAATATTATCAATGAATTGGAATCGCTGACTAAGTGAAATAAGAACCCTACAAGTGGTACTAAGCTTTAACTAATACCTTTTGAGTACAAAAGTAGTAAGTTTTTAAATTTTTATTTTAGTATCATTGATGTTGGTGATTCTGGATTAGGAAACGCGCCATGCGGCTGCTAGCGCGGCGTTTTGCGCTAATTGCGCCTTCGTTTTCGATCTTCATTTTGATCATACTTTGAGACCTTTCTTCACATCAGCTTGCTCACCCTCTCTGAAGATATGGAAGACTTCAACATTCCCAGCGCGGAACGAGTCGCCTTGCTGAAGCACCTCCAAGAAGCGATGGGCGATGCACCACCACACTTTTGGGCTGCCTGCCAGATATGCGATCTCAAGGCACTTGAAAAGTTGACCGAGTGTGCTCGCATAGCACCTGGATTGGTTCGTATTGCTGCTGGACAAACTCACGCAATGGTACTATACTGTAAGTAAAATAATCATATATTTCTTTCTTTATACTTAAAGCTAATGTTTACAGGGACTCAGAGTTCTAAAGGGTCGTTACGAACTTCGTTACCAAATCCCTCACAGCCTACAACACCGAAAAAACATACCCCATTTGATTCAGGCTCATCCCCCGCCAGTTCCCCACCCGCCAAGAAACAAAATACTACAGATTCACCGGGAAGCAAGGTAGCCTATTCGCCCATTCTACCTCGAAACCAAGCAGCTAAAAACTCAGCCAAACAAAGAGACAACTTTCACTGTATTCTCACTGGAGACGCATCGGTTGAAGTTGCTCATATATATCCATACAACTCACTGAAAAGCAAGAAAGAGGATACCTTTGGGCTGCAGCACACCTTTTGGGATCACATGAAGAACTTTTGGCCGGAGGAAAAAGTTGCCACTTGGGCAGAAGAAGTTTTCCCACGAGGCATAGATGGAATAGGCTTAGAAAGAGTTTATAACCTTATAACATTATCACGCAACGCACACGACTCTTGGAATCGAGGGGCATTTGCCCTTAAACCAATTTCCGTGGATAACGATAACACTACCTTGAAAGTCCAGTTCTTCTGGCAGAAAAAACAAAAGGACACTCAAGCAACAATGAGTCTCTTGACCACGCCTTTTTCCACTGAAGGCCTCGATCAGAATGAGGGAGCCTTTGCCTTTGGCGTTGCTGTGTTGTTCAATATCCTCACAGACAAACGTATCAAATCTGGGGACATTTTTGAGCTCAAAACCGACGATGCAATAGCAAGACCGCTACCAAGTTTCAAACTACTTGAGATGCAGTGGTTCCTCCAGCGTGTGGTAGGCATGGCTGGTGCTGCTGGTCCGTACGACTCAGATTGGGACGAAGACTCGGATGAGGATATTCCTAATTTCGGACTTGACGAAGTTGGGGATACGTCCTTCTAACTACGAGTACTGGTTCTAGTCTACTAGCCTCTCCGCAAATTTTGCGCAAAGACAACCTACCCCTTACTGATGGTTCTAAGCATCGCACGGTGGAAGTGGAGGGAGACAGAGTCGGAGACAGAGCCGAATATAGAGACGGACTACGAGAGATTATGTAGTATTAAGGAAATATCAGGCGGGACGTTTTCGAGGATTCGGAGGATCGTGGATTTGTAGAGCCTTGTTGAATGTATTTAGGGAAGACAAACCGCCTCCTTGCTACCTTAATAACAAGCTGCGATTTGCACAATAGATTTTAAGGAGGAATTCTGCGAGGACTATAGACATTTCTTCTAGACTTTAGGGCTGTTGTGGTCTTGAGGAGTGTAGGCTGACTCCAGAGTGGCACTCCTCTGTGGTCTGTGCAGAGATGACTAAGCGTCGTGAGAAGCTATAAATACAATTTCGGAAATGATAACTGATTGTCAGCACCGCCTCCAGTCCCTGACAACTCAATTGGGTTCTCAGGGCGCTCCTCGGTGCTCACTGAGGCCAGCATAAGACCATTGACAGGTGCGGCTTTGAAATTTGATGCTTCTAGACTTGGATTGCCACTAACAGGTGAAAAGCATACACAACACTCTTTCACTGCTCCTTCGATAAGCTCAACGTTGCCTCCTGAAACCAAGCCTATTCACAGGCAAGATGCGGGTGCAAACGGTGGAGGAGCTGCGAGCGGGAGAATATAAGGGCACCAAAAAGCTTAAATTGGTGTCTTGTGGTCTGTCCGAATTCCCCAGAGAGATTTTCGACCTCGCCAACTCCCTTGAAATACTCGACCTCTCCAGCAATCCCCTCTCTCAACTACCGGAAGATTTTCATCATCTACACAATCTCAAGATCGCATTCTTCTCCGATTGCAGGTTCGCCGTGTTTCCCACACAATTGGCTAAATGCTGCTCTCTCGAGATGGTCGCCTTCAGAAGCAATGGCATGACGACAATACCAGAAGGCGCCTTCCCTCCACAACTTCGCTGGCTCATCCTCACAAATAATCTCATTGGATCTCTCCCCCGAAGCATTGGCCAATGTCATCGGCTTCAGAAAGTGATGTTGGCAGGGAATCGGTTGACAAGGCTCCCAGATGAGATGGTCAATTGCAAAAAGCTTGGTCTTCTAAGGATATCTGTGAATAACATTGCCGAGGTGCCGACTTGGCTCTTTACCCTGCCAGAATTAGCCTTCTTTTCATTCGCTGGGAATCCCTGCGCACCTCCATTCGAGGATAACCAAGTTCTCGATGATATCGCCTGGTCAGAATTAACCGTCAACCAAATGTTAGGAGAAGGCGCTTCGGGCATCATCTCCAAAGGGGTCTGGAAATCCAAAGCAGATGCCGCAGAGAAGACAGTAGCAATCAAATTGTTCAAAGGCAGCGTCACAAGTGACGGATCTCCAGCTGACGAGCTTATCGCCTGTATAACAGCCGGCTCGCACTCTCACCTCATCGATCCCATCGCGAAGATCCACGGCCATCCAGAAGGCAAGCCAGGCCTCGTATTGCAGCTGATCCCGCCGCATTACATGAATCTCGGCTTACCTCCTACACTGCAAAGCTGCACGCGCGACTCTTTCGTGCCGGGAACGGCGTTCTCGGCGGGGAAGTGCATGGCTATTCTGAGGTCTGTAGCTTCGGCTGCTGCGCATCTTCACGCCAGGGGGATCGCTCATGGTGATCTGTACGCGCATAATATCTTGATTGACGACTCTGGACATGCCTTGCTAGGGGATTTCGGCGCTGCGACGATCTATCGGAAGAGTTATGCGAATGGCGAAGCTCTTGAGCGATTGGAGGTGCTTGCTTTTGGGCATCTAATTGAGGATTTGCTGGGATTGGTTGACCATGGGACTGTTGACCAGGACGGAGAATTTTTGGATTTGCTTAATACGCTTCATCGATGGTGTACGAGGGATTTAGCGCTGGACAGACCGTCGTTTGTAGAGGTTTGCAAGGTTTTAAATGGGTTTAGAAGGTTTTAGAGATAGGATTAGACTAGACAGGCCCGATTTGAGAGGTAGACTAGATTAGAGATATCTTAATACAGAATAGAGAATATAGCTCCATTCCGGGCATTCTCCAACCAGAACCTAAGTCCATTTGGCTATTATGGCGCAATTTAATCGCCTTAGGCTTCAAACCAGGAACGCGCCGGGTGCGTCCACATCAGCATCATTTCGAAAGCTTCCAGAAGCTCGCCTTCTTCTCCTCTACTCTACCACTGCCTTAAACAACACCAGACGCTCAAGCAGGTAGGTCCCAAGAGATACAATCATAGGGCACAATGCATGTCAATTAAATTAATTGGACCCTGGCCTGCCCAAACAGGTAGGTGACAAGCCTTATTTCAGGCCTGCCAGAACCTCAATTTCCGCAAAAAGGCTTGGCTGGCATCGAGCAATGCCAAGCTTCTCTTCCCTCACAGCGTGATTAAAGATGCGGAAGGTAAGCCGTCGCATCAGTCGCTGGCTTGCTTGAGCATCCTGGGCTGCTCGACTTTCTGGAAGTCTTGGAAGCTCTGGTGTGCGGACGGTAGGGTCTTCTTGTGGAAGGTACGACGAGTGCAACTGCCCACAGTGTTTGTCTTCGTCGTCGTACTGGCGCCAGGGTCGCGAGCGATGGAAGGCTATAAAATGCGCAGCATGGCGGCGATAGGGATGTGTGCTTGTGCTTGGGCTGTTGGGAATGACTGAGTGATTGCTTGCTTTGTTGAGCTTCAATTCTGACAATGTCGTTCTTTAAGAAGACTGCTCTTGCTGCGGCGGTGGCTTCTACCTCTGTGATAGGTGCATTGGGGGAGGTTGCGTCTGTGGTTCCTGGGCAATATATTGTTGAGTTTGCGCAGGGGTCTGCTGTGAGTTCTTCGTTGTTGTTTGCTAAGTGCATGCTAATGTCTCCACAGCCAACTTTCTACAGTAACCTCTCGAGCAGCAACATCGATGCCACTCCTCATGTTACCCTCGATCATCAGCTCTTCAATGGCGCGTCCTTCAAATTGGCAGATAGCCACGATAATGATTCGACCATTGATACAATACAATCCATGGCAATGGTTAACAAGATCTGGCCCGTGAGGCTCTACAGCAATCCGGCGACGCGGATAAGCGCTATTAACGGAAGCAATATTACATCTATGCCTCTGCGAAAGCGTGCAGGATACATCGATACGTATGTCCCCCATGTGATGGGCGGCGTGGACAAGCTTCATGAGGAGGGATTCATGGGAGACGGTCTATTCATCGGAATCGTTGACACAGGCGTTGACTACAACCACCCCGCACTAGGAGGCGGATTTGGCCCTGGGCATAAAGTTGTCACTGGCTATGATCTTGTTGGTGACGCATATGACGGCATTACCAATACCACACCCGTTCCAGACAATGATCCAATGGACTGTGTTGGCCATGGAACTCATGTCAGTGGCATTATCGGTGCGGATCCCAATACTTTCAATTTCACTGGAGTGGTGCCGAATGCTACATTGGGCATGTGGAAGGTTTTCGGGTGCACGGGATCAGTTGGGAACGATATTTTGATTGCTGCTTTCAACATGGCTTATGAGGCAGGCGTGGATCTCATCTCTTCCTCCATTGGTGGAAATAGTGGATGGACTGAAGATCCATGGGATGTAGCAGTCCAGCGTATCGCAGAGAAAGGAGTGCCTTGCATTATCGCTGCAGGTAACGATGGTGCAAACGGCCTCTTTGATACATCTACTGCTGCTGAATCTATTGGCGCTACATCCGTTGGCTCGATCGACAGTCTCACTGAGCCGGGCTTAGAAATTGGAGCTACTTATCTTTACAATGGTGGAAATGCCACAAGCTTCAGGTACTCGAAGGGGGAATTTAGCGACTTTGGCACTATCAACGTCCAAATGTACGCCATCACACTCGATCCGGCTGTTGTTGGCGATGGTTGCAGCGCACTTCCAGCCTCTACGCCAGATCTGTCACCATATGTTGTACTCATTCGCCGAGGCGTATGTACGTTTGACACCAAGATCGCCAATGCACAAGCTTTCGGCGCGAAGAGAATTATATTCTATAACAATATTCCTGGTGTGCCCGCTGCTCCTGGAGATAGTTCCTTAAGTTTCCCCGTTGGTATGGTAGCCGATACTCAAGGAGCGGAGTGGATATCTCAAATGAAAGCGGGAGTCAATATTACAGTTGACTTTACGGCCGAGAAGGACGCGACGACGGTCTTCGTTTCACAGCCTGATACCCTCACCGGAGGAAAGATGAGCACATTCACGAGCTGGGGTCCTTCTTATGAAGGTTGGATCAAACCTCAAATCTCTGCTCCTGGTGGTAATATACTTTCAACACTTCCTCTCGCACAGGGCGGCTACGGAGTTGAGTCCGGAACATCCATGGCTACGCCATTCACGTCCGGATGTATAGCTCTCATTAAGCAGGTCAGAGGAAAGTCGACGCTTTCGCCTCCTCAATTGACTTCGGTATTAGCTACCACTGCGGCACCAGTCGACTTCAATGATGGGGCCACCACATACAACTACCTTGCCCCTGTTGTTCAGCAAGGAGGTCAGTATTTTATATTTCTTTGTGGTAAATGAAATCACTAAAATAACTGTTACAGGCGGGTTAATAAATGCCTTCGCTGCGGCCCACACAAACACTTTCGTAGATCTGTACAACATTGCGCTGAACGACACTGTATACTTTCAGGCCGCTCATCCTGTAACTATCTCCAATATGGGCAGCGTTGCTCAAACATACAGTTTTGCCAACCTCATAGCAGCAACAGCCTACACCCTCAATAGCGGCGCTATGTCGCCCAGCTCATTTGGAAATTTCGATCTGGCTGGCGATGCCGCCTCAGGCGCCACTATTCGCTTTGAACCCGAGTCACTCAGTGTAGGACCGAACTCGAGTGCAGTGGTGACATTGCACTTCACACGCTCTGTTGGCCTTGATGCGTCCAGAATCCCAGTATACAGCGGCTTCGTGTCCATTAATGGCTCGGCTGGCGATTCTCTTTCTCTGCCTTACGCTGGCATTGCGACCTCGATGAAGAGTGTCGCCATCTTAAACTCAGCTGATGGATATCCGTACCTCGCAAACTCTTCAGACAGTACCCAGACATCAATCACGGCCAACAGCACAATTTTTATACTCCCTGGTAACTCCACAACCTTCAACTCCACCACTGGGCTTCCAAGCCTAGCTTATGCGCTGGCAATGGGCTCAAGAATCGTCCGCATTGATGTCCAGCCTGAGAACCCAAGAGACCTACCCAGGATCCTCGGCCAGCAAGTTCTAGGCAGCGTTGCCGGCTATCCTGTCCAGGACCATGTGCGACAAATCCCGGACACCCCAGTTTGGACTGGGCAATTGGCCGATGGATCGTGGGCGCCTGCAGGTCGGTATAGATTTATGCTGAGAGCATTGAAAATATTTAGCAATGCGACGTATGATCATGATTATGAGATGTACACGACTCCGCTTTTTGAGATTAAGTATGCGACGTAGAAGATGAGGGGCTAGATTTTACATTTGCCGTTAACATAACATATCCCCTAGGCGGGTTTCGTTTTCATAAAATACATTAGAGGATCATAGAATCACAAAATCACATAGAGAAGCTTGTTTGAAAAGCATTTCGGTATCACCTCTAGCATATAGACGCGTTTGATGAGGAGTATCCGAAAAGGCTCATAATATCTACGATCCACCACACCTTCCTCAAACTCTTAGAGAGCGATCTCACTCCCAATACACAACCTACCTCATTTATAGCCATTCCCCCTCCATCCATCTATCAGTATGTTATCACCCCAAGCATCACCAAACAGCCAAACACCTCAACTCCAAACTCTCCCTGGCCTCCACCTCTTCCCCCTGCCCCTCAACCTCCACACTGCAATGCATCGCGCCCCCAGCCGCCACCCCGTCCGCCTCCCGCGCACTATCAAAAAGCCCAATAACCAACACCTCTTCCGGCCTCTGCTCGCTAACCCACCACCACCGATGCTCCCTCCCCGCCCCCGGCCCCCGCGCCACCCACGCCTCACACTCATGCACTTCCACCCCCTTGCCCTGACCCTCGCCCTCCGTCCCAAGGCTCGGCGTCCGGATCAGAACAGGCACATAATCTTGCTCCGAAAAACTCCGCGCGTCACCCAGCGCCAGCGCATCGCGCTTTACGCGCTTGAGGGGCCGCCAGATGGAATACAGGGCCCATCGTGGCGCTAGGGCCGACTCGGATGACGCCTCTTCGGAGGCTAGGATGTCGTGGGCGGCGGCGGCGAGAGCGGGGTGGTACTTCCTGATGTGCACGCGTGCGCCTGCCGGCGTGTAGTCCTGGTGGGCCTTGGGCGCGGGGGATGCGCCGCCGCTGGAGGGGGTGAAGCCGATGAATTGGGGGAAGGAGGTGGTGCTTGGTTGTTGTTGGTGATGGTGGTTCTGGGCTGAGTCTGCTTCTAGCTTGTTGGCTTCTGCTTGTTGCTGCTGCTGTTGCTGCTGCTGCGCTGTTGGGTTTGAAGGATTATGCTGGTTGTTGTGACCGTGCCCGGCGTGCATTGCAAGAGCATCTTCCTCGGTCCAGAGCACGCTGCGCAGTAGGAGGGATTCGGTGATGACTTTTCGGGCGCCGGTGATTTGGCGGACTAGGGACTCTGTTTCGGGGATGTAGACTTGTGTTAGCAGGTTGGAGTCTTTCCAGCTGGCGTAGGAATAAGGCACGGAGTGGAGGGCGGAGGGGTGCATGAGGGCTGTGAAGTTGTGCGTGGAGAGGGAGGTGTGGTTCTTGGCGAAAGGGAGTTGGGAGATAGTTGGGAGGGGGCGGAGGTCATGAAGGAGGACGGTGCGGGAGTCGCTGAATTCGGACAAGGAGGGCAGGTGGAAGTTGTGTGAGCTAGGGATGGGAGTGTGGTTGGCGGGGATGTAGTTGATTTTGCCGTAGGTTTTGGGGGCAGTCACTTCTGGGTGGGAGGGGAGAGAGGAGAAGGTTTCTGTTGTGGTGGTTGAGGACATTTCGAGTGCAGTTTGCAGTATAAAGTTTGATGTGGATGAAGACAGTGCTTATCTAGAATATTTTGAAGGTCAATTGAAGAAAACAATATTCGTCCAAAGAGATAGACAATAGAT
>Ga0335072_10005516_pt1 | contig 18652 bp, 19 predicted proteins | sample Lox_Sample_21_FD_206725 | JGI IMG/M metagenome (GOLD analysis project Ga0335072, IMG submission 206725) | Soil microbial communities from Loxahatchee National Wildlife Refuge, Florida, United States - Lox_Sample_2.1 | ecosystem: Environmental > Terrestrial > Soil > Wetlands | place: USA... | reverse complement strand
ATTTGGCCATTCTTCGGAATGCAGAGAACCTCAGCATAGTCAATGCCCCGGGCAAGCACGTTACCGCACCGCATCCAGATTCAACGGTTCGTTCAAAAAGCTGACCGTGAATGTATTCCATATCCTGAAGGAGAGTGATGAGGCTGTGCTTTTTGGTGGTTGCGGTTATGACTCCAGTCATAGCTAACATGTCTCTTGAGTTACCAGGACTCAGTTCCATATCATAGACAAAGTTTTGCAAACATACACGGTCTAGAATGCAATCGGAATCGATGAAAAGGATAAAGAGATTGTCGTTGCGCTTTAAATATTCAGTATACACTCTGTCGATGAGTTTGAATGTGGCTTTTTGGCAATGCCTCTTTCCGCCGTGAGGAAAGCGAGAAACGGTGATACGGGCTGTCCTGTAAGTCACATCGATACTCTTTGGGTAAGTATCGAGTGATAATGGAACCCCAAGCTTCTCAATAGTGTTCAGATATAGTTCATCCTCCTGGTCGCCGTCGAAGGACAGGAAGATGTGGATGCATGACGGCGGGTAGTCGCAGTCAACAACAGAGTCAATTGCGGTGACAAGGATGTCTGGATCTTCTTTGTAGCATGGCATGACGATGACAACCTTTGGCGCGGACTGTTCGTCGAGAACCTCTTTTATACGTTTCGTTCTCCCAAGTTGATGTGTTACGAGCTGGAAGACACAGAAGAGCCAAGGTACGGTCAAGAGTACCGCGAATGACCAAAATCCAAACCATTGAAGGAAAGAAACCATAGATTCTGGGAAGTATTGAGTCACTTCTGTAGGCAGTGGCAGAGTAACGACCATGATGGGAAGGAATATAAGTCTAGGAGGGAAGTTCAGTATTGGTCGAACACACCGCAATACCAGGCAGCCCTTACCTGAGCAATGTGAAAACAGTACCAACAATCACCGCCAACACATTTACGCTCCAGTGTTCAGCCTTCTGGTAGACCTTGACCAGGCAGTACAGAAACGCCGCAAGCCACAGAAACCATTCGAGAAGAGCCGCCAACATGACTGTGCCAACAACAGCTGTATATACGATCTATGAGTTCGTCAGGACAGATCTAAGATGAGCTTCGTTCTCGGGAAACTCACATCCTTTACCAGCCATGGTGCATGGTCGTAGGAAGACATATTGAAAGACCGTCTGGACGACCCGATGATAGGGCTTCACCTGTATTAAAATAGGCTTTTGCACCTCCAACACAGGATCTTGTAGTAAGAGATCTCTTTTATGTTAGATTTTTCAAGGTGAAGGTTGTGAGATGCGTAGACTTTCCGTTGTAGATGGGTAGCTGCAGCTGGATGCGTCAGCAGAGTTCAACTTGCCGGGTAACACTCGTTTTATGGATTCATCCCTTACCTCTAGTTAACCCGCGTTTGGTAGGAAGAGAGTAGTGGGACCAAGGCAACTATACCAACAAGTAATGTTGATGCTAGAACCGATTTAATTCCGTGAAGATCGAAGCAGCCAAGTTAGAAAAGAAGCAGAAGACAGCTATCAAGTTAAGATAAGGAGAGAATGAAGAACGAGTGAATGCGTGAAAAAGTAGATGATGTGTTCATAACCACCTCTGTATGTTCAGTCTTGGTCCGATCTGAACTCTAAATGGCAAGAGCGAAAGTCAAGGGAAGAGACATTAACAAGCATCTTCTCCTGCAAATTTCCTATCAACTTGCCTTCAACAGGTAGGCTAAAATGCAAGGGCCTTCCATGAGGCTGCAATTATTTTGAGAAGGCGACTTCTATTTTATATTGCTTTTAATTCCTGGCCATCACTCATCACCATTATTGCGTTTTGTGATGGGTCCGTTTCCGGTTCCTCTCCCAGCCTTTGATTGATCGAATAGCTCCATCGGGTCTCTCCAAATGGCTCGCCAGCCATCCATGACCGATTTGAAGATCGGGACTCTGAACATAGGACGGACTGGGATGATATCCCACTTGGTGCCAGAGCAGGAGACCTACGGCAAGGCGCGTTATCAACCTGCTTTAAGCTGGAGGCATTGCAACACCGCCGACAGAAGTGGTTGTTCAGTAAAATCCTCAATACGATATAAAAGGGATACAAAGCCCAAGGCACATACCCAAAGATGAAGCGCTACCCGGCGACGATCGATATCTCGCTAAAGGGAGGCGCCTCCTCAACCCGCAGCAATTCACGTCACCCGCCACTGCAAGGAGACTCTTTTATTGTATCATTGTTCGTATAGTGAGACATTTCAATAAGCAATATCTAGTCTGACCATAGCCATACTTCCCAGGAACTGGAGATCATTTATGGAGTACCCACGAAAAGCGTACAGATATTGTCTGACATTACCATATCTTCCTATCTATGACCAGCAATTGTGTTACGCAAGAAGCAGTTACCAAGAAGATCATAGAACCCACTACATAGTCCATCGCAGAAACTGATAAGAAACCATCTGCTTGACCTCGGGATGACAGATGTGAACTTGCTTATCCCCCGAGCAACAGACTTGGCATGAGTAGCAGAGTGCTTCTGCTTATCATCCTCTCGCTTGAATCTTCGCGGGCAGCCTGAAAGGCCGCAATAAAAAGACACAACTGGCCGATACACCTGAGCATGACGCGCCGCATGCGTGCTTTTCAGAAATAGCTTCGCGCGCCCCTCCTGCGCCCAGTAGGGCCACTTCCGCATCACTCGATGAACGCCACGCAAAGCGGGTTTGTATTCAAGATGTTTACAAAGCCTCGGCCTCGTCAGAGAGGTTGAAAATGATGGCGCAGTCCTAGTATGTTGCAGTCGGTAGTTGCCTTTGTTGACGTCGGGGCAGTTATGGCATTAGCTGTGGTTATACAACGGGTTGGAACATTTCTCGGGGAGCTTGTGGGCATAGGCTTCGCCGCCGTCAAGGATATCGTTTCGCTGTTCGCACTGTGGCTGTAGTAAGTCTAGTTAGCCTCCTCTTCCCAAGGTAGGAGCAGCTTTTGAAGTACCCTACGACATTCCCATTTCTCAACTTCTCACACGCCGCCGACGCCATCAGGTGTAGTCGGGTACACTCTCCAGCCTGCATCATGCATAAATGCACCTGTTGGCGATTGATGATTGTTCATTAAGGTTAGAGGGGGATGCAAGGAAGATAGAATACAAGTCCTTTATTTATCTGATGAAGCAAGGGGTGAAGAGATAAGTAGAGTTTGGACAAACTGCCACGGAGAGTGAACACATTATTCGAGACTGAGTTCTTGTCCTACCGTGTAGATCACAGAAACTCCCTTGTGTCTCATGACTCTACTGGCTCTCCATCCTCAATCTGCTCGATGCCAGTCGGCATTTCTCAACTGCAATCCCCCTCCCGTCCTCCGGGATCATTTGTTGCTTTTCGTTAGAAATCATAGAGTATAGCCGTGGATATCATTGGGATATGTTTGACTCTCTCCAATCGTGAGCCTGTCTTTTGTGGTATATTCGCCCAGTGCATAGTTAGTGTGAAGAGGGAAAGGATGACCCTTACCTGTCGTAGGCCCTATGATTACCCAGATGAAGGCCTTATTGGACAGGGCGAAAACACACATTTGCAAATGACAAGATAAGCGCAAGATGCACAAGGGGCATGATGGGAAGCATTATTGATCCCCATGCTTGCGCCGTAGAGTAGAGAGTGTGGTTTTCTGTAGCTATACATAATAGAATTAACACAGACCGAGCGAAATGAGCAAGTGTGCGAGATATGCTTGCAATGTGCACTCCTTCTGTCAGTATTCGAGTGTTTTTTTATTGTCCGTCCCCGCCAGGGATAACTTTAAAGAGTAAAGGAAAAGGATCAATTTCGTGCGCAGGCATCGTGAGACAAAAGAAAGTCTGTATTCTAATACCTTCCACCATCCAGCTCCAAAGCTTCCGTTAAGCTGTTCTCCGTGTCCTCTGCCCTATTTCAACTCATCGTCCATTTGTTGATAACGCTGTTGTGTAGCCTCCTACAGTCGCAGTAAGCATGTCTTTGGCGTTCGGAGCTCCAAGGCTCTGATCGTCTAGAGAGGCACATGCTGCTCTTGGGAGGTGTCGTCAAGGCGAAACGAGCCTTGTGCAGACTCAGTCGTGAACGCATCATTGCAGAAGCACACAGTGGCATGCGCGGTTCCAGAGTCGCGAAGATGGAATTATAGTCAAGCTGCAGACCTCGGTATAAAGGCCGCAATCAATAGGCTTATTCCATTAGGTCCTATTCCCCACAATGTGGCATGTTAGCATTCTTCTCAGCACCTGCGACATGAGGAATACGGCGTCTATCCAGCTTTGCAGTCTTCTCTTTCTCCATCGCTCTTTGCGATAGTAAGACTAGTTGCGAAAGCGGAACTGTAAGACGCGATTGTTGAGTTTATCTGTGAGAATTCCTATCATACCAGTCAACATCGCTGAGCTGCAGCTTTCTCGCTCGCTGCCCACTGCGGTTGTTACCAGACTTGTCAGGTCTAGCATGCGAAGAATTCATCTTCTCGATGCCTGTGTTCAGTTTGTGAATATTCGTGTTCGGTTGGATGGGTTGCAGTGCGGAATCACCATCTTGATCTTCTCCATCGTGAAGTTCATAATTCAAGACTAGGCTCTTGATGCGTTGCTGTTCTTCCCGCTCTGCCTGTTGTTGAGACTTCATTGCTCTAGCAAAGTTTGAATCGGATGGGAGCTCAACAGTCCGAGTCTAAAGCGCCATCTGGTTAACTACGCCAGTAACATACAAGAATGGCATCATACCTGCTGGCGATTACCACGCTTTGTCAATAATGAGAAGGCCATGGTGTTTGGATTTGAAGGTACAGCAGGCTCCTCACTTGCAGACTCGGTCATTGCGATGACTTCTCGCTCCTTACGGCGCATAGGGAGCGGCACGTCAAAGAGAGGTTTGCGATCGAACTTCCGCGATTCTAAACTTTCAGCCATCATCTTTGCATACTCACGCTCAAATTCCGCCTCTGCCTCTGGATCAAATTCCTCTTCTTGTCGAGTTACGACAATGGTCTCCTCTTCCTCTGAGTCCGAGGCTAATGCATCTCCGCTTGTCGTTGCCTGTTAATGCTGTTAGCGGAATCATGGACCTGACGCAGTGTAAACAAACATCAATTTCCTCCGAGTCCGATGATTCTTCGTCGGCATCTGGCTGTGGAAGGCCTTCCCCATCATCACTTGAAGACTCGCTGCTTTCCGCTTCTTCGGGCTCGGCAGGCTTATTGAGACCAGAATTCTTTTGATCTTGTGCGACGGCCAGCTGGAAGCTGCGGCTCGCTTCATCGAGATTGGATGCAAGCCTCCACTGAGGTCTGGTAAGGGAAAATATGTCGTGGACAATGAACTCAATGTCCATAGGGAGAGTATCCTTTGTATAAATGTAGTACTAAACGTGGTATCAGCCCGAGACAAACAGATCAAAGATATATATACAAACCTGGAAAAAAGAGAGGAAATAGTCCAATTTCTTCCCAGCGGCTCCACGATTGAAGAAAATGCCACATGTTTCAAGAAGAGTCGCAACAAGACGGATCCGGAAGAAGTCATCCGGCATGTCGAATTGATTGATACGGCCAGGAATGGGTGGTCCCCCTGAGATCGTTAGCAGAGGCTTATAGTTATAAAGTTTCATTCATACCATGACCAAACGTCATAATCTTGTACATCGTATCGAAAATCACAGGATGATCCACCATTCGATAATTGTATAGCTCACCAAGATACTTAACCTCGGCAATTCTGCGTTGATTGAATTTGAAATCGTTCTGCTCAAGACCAAGCGTGATGTACTCAATTACGTTGTCGATTATCGCCGTGACAAAGTCCTGGTGATATCGATGCAAAGCACTGACCAGAATAGCCAGAAGATGAATATTACCGTACTTCACCTTCCCAGGCTTCGAGAAGATCTTTTCGAGTACCGTGACAACCTGAGAGATATTAGTGGGTAACGAGTATTATGAAAATAACGACTCACGTCATTCTCTTCCCAGTGTAGCCTCCTAATCTGTTTTAAGACCTTTGTGTAATTCCTCTTATTCATATCAAGGTAAATGAGTCGACGAATGAATTGATCCATTGGGGTCCTCTCTTTCTGAGGAATGGCAGCTCTAACTGGAGGATCAACATAATAGACGGCGTTTTCGATAAGCATACGCTCTTGCTGTCCAATATGTTGTGCAGATTTCTTGCGTTGCAAAGTTTCGAGAAAGGAAGTCATTCGTGGTGATGTGTCTGGATTGCGAAGTAGATAACGGCCGCAATTTTCAAGAAGATTACAGATTATCTCGATGTTCATCCTTGAAAAGTCATCAAGGCTAACTTTTAGGCAATGAAATATGACGTGCTCAGGCACGACCCCGAATTTAGTCAGCTCAGCTAAATATCGAATGTTGCTAAGGCGGACTTGGCCAAGGAAGTCTTTTTCCTTACGACGTTGGAGGCTTCGGAACTCATTATCGAGGTAGTCGACAAGTCCTTTTGTGACGTCTGGCATGTATCTTCCCAGAGTGGCAATGAATCGAGACCATGCTGGCAAGAGGTCACTACGGCCCTTCGGAACCTCCTGGACTGCCTTCACTAAGCGATTTCGTGATGCCTTCGAGTTGAGAAAGCAAAAGTCAATTGCAGCTTGGTCGATAAGATCTTTATTGGTAAGATCGGGTAAGCGGGCGAGTAAAGCATCAACTTGAGCACCCACAGTCTTGTTTGCAATAGCCGTGGATTGATCGTCAGCCTCGGAGGATTTGGTGGTATTTGAGTCGGCTTCCACAGCGTTCTCGGCCATGTCGGTCCTTTTGCCAACTTGATCGTCCGTATCTGCCTTCTTCTTTTTGGCATCCTCAAGGAGCATACCAGGTACTTTACCCTTAAGATCGACAAGGTTCTCGTAAAACCTACGCTCATCCTCATCTTCCCAGATTCCAGCGCCTTCGCCTTGACCTCGCAAATATTCCCCGGTTTTTATGAGTCCAATGCCACCATTCCCAGTTACAGAAGCATCCTCGGAATCCTTCAGATCTGGCATATCTCCACCGATTGCTTCGGCGAGTACTTGCGCATTTGAGATGAGTCGCTCTTGAGCCTTAACTTGCTTCTCATAGTTGGCTTGCCGATCCTCGAAAACTTCACCTGACTTAACATAAGCCTCCGCATTACGGCGAGCCTGAGAGGCAAGAGTCTTATGGTCACGAATTATGTGGGCCTTAACGTCTTCAAAATAACGCTTGAGAATGTTGCGGAATCGCTCTTGAAGCTCAGGGGACGCTAGAGGCGCATCGTCTGCCGCCTCTGTTGCTGCAATTGTCTCACCAGCGGATCCATCGTCTTCATCTTCCGCGGCATCTGTAGTTGGCTTGGTAGCACCGTCTTCCTCAACAACCTTGCGACCTTCAGCACCAGCCTGTTTCACCCCAAACAAATCCCAGCCAAAGGCTTTGACGAACGTTACAAGGAGTGGGAGATTCGAGTGCTCCCGATCGTGACCAAGTAAGTCTTTTAGAACTTCCAAAGGAAACGGCTCAGCACCGCCACCCTTACTCATCCCGTTAAACTTTGCTTTAGCATCATTTGGCTTCCCTGAAAGAGATTCTTTGCCTCGTGAAGTATCATCGGGGCGACTGACATCGTCTAATGTTCGCAATACCCCCACGAGCCAAAGTTCTGTAACAACCCGCAGTAAGCTTCTCTGACGAGTCAATCTATCTTTCTCTTCTTTCTCTCTTGCATCGACAGCAAGATTCTTCAGCGATGCCTTTTCAGGCGTTGCCATGCCTTTACCGACCAGCCATCCTAGAAATTCAGTAAACTCGGCAGCACCAAATCGTTGATGGAGTGCGCTGACGATTTCCACGCCGGCGTCAACTTCTCCAGGTGATTTGAGCTTGCATAGGCCCTCATAACAGGCTGATATGATTTCCGATAGATACTTGTGCAATGACAGAGTACGGATTTCTTGTAGGAATGTGTTAAGCGTCGCAGCGGTGATAGCGGTTCGTAGACGTTTAATGAATGCCGTATTCTTCTTCAATGAGGAGTCCAGCGACTTGCTAACAGTGTAGATGTCTGCCAATTGTCTTTAGAATGTTGGTCGAAGCCACTTTCGGAGAGACCAACCTTTCTCTCCCTCCCATGCTCTATTGTTCAACTCGCGCAGTTCGCCTGAGGAACGTCAAGGTAAATTCATTTTTTATGTGCCAGCAAGAAGGAAAGACTCACGCTTTCTTTTCCGATCCATGACCGGAGTAGGGTCTCTGGTTGGAAATTTTAAGTAGGTTGGTGGACGTGCCCCCACATTCGCGAAGTCTAGGGATTTCGCATGAGGTACCAATGGAAGGACGACGCCGGTGAAGCAATAAGATGCATCTGTGATACCTGCACTGGAACAGAAAGTTCTGTCGAGGTGTGTGTGTTCCGGTGGCAATCGTGTCACAGTGAATCGGTGTGCTGTCTTCAACAGTTTAAGCCGCAATCGCGCCAAAGTGAACAGTGACGATGTTCAGTGCGGTTAAAGCGAGGATAAGCTCCGCGATGACGCGCTTAATTTTTGCAGCTTAACCGTTTCTCAACCCCACGTAATGTATATCAATCATCGAGAGAGCAAAGCGCCAGGGGATCCATCACATGCAAGTAGTCATTACAGCGTTTATGTTCTTCAGAACGGTTAATTTTTCATTTGCGCTCGTTCATTCTAGACTACCTACATCAGCAGCCTGATGTGATGGATTTTGGCCGCTTTTCTCGCCCATGAGTTGTAGCCATGACTGTGTTTGACTCAAATTTTTAGTTTCCAGAGCATCGAAGATGCTAGAGTGAGGAGCGCTATGTTCAGGTCAGAGGCAACATATCACATAATACCGAGTCACATACACCTAATCCATCCTAGAGCAAGAACATCGCATGAAAAGAATACATATCGTGTTTGCATTGGCGAATCGGTTGCAGAAATTCTCAGCTTGACAGTGACCAGCGCGGCTGGCCTCAATGTGATTCTGATTGTGTTTAGCGGTTTGCTCATGAGCCTTGACTTCTTCTCACTCCGGCCAAAGTTAACGGGCTACTGCCATATCCTTCCATTATCCGTGCTTGCTCCGCCAAAGTGTGGGCTTGAAGACTGTCGACACCAGTTTATACTTTTGAAGGTGGGATATTTGCTTGGAAATATAGTGGGTTCATTACAATAAAACTGAGAAATCACAGCTACCTGTTGAAAATACATCTAGAAAAACATGCACGCGCTGTACCTGCATTAGCTTTGACGTGCTAAGTTTTTTCTGGTCACACACAGCGTCTACCGCAGATAGAGATAAACATGGTAACCCTTAACAGTTGTCACGAAATTGTGGAAAGGTGGCATGTATTTCATTGGCCATGTTCTCATGCAGAGACAGGGGCGTTCAAGGGGCAATGTCGATGAGTATGCCGAGTAGAAGTCTCCTCAGTTTGTTACATAAACTCGTAATTTAGCATGGCGAATAGTATGCTTCAAGCTACAAACGCATCGAGTCTGAGTGCTTGGAGTCAGAGACGAAAGCCATCCTATGAGGTAATCCTATATACGCAATTTACCGCACTCAGGTCTTTGCGCTGTTGTTGTTGCGTGTTGAATAAAGGTGAAGCTAAGACATGACGGGACTAGTGGCGGGAGCTATTCATATACCATTTCAGTCATCAGACAAGCCAGACCTTACCAAATACAAACATTTCATGGACCTCGCACGTGATCGGCCACAAAATGGAACCTGCGGAGGAAACTATTCGGGCAGGCCGACCCACGAGATATCCAGGATACTTGGACAGCAGCCCCAAAAAGATCATCCGCCAGACCACAGTCACACTGATGCGGCGATGCCTTGAAATACGGTACTCAAGTATTGGTAGAAGGATTAACCGGTTAGGCAGGAGGAGGATCAGAGTTGAGCATCTCCGGGGACGTCATCTAGCGCCTGAAGCCTTATCAGTACTTCCGAGGCAATCATTGGACAGGCCGTAAGATGCCCGCCATGATGGGATTGATAAGAGTAAAATCGAATGCTTCCCCTCGAACACGGCTGTGATCCGCGGATTCGCTACGGAAGTCCCATTTCTGCTCCTTTTCGATTGCTCAATTTGTCCCGTCATCTTTCGATTGTCGTGGCAAGCTGTTGTTACCGTACCTAGAACCTCATGGTAAACCTCTCATAACGTATTGCGAGCTCCTTGATTGGTTGAGCCGCACAGTAATGCTGTGGGAGTGGGTTGTTTCTCTTCTATTTCTTCACGCAATTCTTTTTGCATATTCTCTTCATCGACTTTTTTTAGAATCAAAGCAGATTCCACATATCTCTTTTTATAACTACATTTGATCTCGTCAATTCGTATAGTTATCATTTATTACTTTAATTCGATGCTCATCTTGTTCTGGACCCTATCTCACACATTGATTTCCATTTTCCATATTCCATATACGACATTCTATCCGTCTATCCATTTCGTCCGCAATGACTCTTGAATCCCTACCTTACACGGACCCAGACTCTCAGAAACCTGGGACTGAATTACCCGCCACAAACCTCAGGTTACCACCTACTCCACCAGAATCTGAGTATACCCGAAGCGAATCCTCCGATACTTTGAACACACACGAGAGAAGCAGCAGCAATGGGAGCAACGAGTTGTCGATCAAATTTCCATTTCCTCTTCCACCGCCAACAACTCCTCCCACAGAAGTACTCCAACAAGACAAAAATACTCCAGATTACCACGTACCTCGAGATCCACGGCTAATTCGCTTAACTGGTATTCACCCGTTCAATGTCGAAGCACCACTTAGTGCCCTTTACGATGAAGGGTTCCTTACCACCGCTGATCTCTTCTATGTGCGAAACCATGGAGCAGTTCCGGTGGTGGAAGATAGCACGATACCAGATTGGGAATTTTCAATAGAAGGACTGGTTCAGCACCCTATAACCATGACTCTAAAGGACTTGATCAAAGACTATGAACAGATAACAACTCCAATTACTCTGGTCTGTGCCGGAAATCGTCGAAAAGAGCAGAATCAGGTTCGAAAGTCGAAAGGGTTTTCATGGGGTGCTGCTGGTCTTTCTACTGCACTTTGGACTGGGGTACCTCTTTATGAACTTATCAAGAAAGCAAAGCCGAAGCGTGGTGCTCGTTATGTCTGCATGGAAGGTGCTGATAAGTTACCAAATGGCTATTATGGCACTTCTGTAAAATTGAATTGGGTCATGGATCCTAACCGAGGCATCATGCTTGCACACAAGATGAATGGAGAAATTCTGCGTCCTGATCATGGCAAGCCATTGAGAATCGTTGTTCCTGGTCAGATTGGAGGTAGATCAGTCAAGTGGTTGAAGAAAATCACCATCACGGAAGGACCAAGTGAAAACTGGTACCACATTTACGATAATCGAGTGCTGCCGACAATGATAAGCCCAGAGCAAAGTGCATCAGAGCCAAAATGGTGGATGGACGAGAGATACGCAATTTATGATTTGTCGACGAATAGTGCCACTGTATATCCGGCACATGATGAAAAGTTATCCTTAGTAAGCGGCCCCAAAGTCTATAAGGTGAAGGGATACGCATATGGAGGAGGCGGCAGGAGGGTCACTCGAGTGGAGATTACATTAGATAAAGGCAGGTCATGGATATTAGCAAACATCCACTACCACGAGGATGCATATCGAGAATATGAAGATGAGAACCCGGAACTATGCGGTGGAAGACTGGATATGTCTTGGAGAGAAACTTCCTTTTGTTGGTGTTTTTGGGACCTAGAAATACCCGTTTCGAAGTTGGCCGCCTCGAGCGACATCATGGTTCGAGCTATGGACGCGAGCATGAATATTCAACCGCGTGACATGTACTGGAGTGTCTTAGGCATGATGAACAACCCTTGGTTTCGGATCACTATCACCAGAGACGGAGATAACTTACGATTCGAGCACCCAACACAGCCAGCGCTGATACCGGGAGGATGGATGGAGCGGGTCAAGAAGGCTGGCGGAAATCTAACCAATGGGTTCTGGGGTGAAAAAATGGGAGGAGAAGCTGAAACGGAGGTAGTAGTTAAAGAGATGAAAGAAATCAAAATGGTGAAAGATGGAGTTGACCGTGAAATATCAATCGATGAGCTCCGAAAGCATGATGAAGATTCAGAGCCATGGTTTGTTGTTAATGGAGAGGTCTATGATGGCACAAAATTCCTTGAAGGGCATCCCGGTGGCGCCACGAGTATCATTGGTGCCGCAGGTCAAGATGCAACTGATGAATTTATGGCAATTCGTAAGCCTTCAGTTATCGCTTCCTTTGATTGTTTATTAACAGAGCTACAGACAGTGAGACTGCTAAAGCAATGATGCAAAATTATCACATTGGTTCCCTCGATGAAGCCTCCCGACGCGTTCTTCTGAATAATGGAGCAGAGGAATACAAATCATCTGCACCTAGAGAAACCTTTTTGCAGTCCAAAGTGTGGACAAAAGCCATTCTTTCGCAAAAGACAATCATCTCAACCGACACGCGGATATTCCGATTCGATCTCGAACACAAAAACCAACGGATTGGACTTCCTGTGGGCCAACATCTCATGATGCGTCTCCGAGATCCTGTGACCAGAGAAGCAATCATCAGATCGTACACACCCATCTCTGAAGGAACTGACAAGGGCAAGCTCGATGTCCTCATTAAAGTCTATTTCGACACAGCAGAGCGAAAAGGGGGCAAGATGACAAAAGCACTCGATGCACTCCCGGTAGGCCATTTTGTAGACTTCAAAGGACCAATTGGGAAGTTTGAGTACCTCGGAAAAGGCAGATGCACGGTTGGTGGCAGAGAGCGTCATGTGAAGAGATTCATTATGATTTGTGGTGGCAGTGGTATCACGCCCATCTTCCAGGTCTTGAGAGCAGTTCTGCGGGATGATCGGGATCCGACAAATTGCCTCGTCTTAGATGGGAATCGCTTGGAGGAAGATATCCTATGCCGTGATGATATGAATGCGCTGGTTAAGGGACGCGAACACCGATGTAAATTATTATACACTTTAACGAAACCAACAGAGACTTGGAGAGGCCTCAAAGGCAGAATAGGAAAGCAGCTTTTGGAGGAACATGTTGGGAAGTGTAAAAACAACGGGGATGAGCATGAGGAGGGCTTGGTATTGATATGTGGACCAGAAGCATTGGAAAAATCGGTGCATAAGATTTTGAATGAGCTGGGATGGAAAGATAATGACTTACTTTTCTTTTGAGGAAGGTCGAGGGGCAGATAATTTGTACATATCGAGGGTGTTTATGACTGAAAATACATTAGAACTGGGATCTAATATATCGAAAGGTATACCATGCACTCGCCCCACTAGATGAGATGAGAGTTTTTATGTATATATACGATCCGTAGCAGGGCAAGGAATATGTAGTCTTAGCCGTCATCATCGCATCCAACTGGTGTAGACTTCGCATCATAGAATAGCTACAAGACTGTTGTATCTCAGGCTTGTATAATTTTCCGAGAAAAATGATAAATGATCGACTTTGTGGAAAGTTACAATGGCCTCTCAAGGTAGTACCAGGCCTAAATGAGAAGCACTTCCTCCCTTTTCGGCAATGGAGGCTAACTTCCCCAAGGAAAATAAATGTGAAAGTAAGACACGCCTAGAAACACATACATTCACACGACTCAAGACCCTTAATCCCAGCGATGGACACGTGATGTCATCCATAGATTCATTGTTACTTGCTAGACGAACTTTGGCGGATGTCACCGAAAGTATGCCAAGCGCTGAAAGTGCGACAATGCATTACGAAAAGCCAAACCAACTATACGAGGGGCAATAAGACAAAGCTGAAGAGGCCATAGACGCGAGAAACATATTAGAACAGGGAGAGACTCGAATTTGATGCTGAACTTTGTGGTTCACCGAGGTCCTCCATATGAGGAGGTTTTACGAGGCGCGTAGGAAGCGCCGTGCCGTGCCGTGTGCCGCCTGAGAAAAATGGTGATCGCCGTTTTTCGAACCCTAACTTAGGACAGCGTCGCCCACGCCTAATGAGACAGCATCTCCGCTCTAGGCGTCTTTATGGATCTAGTCCGGCACCTTGGTACTGACTTTCGCAGTGATACCTCTAAGTACTCTTTGAACAGCGTATAAGCCAAGCTCTCGAGGCGACTTGGCATGCATTGTGGCTAGCTGAGCTGCATGTGCTGATTGGGTAGATGGCCTTGGCAGCAGCAAGGACCTGAAATATTTACTTCCACCTGATGCAAGAATGAAAGCATTTGCTTTCACTTCTCTTCCCAGTCATCCGTCAGATATGTAGACTTCGGTCTCGAAGAACGACTTGCCCAACTGACAAACGGTGATCTTGACGGGACCTCACCAGGTTCACAGGCAGAGGGAAGAGCTAGTCTACGTTCTGTGTTGGATCACCATGGTCGGCCTTTTTCATAATGGCACCGCCGGAGATGAGAATGTGGAGACGCAGTCGCAAGGAATCACAGTGATGCACAATGGCTCAAAGGAAGGGACCGACCTAGGAAAAGAACCGCAGGCTCAACCCAATATCCTTCCCATCCATAGAGTCAACCACAATGGTCACAGAGTACATAAGTATATACATCCTGACGGTGAAAGTGGCCGTGAATGGATTCATCCGTGGCACTTCATCCGAATATGCTTCCGTTCTAGCTGTGACGCGTCGTGCATTGTCAATATACTATGGCCGGTTGTGCCAGCAGCAATCGCACTCAACTATGCTCGATCGGATCTTCATCTCGTTGTCTTTATACTCAACTACATCGGGATGGTCCCATGTGCCAATCTTATAGGATTCGCCGGCCAAGAGCTAGCTCGAAAGTTGCCTAGAGTTGTGGGTATTCTGTTAGAGACTACATTGGGTTCTGTTGTTGAGATCATCCTCTTCATGGTCCTTCTTTCAAGAGACGAATACGTTGTCATCCAGGCCGCCATATTAGGCTCTATATTGTCTACAATGCTTCTGTGCCTGGGGATGTGCTTCTTTGTTGGTGGACTGAGACGTGATGAGCAGTGCTTTGATGAGGCCATTGGTGAAGTAGGGAACGGACTTCTCTTAACAGCGTAAGCCCTATTCTATACTTCTCAGGGCACCTTAGCTAACCGCAGTTGATAGCGGCTTTGGTCTCGTCATACCAGCTGCGTTCTACAATGCCCTCTATGGAAAGGTTGACGACGTGGTCCTCCAGTCCGATGTCCTCAACATTTCCCGAATAACTTCTATCCTTCTCATTCTCGCCTATGCAATTTATGTGTACTTCAATATGCGCAGCCATCACAGCATTTATGATGCGCTATTCGCTGCTGCTGAGGAAGCTGACGAGGACCGTCTTGAGGACTTGGCTAAGGATAAGCTAACGTTCACTGAATGCATCATCGCTCTGGCTGTATCCCTTGCGCTTGTTTCTCTAACAGCTATCAATCTGGTTGACGAAATACCTACAATTGTCGAGTCACAAGGCGTTTCCGAGACGTTCATGGGCCTTATTCTGGTACCTTTGGTTGAGAAGTTTGCAGAGCATCTCACAGCTATCGACGAGGCCTGGGACAACGTCATGAATCTGGCACTCGCACACGTAATGGGAGCGACTATCCAGACTGCTCTCCTCAATGGACCGCTGGTAGTAATTGTTGCCTGGGGATTGGGAAAAGGCATGGATCTGAATTTCGAGCTATTTACGATCGTCGTCCTTATTCTGTCCATTCTAGTCGTTGGCAACTTCTTGCGGGATCAGAAAAGCAACTATCTCGAGGGCGCATTGGCTGTTATTATATACATTATAATTGCCGTTGCTTCGTATTATTACCCCTAGTATCCCGAGTACGGCCGAGTCAACGACTTCATCTGAGGGTGGATAGTTGTTGTTCAGTGCGGTAAATTTAGCTCAAATTGTCTTGGTATCACTGGTTGGCATTTAATATATAGTCTGAGCGGTATCGTTGCTCAGTTCCTGTACCTTGCCTTGGTTGGGTTTCAAATTTAGATATTGGACTAGTCAAAATATTTCGTTAACCATGGCCGCTGCAAGGCAGTGTGATCTTCAGTTCATGTTGAATGAATGATCGTGGATACTGTCCGACTGACTTCACTGTCCGTCAAATTCATTTATTTAGGCGACTAAAAGCTCTTGGTGGCAGTTATTATTCCCTCCTATTTTCCATTTACTAACTAAAATGGAGGTTTGCCATCCTCTAAACAAGCTTCTTGCATATTTCTTTGATATATTATCTTCTATATGGGGCCTATTTAGAACCATGGCCTAGCGCACGGATCCACGCCATATTCAACCTGGAAGATGCCACTTAGCTCACGCTCGACAATTATCTTGGCAAACTCAGCCTGCGCCCTCAAGCACGCAAAATGCCATGCACGCGTGGCATAGCCCTCCCGTGGACATGCCATGTCCACGGTATGATCTAGATCATAATCAAAGCGCGGCTCGAACCACTCTTCGAGGAACTTAGAGTACACCCATCGGACCGGGCCAGTTATGTTTATGACCCTCGACTGGTATGGGTTAGGATGTGCGTCATATCGAATGCGATTCCAGATTGCTCTGACGCGCTTTCCCAGAATAAATATGCCAACTAAGTAATTTCGCTGCATGAATAGCTCTGCAGATACGCGGGTAAAGAAGACCAGTTTCACGGCTCTCGTTGAGAACTTCCCCTTGTCCGGCTCAAAGCGGCAGGCGTAGATTTTGCCTCCACGGACGGAGCCGAGGATGTCAGCGTACGTTGCTTGTATAGGGATTTCAGTGATGAAGATGGCGCAATTTTTATGAGGTGGGATGGGTCGGCCATAATGTTTTGCTTCACTTGGAGGGCGATTTGGGCTCGACTGAGAAGTCTCGAGGTCCGTAACCTTCTGATGGTTTCGCTCTAGGGCCGCGCGGGACGGGATGAAGGATTTGACGCTCCCTAGGCCACCTTGCTTATTGATTCTTTCCTGCTCGGCCATAATCTCGCGGGCAATCTCTTGAGTGTTTGGTGACGTTCTGCTGGATGTCGTCGTGCTTGACGGTGATGCAAGGAGACTATGGGATGAAAGAGGCGTTCGTATTTGATGGAGCTGGTTTGAGGGATTAGTGCCTCGATCCGGCAAGTTCATGCTCAGTCTACGGTTACTCTGGGGATCGGATATCGGTGGTGTTGGTTCACTGGCGTCGATTGTATGATCGCTCGCGGAAACAGCGCCATACTTTGGTCTAATGTGCCAGGAGTCTGCTCTGGACCAGACCATCACGGAAGCACTTGGTCTGATGTGCTGCAGAAGTACTAGACTGCGGGAGTTTCCTCGCTGATGAAGAATGCCTACAGCATGTGGAAGCATGAGATGATCTTCTGTGCAAAATCTCGGAATGAAGATCGCATCTTCAAAATCCAAGCTCTTGTACCACTCAGAACGCTTATTGACAGCGCCAAAAGTGCTGTCTTGAATCGCACTGCTAGGCGTCTCGGATGGAGATGCACTGAAGCCTTGGCTTGGCTGCGTGAGTATACATGACCGAAAGGAGCTATCGATCGAGTGCGACGGCGTTACGGGACTGGCTGGGAAGCTGTCTTTTGCTTGGATCCGAACAGATGCTACGCCTGAGATGTATTTTGGATAGGGAATCTCCAAATACTGAACAAATCCCACCGGAAGGTAACTATTGTATTCAACGCCTGGCGTTGTTTGCATAGACACGACCTGGAAAGGCAGGGGGGGCCAATACCAGGACATCTTGGCGACTTCCATTCTGTATGGAAGTATAACACCATGGCCTGGATGAGGAAAACAGACTGCTCTTCAGAAACAAGTTGTGATCCACAGCGGACCAAAGTGGTTGGAGGAGGCCCAATATAGATAAATTTTGTGAGCCGGCAAGGGGGAGTCTTGGGGGAGTCGAGGATGAGATATAGTTAAAATGAGGAATCGAGACCTCCTTCAGTTTTAGGAAGGGATTCTAGGAGCAGGATCGCTTCTGGAATGAAATGACCAAAATAGTCTTTTCTGGCTCTACTAGAATGTCCTAGGTCGATTTGTTTCAAGTTCTGCGAGGAACACTTCTATCTAGAACACGGTGATGATATTCCACTATCTATTTCGAGCATTGTTCTATATCTTCTGTATCAGTTCTATATGAATCATTATTCAGAATCTCATCAAACATGGAAGGCAATGGAGTGTCATGACATCGGCAGTGTGTGTAGGACGCTTATACTGAGACATGAACGCACTTATTTCGGATCTTGTGGTGCATAAAGAGCGAAATCTGAATATCTCTCCACCATTCGTCTCTTCAGAACCTCATATGCGTTCCAGTGATGGCTGATGATCCTTGGATGCTGCAATGGAGGTCTTCATCAAACAAATCTTGAATTTACCAAGCCTTTTGAGCTTCGGGCAACAGTCTATTTCAAGAGAAACAAGCTTCGAGACAAATGTTGGTCAAGGTGTTCATTAGTAGTATGAAAGAGTTATGAAAGATTGTGCCAAAAAATTCCATCAGCGGAACCCGTGACGGAAAATGATAGTGACGACGAAATCATTTTAGCGAAAAGGATCACTTAAGTCGAGGAGGCACTAGAAGAAGGGCTGGCACTGAGTTGTATTTCCAGGTGTAGCTTCCC
>Ga0335072_10005514_pt1 | contig 18654 bp, 27 predicted proteins | sample Lox_Sample_21_FD_206725 | JGI IMG/M metagenome (GOLD analysis project Ga0335072, IMG submission 206725) | Soil microbial communities from Loxahatchee National Wildlife Refuge, Florida, United States - Lox_Sample_2.1 | ecosystem: Environmental > Terrestrial > Soil > Wetlands | place: USA... | reverse complement strand
CTAAGAAGTACTACAGTCTACTCACTGGTCAGCCTGATACATACCTTATAAGAAGCCTCCTGGGTGCTTCAGCGCCTCAGGTGGCTCAATCGTGAGCAAATTCAGTCTATTATGTATTTAAATGATTTCGAACACTTTTAGCGAGGGGTTTCCTTTTTGGGAATAATAGATGTTGGTTTGGGCGCATTCTCGGCGAGGCCTGGAGTCAACTGCCTATTTCTAGGAAATCGGCTACCAAACTGAGAATGTAATGAATGAAGACCTACACAGTAGCCTCTAGGTGGAGATCGCGGTTTAAAGACAGTATCAACCACAAGCGGCCTAGTGAGCGCTTGCCGAGGCTAATTAGAGAATAATGATTGCGCCCATCCATAAGCAGACAGCCGAACAGATTGTAGCTCAGATCTGCTAATTGCTGTCGAAATTCCTTCGCGAGCAGAGGTACCTAAGGGATCTGCTATCTGATGCTGGTTGTCCGCATTGCCCGAAGCGCTGGCTTTTGGTGGCGCAGTCTAGGGCGCTTAGATCAACTTTGTGAAACCCGAAGCCTTCTTCAAGACCGCGAATCTGAACAGACTGGGGGCGATGTGGGGCTAGCGACCCATGAGCCCCGCTTCATATTCGCTTGGGATTGGTCAGCTCTGCGGCAGAATGCAACTATGGCGCTGGACAAGTTCTCGCTGCTCCCAATCATCTTGCAGAAATCCAACTAACATCTATATCTTGAAACACTTTGTCAACGGTTGTGAAACTGTTGAAGATGAAGTATAGATCATAGTCGCGCGGTTGTGTTTCTAGTGCTAATTGGAACTGCATACGCCCTGTCATGAAGGTCTGATAGCTCGGCCGGAGGATTTTTCTAAAATGGCTTGCAGCTTTCAAACACCAACATACTGACGATCAACAATTCCTTAAGTAAAAAGGCGGAATTGTTCAAAATTTCTTACTCATTTTCCTAGGAATTTCCCATGTGACTCCATCAAGAATTATCGTCCTGAAAGTTGTGAGGGGATAATTCCACAACTAATAGAGTAATTTTCCTGACATAATCCGTCCTACGTCACCTTCACTTGGCAGTCATGCCTTCAAGAAAGCGAAACTGCGTCGGTAAACAATCCAGTCATTTACAAATCTCTCTTAGTCTAACAGCTTCTCAGGCAAGTTCTTCAGTCAATTTGCTGTATTTACACTTGCTATTTCGATCATCATTCTCTTCGGTAAGCCCCCTTCAAATCCAAAAAGATCCTACTCTTTAAAATAACCAAACCTAGTACTCTGTCTCACGGGATCAACCTACACCAACCCCCACATACCCGCCATCTTCCTCGCCCAAATCCAAAAATCCAACACTTCAATTCTCATTGGATTCTACGGTTCGCCTTTCTCTTCCCGCTTTTCACCATCTCCATCCCCAATCCTTTTCACCCAGCTGACACCAAAACTCCCCCCAGGAATCTGCACCGACCCCACCTCATCCTCCCCAACCTGCACCGCAACAGTCTCCCGCTCCGCCGACACCATCGCCGCAACCCTCTTCCCAAACCAAGACCAAACCACCTCACCCAATCTCACAAGCCTCGTAAGCTTCGCGCTCGGCCTCCAGCGGAAAATCCTCTTCAGCCCGCTCCCCGTCGCCGCGGGGCTTTTCCTCCTCGGTCTATTGTTAGCTGCACTGACACGGCTGATTGCCCGGCGACAAAGACATCTCATCCCCAGCCGACGCCTGCGGTATCTGAAGACTTTTGCTCTGGGGCTGATATGGTTGAATACATTGGCGGCGCTTATGGCTGCCGCGTTGGCGATGGAAGGGGTGAATGGGTTGGTTTATATTGTTAGTAATGCTGGCGATGGGGATTTGAACGCGACGGCTGGAGGGCTATTGCAGGTGTTGCTGTGGGTGGTGTTTGGAGTTGAAGTGGGGTTTTCGCTGGCTCTGATGTGGTGTTTGAGGGATGGGATGGGAGGGTGGGATGATGAGGGGGTAAGGGGAGTGGATTTTGAGAGGGGGTGGAACCAGTTTGAGGACGACCATATTATTATTATCTAGGAAATCCAGGGGTTTTCTGGAGAGAAGTTTCATTGCTATTTGTTCTTGGCCAATTTAAAGTGTATTGGTTAACCTAGATTATTCTACATTGCACGGGCCTAAGGATGCTGTCACAATAGCTGTCACATAACCTTGCCTAATCTGACACGTAGCTCAAATCCATTACAGAGCATAAAAACTCATCACACGACTTTCCGCCTCAAGAAAACCCGTCTAGCTGAAACATATCCCAGAACCCAAGGACTCATCGCAAACGCCTACTCTCAACCATGCCTTTCTCCGCCCTCCATGATAACTCATCCGAGTCATATCTCAAAGGAGGTTCACAATCCGCATCGACATGAATTGCGCTGATCTCTCCTCCCCCACAACGAAGGGCACGCTGACTGCTCTCGTTCAAAACAAAACACCTAGAGCGCCACGTGTGTCTACAGCCTCTATTTTGGCACTTCTCAGCGTTCTTGGTTGGCCTGTCGTCTGCGTTTTGAATAATGTTGTCGGCGCCGCACTATGCAGCGTTGTCTCATAATATTAGTACAATAGCAGGGGACTGTGATGAGGAAGAGAGCGGGATACGAGCACTTACCTTGTTGACACTCCTAAATGTATATATTGAGCTGGCATGTTGATAATAGAGTTTGATTATTGTTATTATGTGTTTATGTTACGGATGGGATTTCTTCACAACCGATTTTCGAGGTCTGCCGGTTAGGATGCGTTTTGAAGATATGGATGTTAGAAGTAAGCTTGGTTGACTAGCTCTGTTAGGTTTGTGAAGGAACGAAAGACAGCTAAAGCAGTACATCTCGCTTCTAGCGCCATAAGCAGTGAATCCGTAAGGTGTGAAGTGAAGTTGGTTCGCATGAAGACATTTTCGTGCATAATATCAGGCTCAATATGTTATTAACTTTACTGCATGGCGATATGGGCAAGCCAGTATTTAGTATTTCCAATTTAAACCGTGATGGAATGGCTAAGGCACATATAGATCAAAGTTGCCGGAGGCGGTGATGCAGCCTGGGCATGTGCAGAATGCCATACTAGCGGGGAATGGGATGAAAATTGAGCATGATTATGTGTGGATGCTAAAGTTCAATGAGGAAGGCACTCGAGCAAGGCAAAAACACCTGAACGGAACAGAATGATGCACAGATAAGTATGTGTTTTGAAGCTGACAAAATCTAAATCAGATATGTAAAATAGCAACGCTTATGGGGTATACGCTTGATACGCTTCCAAAGAATAATATAACGCCGAGGTCCTCCCTATCATACTCTCCGGAGATGATAGCAGGCTTAGGTACGCCACGGAATGCGCCGAGTTCGTTTCCTTGACTCCCCTTCCTTCTAATATCCCAATACGTCTATTCTAGTAAACTAAGCCATCAGGTCCAACAACGCCCTCGCTGGCTGCAACATTGCACTGCCTGAACAGTCTCTTCTCATCGGGTGCAAAAGCCCCAACGACGCTGTGCAAAACGCCCCTGTTGTGGAAGAGCACACAGTCGCCCTCTTGCCAATCATGTGCATACACAAGTTGAGGAGCAATACCTGGCCTCTGGAGCCGGTGCACAATAGCCCTGACTTCCTTCAGATCCGTGATCTGTTCACCGGATGCAAGATGGATGCTCTTGATAGCTGAGGGATGAATCTGCAGTGCAAGCTTGCCAGTGACAGGATTCTTCCAGCACATAGGCAAGACCTTGATCTTCGAGGCTTCAATAGGCGGGAGCTCGGAGGCCGAGAGCTCCAGTCCTTCAGACACGAGGCCGAGGCCGTCAGAGAGGGACTTGGCGCCGCTCATCCAGATGTAGGGATGTGCTGCGTACTCGATGAAGGATGTGCGGGCGAATTCCTGGTCGGCGGGCGAGAGGATGTCGTACATGGTCTCGCCATTGACGAAGGCAGTTGTGCCAAGGGGAACGTCAAGCTCATCGCCTGTGCCATCGTCGTAGCGGAGTGTCTGGCGCCGCCCAGCTGGGACCTTCACTGCCAAAAGGCTGGTTACTTTGGGAGCATGCAAGCCATACAGGGCAGCGTCAATATGCCATCTATAGAATCTTGTGGCTTCCAGGTCCTCTGCCTCAGGGATGGGGGTCATGTGGAATGTCTTGTGGTGGGGGTGCTTGAGTGTGAAGTTTTCAAGACCTTCATAGCTTTCATAGGTTCCATTTCCAATGACCTGAACTTGGGGCTGGTGGGGGATAGTTTTGAGATCAGGGTGGAGAATTGAACGTTTGGCATCCAGAGTCTTGCCGTGACCATAAGAAGTAGCCTCCGGATCAAATCGTTGTGTCAGAAGGAATTGAGCTTTCGGGCTCAAGGAAGACTGATTCCTCAGAACAACAACTTGGTGGTTGTACAGTGCATCGTGGATAGTGGTGAAGTCTGAATCAGAGAGGTTCTCGAGATCCACGTTCTCAATCTCAACGCCGAAGTTGATTTCGGAGCCAGCAGGGGCAACAATTGGGCGAACTGTGACAGATTTGACAGTCATTGTGAAGATTTCTTTTATGGTGATTGTCTAGAGAGAATACTAGGTTATCGATGATTGAGTTGATGAGAGGCTCATGAATCGAGAGGGGAGGCTGTCTTTATAATAATTAACCCGGCAGCCACCGATTGATATTTGAAGATCTCTGCCGTGTAGCCGTGATGAGCGGGATACGTACTGGAGAAGTCGCAAAAAGAATGAAGACTAGCTTTAGTCTTGTGTGACATTATTATCGTCGACTTCCGGCGAGTTAGGCTTGAACGGAGCCGGCCGACGCTGGGGTTTCTGCCCCCACCCCGTGCGGCTTCGTAACTTTCCAGCAATTTGAGGTTCTGGGTCGACAAATCTGATCGGGGCGCTTATTTTTATTCATAAGATTGGCGTTAGAAAATATAGCTGTGGTGTCTGTAGTGCTTAGATTGCTTCAAATAGGTGAACACATTTATCTAATCAGCTCGCAAGATTGTAATGTGCACATGGTGCAATAGAAATACATGATTACATTCCTTTCGCTTTTTTGATGGTCCCATCTATCGTTCCCAACTTTTATGCTACGCAGTTTCGAGTTTTATGTCCAGAATGGAGCCAACGAATCACCATCTCGCGACCTAACGCTCACCGGCCATACGACGCGCTTGAACCTCCGATAATGCCTTGCTACCACTTACAAATGCCACAAGGCCGACGACGCCTGCCACAGGTAACATTTGAAATAAGGTCCAGCTATAGTAATATAAGAAGAAGATTCCTTCCATCAAAACAATTGACCCGAAGAAGAGTGCATGCGAAATGGGCGCTGTTGAGAGAGCTTTTTGGGTATGATCTAGATTTGCACCAAGGTATGCCCACTAAAAGGAAGAATTAGTCTGCCGCATACTGTTCTAGGAGCGAGGGATACTCACGACTCCGAGAAGAATTGGGACTGTAGCCAACACTGCCCCGACAAAGAAGACTGATATGACAATCGGCCCGCTTTTCGGATCGGGCTTGAAGATATGATGAATCTCTGGGAGCTTGCCATGCCTCAATGGCTTCTCGTATTTGGGCTTGGGTATGTTTGGATCAACCTTTACGTCGAGATTGAAGACGTGATTGCTGAAGGGTTGCGAAGAACCGAAAGATGCGAGCAGTATTGTCGCTTGCAAGGGCTGCGAAGAGTAGAGAAGTTGCACAGGAAGATCTTTTTGTGACTGTTTCTCATGAGCTTGGCACGGACAAGGAGAGCGTGCAGAACGTACTAGTTCAACCTTTGCCTTCCCTGTCTCCTTCACTGAGAATGGAAACGTAGACTCCAATCCCGTATCTGGATCTTGAAGAAGTAGGAACGCTTGATGTGGTCGTTTCGGCTTGCCAGCCTCCTTAGCCGTCAAGATAATCTTGAGGTTGTCCGCAGCCTCAAGAGCTATCGGTTTTGAGAGAGGTACACGGTCCGAGAGCCTGCGCCAGTCAGCATTGAGGTAAATAAAATCAGGTTGTATTCGTCAATGGCATTTAGATTGGTATTAAATCCGATCGCGGCTTGACGTACTTCTCCTTGAACTGAGCTACTCCCGCTCCCTTCGACGAAGCGGAGATGACGGCCTCATCAAAACTCCATGAAGAAGCCGCCTGAGCCACCTGTGCGCCTGCAAGTAAGAGCGACGGGATTAGAGTTCTTAACAGCCTCATTGTTGTGTTCTGAGTTGGGTTCTTCTCGAAGCCTATGGATTTGATCTTCACAATTGAGAACACGTCTGCAGTTACGTAAGCGAGTGCACTTTGATTGGCTTGAGTCGAGCTAGGCCAATTCTGGCAGTCTGGAGTCGTTTTCCACTCTCCTAAATCCAGGGTCATCCCTTTGCGTAAGAAAGACATTCATGGTTGATCAAGTATCTAAATTAGTGACGGAGGCACAGGCTATTTTCTGATTTACACTTTTCATTAGTACAGTTCTAAGAAATCTACTGGAACAATTCAGTCGGGTGACCGCTTAGAGTCCAGCAAGTCTTCTCATCCCAACATTCGAAATTGTCCTGCCTTCCCCCAGAACTCCTTTACCTTGTAAAGGCATTCCATCACCCATGGCCAGATTAACCAGGACCTGCCCCAACTCCTTCGTTGGACTAACCATATTGGTAGCGGCAGCTCTTAAAACAGGCATCAATATGACCTGGGCAGTCTTGAACATAAATGACCTCTTGCGCGGAATGAATGGTTGGATCTCTGGATGATAGGTCGGATCTACACCTCCGGGCCTCAATGAGTAGGGTTTGAGACTTGGAGTCGTCTTCGATAGCTCTAGCAACGCCTTTTCGGCTTCGCCTTTCACTTTGCCAAACATTGGTGTGAACATCCCCGGCTCCGTCGTTGCTCCCTCTCCTATGCACATGTGTAAGTATAGTGGTGATAGAGGCAGACCTATAGAAACTGACGTACCTGACACGTAAACGAATTTGAACGGGTCTGATAACGAAGCAAACGCTTTAGCAGCTGCTAAAGGATAGTCTTTTGTGATTTCTGTGTACTTTCTATGGCCATGGCATTAGAAAAGATTTGGCATATAGTGACATATAGTTACACTTACCCCTTGTTAGGAACCTCATTTTGGCTAATGCCAAGTGCCCAAACACAGCCCTCGGCACCCCTGAGCTTTTCGAGAACTTCAGGGCTGTATTCATTAAAGTCTTTATGCAAGATGACTTGAACTTTTTCATGTCCCTCCGCCTGGGGGACTGGACGTCGGCTTAGCACGGTTACTGTTGTGACTGCCTTGGTAGTAAGCATAGCGTGGAGACATGCTGACCCTACGAGGCCGGTGGCTCCTGTAAGAATGAGATGCATTGTTACGGCTTCACTTGGTGAAGATTGCAATCATCTCATGGAACTTAGGTGTTTTTATACCCTCAATTGCTTCCCGAAATGTTGACTGACGACAGTTGTGGTGCCTAGAAGCAAGCCTTGGCTATAACCGAAATCCTGTCTTAAGTCCGAAAAATGCATGTCAAATCACAGGGCGCGTGGGGAATTGTGGGGATCAAGAGAAGGGGACCTGAGCTGCAACTCAATTTCAATCTATAGTGTAAGGCAAGATTTTGATGTTAGAGCCACCAGATTCATCGCTTCGGTGCTGTTTTAGGCAGCCTTGAACTCCAGAACTTCAATCACGTGCGAGGACTGTCGCGCCATTTTACGGCTGATAAACCTGAGCCAGTGAATTCATGCGGATGTGCACGTTTCTAAACATATTCTGGGGTTTCACGCCAGAAGGTGTCATAATTGAGATTGAAGCAACAGGGATTCGCGTTAATTTCGTGTCGTCAATGCACGATTACACAGAACCGCAATGGAATATTTCCTGTGTCCTAATCTCTGATTCTAGTATCCGGTCTCTTTCTATACTTTATCAGACAACTTGAAGGTCACTGATGTTCAAGCGGACTTCCACAGCCAATTGCCTCTCTTCCGAGGTTGTCCCGTAATCTTTACGTCGCGTCGCCCTTGTAGTGACGCGAGAAATTATTTTGTAGTCAACGCCAAGCTCTTCATTTGTGAGAGAAATTTGAATCCGGCAGACTACTATACGAGAAAACATGTCAGCAGAAGCAGTGAAGAAGAGAGGAAGGCCAAAGAAGGTCGTATCGGAGTCAATCGCAGCAGAAAGTGTGGAACCGGCCAATAAAGGGATAAGGCAAAAGCCCACAAAAGCTTCAGCTTCTCTTTCTACGACGTCCAATGAGGCATCAAAGTTCCCAACGGCCACGGTGGAGGACGCTGCAATCACCTCAATCGCAGCTCAGAAGAAGACCAGTAGAACTAAAACTCCAACCATTGCCGCCAAAACACCATCCTCCCCGCCCACAACCTCGCGAGAAGCGATTTCAGAAACACCTCCAGCTCCCATAAAATCCTCGACTAAATCATCACCGCCGAAGGTGATACCTGCCAATTCGAAGATTCTCAATCAAGTTCGGGCCCTCTCCTCGAAAGCCCCATCTGCCGGCAAGAGTTCTTCCGCCACTTCGAAACATCCAAGTCCCACTTCTCCTGCATCTCTTACCACAAGTAAGAATACGAAATCACACTCTCAAACAAATACAACGAAAACATCGGCACCTATATCGTCATTGAAGCCATCATTGCCGAAAGCGGAGCAGGAACCACCTGTTTCCTCCCAGTCCGATTTATTAAGTGGCTCCTCGTCACCAATTCCCCCCATTTCACAGACTCATGTCCAACAACCACAAAAGTCAATACCTGTAGCAGCGCTGAATTCCACCATTGTATCCCAAATCAGCTCGCGTGCCGGTGCCCGTCCGGGTCGTCCACCAACCAACCTGCCGGCAAACTACAAATCTGTGGCCAGAAGAGTGACATTGACAATTGTGGCTTTACCAATAGCAATAGTCACCAGTTGGGTACTCTATCAAAGGCGTAAGTTCTCAATTTATCTACAATCTGACGATAATTATATAGATATAGCAGGTATGGCTGATGATTTACAGTGGTTCTAGGTGAGGAGCGGAAACATCTTGTTAGGCCTGGTATGATAATGGTGGAAGAAAGTCCGTCAAGGAAACAAAGAGGTGGAGATGCAAATGAAAAAGATACCTAGAGATCCAGGGCATCATGGGTTTGATGAATCTATGAATACATGATCAGCATATTAAGTAGGCCGCCTCAGTATGGTCGTGTCACGATGTACGAGTTAGATGATCTGGAATGTATAAAAGCAAAATACCGGCTACGTCCGGTGTATATATGAAGTGAAGTGGAGGCAAAAGTCTTTAGGTTCGTCATACTCTGACCCGGGCCATCTGTCCCCTTGAACACTCAACTTTTCTATATGGTTAGTAGCCGAGTAAGCCATATGGCATTCGTTTCGGATTTTTCCATTCTCTCAGCACACCATATCGTCATCTGGATTCTAAACCACAATCTCGATATAGCGTATGCTGTATCACATGAAAATAGCACGAAAAATGGAACATTTTCTCTACGCTCCACTAGACCATTCTCAGCACGAGCTCCGTCTTCTCCACCTCCTGCCTCGCTACCAATCATTTGGGCAATATCATGCTTCCATACAGTCCCGGGATAACCACCTAATATCTTGTCTCCAAGAAGAGGAATCATTGAACGATTGTCCTAAATACACTACATTGTCGTATGTTTAGGGAGACGCCAACCTGTGTGACGAGTCATGCTACGAGACTCAAAGCAAGCGATGAGCGTGACAAGATATTTGCGCTACTGGGACTTGCATCTGATAAAGATGAACTGCAAATTCGCGTAGAATATTCTAAGGATTATTCTACTAGGGATATTTATAACGGCGTCTCAAGAGCTCTACTCACGCATGGACACATAGAATTACTCTCGCTACATCAGATTGATAAGCTTCATAGTACTGTATCATCCTGAGTGTGCGACTGGAGTTTGGAAGTCCAATTGCCCTTTGGAGATTCCACCCATGTGGATAAGCCATTTGCAGCTTCCAGGAATTCGGTTTCTCAAATAATCGTTTATACCGCTGATAGTCAGCACATCGCTGCTATCCAAGGGCTGCAAGTTGACGAAATTGAAATGGTTGGATCTCGGCCGGATATAGATAGCAATCAGCCTGATTCCGAACGGAATGCACTGATATCTTCGTGTCGGAAACCGAACGTCTATGTGGAGATTGTTGTCCTGAAGACGTGTTTAGCATCTTACTTGGGGGTCTGGAATTCTACGGCACTGCTGAAGGTGGTAACACACTGCCCCGAAAACAGTGCGTAACGGCGAACAGTCAGGGAGGGTACATGTGGATGAAGACATGGCTGAGACTACGTAGACAACGCGAACATCTCAGTCAACAAGTACAACAACATGAAAATGCGACGAGCGAGATTATAGCAGGAATGAATGAAACAACTAGGAGTATTCAAGAAGTGATTAGGAACAGTGTAGAGCTGAGCTTTCCTCCTTTTGGTGTCAGATGTGCACCCCGCTTAAGAGAAGATTATTCCGTTCAGCTAAAGGATATATAGGGCTTACTCCGGCAAACGCAGAACCAGGTGACATTATCTGCCTCTTTTTGGGTTCTAAGTTACCTCATGTCCTCCGTCCGGTGAGGCTTATGTTCACCGTATTATGGACGGAGAGCTCATAGATGGTGCGGTTTCCTCGACAACTTTCGAGTTGTGCTGAGAATTATAGAAGAAATAGCAGGACCCGTAGTGTCAGGATCTTGTATGGAAGGATATCACGTGTGCCCGGTATAGGGGCGTGGTTGGGGGGTTTGCTTTAAGATTTCGGATAAAGGATCCTTCGATGAGCCGACAAGAGTGGATAAAAGGGAAGTCGTCGACGGAAGGGAGGGTCGCCTTTCAGGGTTCGTTACGAATATATCCCGTTATCCCTCCGCCTTTACATTTATTAGTGTGCCTTCGTGGTATGCTTTCTTAGTGGTTCTCATCACAGTAGCCTATACCCTTGCCCTAGAACGGGGCATCCTGACAAACTGATAGTGCTAGTGCAGAGTAAAACTTCCCTCAAGACAAGGCGATTGTCAATGCTAGTAAAGTCATCGCTAAAACCGCTCTCTCAATGCCCTTACCGCCTCTACAGAAGCACTAGAATAGCAGGCTCCGGCAGGTGCTAGGTGCGTTCAAAGCGACCCCTATTAGAGAGCTAGAAACAGAAGTGTACGTCTCTCCACTCGACCTCTGGTTGAGTAGGAGAATAGCACGCTTGCAAGCACGGCTCGAACGGACCAGCCTAGCCAGGCGGACTAAAAGATGCCTATTTAGCTATCCAAACGCAGCTCCGGACCCGGAGAAGAAGCCAGCAGGTTATCAGTACCTCGGTGGGTGGGAAAGTGGACAGGGTGGCCTATAGAGCAGTAGGATGGGCAGGAGAAGTGGAAGGTGCTAGAAGACTATAGGGGAACTAAACAAGTTGAACGTCCTACAACAGGCCCTGGAGGCTGCCAGACATTCCCTGAAGACACACCACCAAACAGGGTAGCTCAAACTCCACGGTGAGCTTCAAAAAGTAGAGAACTCTGTACTAGTACAGCTAGGTACGGACCGTATTGGGCTTGTGAAGTTCTTATAGAGTCACAAAGTGCCTGGAGTACTATCTGCTTAGTGCAAGTGCAGGGCCAGAGAAGAAGCACCTTAACACATGGCGCTCTTCTGTACACTAGAAGCCGGATGCCACTAGTACCTTTAGACAGGCGGGCGAGTAGATTATCAGCAGCCTATAAGGACAAACAGCAGGGCAAAAAGGCGAGCAGAGTGGATCTGTTCAGGGAGATTAAGCCAGTTTTCGCTGGCTAAAAGTCTTCTCTACAACTAATAGTTAGCGATGAGGATACACTAATTTGTACTATAGGCTAGTAACGGCAGACAAGGTTTTTTATCCCGCTTTAAAGTACTACGTAGCTAGATCAGTGTAGGAGTAAATAATAATAACATCTCTAATAACAAACTTCTCTGAAATTCAATCATATATTATGCAGCTTATTGTAATGGTAGTTGTACGCCTTTTCAATGGTGCGAACCGTTGACCAATGGTATGAAAGCTGGGTGGCTCGGAACAGACTCCATTGACCAACGACGATACTGGCCAACGGTTCGGAACGACTCTGCTCTGCCGACGTTTGCTCCTCTACGAAGTCGAACAGATACGGTATGCCTTCGACGTCAACAGTCATGCGTGAGCGCATAGAAAAGCTTCCGAGGCATACGTATCGAGCAATTACAAATTCAAAGTTCAACTCAGTGCAACTGAAGGTGGAAAGTGTCGGGGGGGGCAACGAGTATATCGGTCGGCAATAATCGTCTCAGCGGCCAACCTCGGCATTCCCACTCTGACCAATCAGAGACTCGACTTTTACCCGGACTTCAACATTGACAACTTACGAGAAACCATTCTCTGATTCTACAAAACATTTCAAGGTGGGAACAGGTCTCTTTTTCGAAAAAAGATATTTTCATGCCGCTAACCGATTATTCATGATTTGGAATAATCCATATCTCAAAGAGGCACCCTTGTTTTGCCATGCCGCTCAAGACTTATTTGTGGAGGCTTTCATTGAATATCCCATCCCATCGTTTTCTATGGCAGCGATGTGCTCACCCGAGCCCGATGAGGGACGGATCATGTCCTTTCCTCTGCACTTGTGCGTCGTCAGCGGGAGATATCCGTTCAGCACATGGACTTGTTGCAGATAGCACGTCTCATCGTGCATTCCTTTGCAGAACTTCCTACAGCCACCCTTCATTTTTTTTCTCCTATCAGATCCGCAGCTAAGAATGTATCTAGAGCATACCTTGTCGCCGATATCAGTCGTGCTGCGCTCGAGCTCGGTTACGGGCTTCCGGACATGTATGGAAATACCTTCTGCTCGGCATCCCCTATCCTTGAGAGATTCTTCATGCTTCTGTCGGTGGCGACGGCACAGCTCTACTGAAGCTATAGATGAGGAGCGACAGGGAATGCTGAGAGGACAGGTCTCCATGGGATATCTCGCCACAACGTATTGACTATTGAGCTTGGAGCATAATGCTCCTTGCTGAAAGCGCATCAGCAAACGCATCATGCATATTCCTGCTATACCATGCGTCAATAGGCCCGACTCAACAATCGACCGGCCCCTTTTAAGTTTCCATGATGACTGCAGTCCACGACGAAATACAGTACGCGATTGGAGCGACATGCTCGTGGCCGACGATCCACTGACGCAAGTTCTGGGTATTGAGTTCCTCATCCATGTTCATCCCGTCCTCCACCATATAGTCGGTGACAGCGCTGACTGCTTGATCGACTATGAACAGCCTGGGTCCATCCGCACTGGTCCAACACTATGGCGGTGATCATCACTTCTGGGTTCTCCGCAAAGCCTTAGCCAATTGAGAGACTCGGTCCCATGTTTTCCAATGCACTGCAGGACAATCCAAGCTTAGGCAGATAGGGTAATTGAAATCCGACAATCAGTGGCCATCCATTGGTGGCTCATCAATTCTAACACGGTCACCGGGAGACCTATGCTTTGGGGCGTCATGTTATGCTCAGCTCATGCGTTGACATGGAACATGAGGAAAGAACCTAATTGGTCATGAAGCTTGTTCCTTGTACATTTTATATTGAGTTTTCCGGTTACGGGAAGCTTTTGCCACCCTGTTTCTCAACCCCTTACTGATTTGCTTCATTTTAAACCCATTTGGCGGACAGCGCCACTATATTGGGCCCCACCCGTCCATTCGATTATGCAAGACAGCGGAAATACAATGCTTATATTAGTAACGAAGCTTGTTTCCCGACCAGTGTTCATCCCCCCCTGTCGTGGGGATGAAGGTTGTAATTGAATGTGCTATCCGCGATCGGGGTTGAATGCCTCAGGTCCGGGAGGAAACCATTATTAGTAGACCACTTCCTCCACATGCTGCCCAAAAACAAGCTTATTATATCATCCCTTTCATCATGGCTGAAATTGCGGTCGGTTCTTACATTTTCGAGCGTTTGAAACAACTTGGAGTCAAATCCATCTTCGGTGTCCCTGGCGGTGCGTAACAGCCGTCCCCTCTGCAGCAAATTTTGTCTACCCCTTCAAATTTCCTTGTCTAGCTATACAGCAATCAACAAATCTACACTCTCCATAGAGCAGCTGGATGATAGACTGACTGGTATCTTCAGACTATGAACTTGCCCTTCTCGACCTTGTCCCTGAGGCGGGTCTCACCTGGAGAGGCAACCCAAATGAACTGAATGCTGGTAAGTTCGACGGCGTCTTTCTTCACACTGGAGGCTAACATCAATTTAGGCTATGCTGCTGACGGATACGCACGAATCAATGGCATCGGTGCCGTCGTGACGACCTTCGGACCAGGCGAGTTGTCCAACATATGCCCCATCGCCGGCTGCTACACCGAGTTTGTGCCCGTTGTGCATATTGTCGGATATCCAACCGAGTCCGCACAGAACGGAAACAATGTTATGCATCATAGCTTGGGAGAGGTTGGCGACGGGAAATTCGAGTGAGTCTATACCACGGTTACCACCCTCGGTTTCAATGCAATGACTTTGACCGAAATTCGCAGTGTTTTCCACGAAATGTCTAAACACATAACATGTGACACCACAGTCATCCATGACCCCTCTACCGCGGCAAAAGAGATTGATAGAGTCTTGAATGGTATGCTCTGGCACAGCGCGCTACCATGGACTGTCACTGACGCTTTAATAAGCTATGCTATTGTTTTCCAAGCCAGTGTAAGTCGGAACTAAACATACTTCCGGGTGAGGTTCATTGTTAACAATCATTCAGATACATTGGAATTCCAGCAGAAATCTCAACGACGAATATATCAGGGGCCGATCTCAAAACTCCTCTACAGACCTCTCTTCCACTCAATAACTTCAGTGCCGAAACTAGCTTCGTTGCTGAAATCAAAAAGAGAATCATGAGTAGCAAGAGTCCTGTGATAATCATTGACGGTGGTATGTATGGCCGTATATGCCTAGGAAAAGTGCTTGAAATGTTATATAAAGAGCTTTACAATGTGCAATAGAAGAATAACTAAAACTATGGTATGACAGGCGCGGTTCGACACGGCGTTCTTGAAGAAGCTGAGGAGCTTATAAAAGCAACCGGGTTCCCATACTTCGTCACTTGCATGAGCAAAGGGTCAATAACTGAGCATTACCCCTCCTTTGGCGGAGTCTACGGTGGGGCTGGGTCAATCCCCCCTGTCAAGAAGACAATAGAGACGTCAGACTTGGTCTTGTGGATCGGCAACTATCCAGTGAGTTCACCTAAAACTATGAGATATATCGCCTACATTTGCTAATGTATGACAGAGTGACTTCAATACGTAAGACTTTGTACTTCCTCTTCCTAAAACTTCTATGATGACTAACCAGCTATGAAAGCGGTGAATTTACTGAGAACGTCAATAAAAGCGCAGTTATTGAGTTCCAGAGATTTTATGTAATGCTTGGAGAAGAAAGGCACGAGTTGAAGATGAAATATGCAGGTAACCCCCAGGTGAAGTTGATAGTTGCGTAACTAATTGAGTTAAGGTGCTGCAAGCCTTGATCAAAGACCTCCAGACCAAACCTCTGCCCTCCTCGGCAATGACGAAAGTGTCGTGGGATCCTTACCCATTCGGTGAGTCATCAAGGAAAGAAATCTTGACGCAAGATTTCTTGTGGGCTGTAAGTCTTAGGAGTCATCTTTGAGGAAAGTTAACTAAGCACAATGATGAAGGCTCTAGGCAAGTATTTCCGTGATGGAGACTTGATCATAGCGGAGACTGGCACGTCGTCATTCGGCATTGCTGCATCAAGCTTGACCCATGCCACGAACGTCAAAATGTTCAACCAGACAGTCTTCGGCAGCATCGGCTACGCCACGGGAGCTGCTGTTGGTGCCTTTGTCGCTGGAAAAGAAAAAGGCTCTGTCAAACGACCTATCTTGGTGACTGGTGAAGGTTCCCTGCAGCTTACAGTTCAAGCTTTCTCGGACTTGCTTCGCCATGAAGTGAATCCAACCATGTAAGTTGGTGTCAGAGAGTTATATCTCTAATTCACGGTTAACGGGTCAAAAGTTTCCTTCTCAACAATGACGGTTACACCATCGAACGTCTCATTCATGGCATGGAAGCCCAATACAACAAAGTCCCCATCTGGGACTATGGGGGTCTATTCCAAGCCTTCGGACCCGCTTACGACACTAAATACTACCTCGTTAAGACGCCTGGTGAGCTCGAGGAATTGCTAGGTGATGCTGCATTCAACGCCGCCGACCGTCCTCAGGTAAGGCCATCACTTCTTTGAAGCTTCGAACTATCTGGAATGCCCTTTAAGAAATCAATAACTGACATATCTCAGCTGGTCGAGCTCATCTTGCATAAGCACGATGCACCCATGTCTGTGAAGATGGCTTCCAAAGCTGTCGCGGAATTTAACGAGCGCATGTGAGATGATGAGATCTACCAAAGCACCTGATGGGTATCCAAGTCTTGACAGGACGCATTTATGTTGTATTCAGATGAAGTAGTCAATTTATTCGTTATTGGAAAATTTGATTTGACCTCCATGCCGAAAGTGTGGTTTATCTCTGATTGAATGCCTTTGATTGCCTGCGCCATATAAATGCGACAGAACATAATTAGAAATAACTGTGAAATGTGTAGCAGCTACACTTGAAGAAATTAGAACTATCGAACTACCCGGGTTTATTACTTGCTTTCCGCAGGCGTGGGTGTGTTGCATTCTCTATCGAAGGAGAAGAAGGTTAAAGAGATTACGAGCTCTGCTTTTTAGGAATGGACGAGCCACGATTGAGTTTGGGAAAGGTTGGGGGGGGGGGGAAGAAAGGGAGGAACGAGGGGCGTTGGAGGGAAATAATTTCGGGGCAGTGTGGAGATATATGGGGCTCGAATAGCAACACTGATATAGAATAAGAACATTAACTGACCAGACTTGAGTTCATCAGACAATTTTTAATAGATGGGTGTAGTAGTTGTTAATCATATTATAAAACATGTCTTAATCCATTCAATCCTATGCTAAAAGTGCCATCCCTAATGCTACAACCACCAACGCCCATGCACCACCTAATATGATTTCCCGTGTCGCACAACTCTTGTTAGTCGGAGACGAAGCCGTCGTGCTAGTCACTGTGCTAGTTGCCGCACCAGAAGCTGTCGCCGACTCCGTGTTGATGGCAGTTTGGTTCGTGACCGCGAACGTAGTGTAGGCAGGGAGCCAGACGGACAAGGCAGATGCGAAGAGCTCATGTGCCTCGTTCGCGCTCTCGTCGACGCTGCCTGGTACGGTGGTGTTAGTTTGGACGGCTGTAAGGTTGTAGGAGAGATCCGAGCAATGAAGGCCGTTCTGGACCATGTAACCAAACAAAGTCCCGTTGGGTAAGGCTTTGCCGGCTGCGGGGATCGCTGTAGTGAGGGTGTTTCCGGGCTCTGCTGGGTTTACGTCTGAGGCTACACTGAGGGCGCGCCAAGGGTCGTATTGCCCGTTTACGAAGAGGACGTTGGTAGTTGACATGTGCCAGCCGTGGTACTTGTTATTTATGTTTGTAACATCTGGCCCACCAGCGGTACGATTGCCATAATTGCTGATGCAGTTATCTTGAATCCAGTTAGCCACATTGACGAAACCAGGGATGATATTGGTTGGGTAGGATGAATTGCTGTCTTGAAAGTATCCTGTTCCAGATGTTAATAAAATATGCTCCAGGTATATGGTCTCGACGCATAAAATGGACTTGTGTCACACATACCAGCTTCTGTGCAAGTTTGATATAGCCAAGCGTATTCGTCCATTGTCATGCTGTCAGAATCATCAGGGCGTTGTCCTAGACCAGCCTTGATAGAACGCTCTGTCGCAGTACCGTTGTTAACGACCGGCCCCATTCCGAAAGTTGCAATGACCTGTGAATAAATCTCGATTGAACGGCTTAGTCCATAGTATAAAACAATACCGTCCTGTAGTTGCGAGCTGGTTGCACTGGTATCGTTTGTGTATTCAGGTGATGTCAAACTGCTGCAGAATTGGCCTAAGCTTCCGTCTAACCCGTAATACTACCACGTCAATAAATATTAGCATGAAGGTCGTATTGACTCGTAACTAATGGTACTGGCTTACTTGAAAGTCTCCCGTTGGAGCTTCAGTAATATCTTCCAAATATATCCTACGCTGCGTCCAGGCTGCATCACTATTATCTGTTGACATGTTCAACACATAACCCGCAGCCATCAATAAAGACTCCACTGCGGTAATATCACGGTCGACTAAGATCGTGTTGATATAGTTTGCGAATGCGTGCAAGTCATTTAGACAGCCTAAATATCCTGGAGTATCTGCTAGCTTCCTGGTAATGGTTAGCCAGACCATACATTAGGTCAATGTTGCGTAGCGTCTCACCTTTCCGCGGCAACGTAGTATTGCCAGAAGTCTTCCTGCAGTTGCACTGGTGCCGAGCTTGCTAAGCTCGCATAAATAACCTCTGGGTTTCGGAGACGCATATAGTGTAGAGGGCTAGGGTGGGTGTGCCGTCGCAGTGCACGATCGTCAGGGCGATAGGTGGGTCAACGTGCGCTCAATGAGGTGCTTAGCAGAAGGAATGG
>Ga0335072_10005512_pt1 | contig 18656 bp, 10 predicted proteins | sample Lox_Sample_21_FD_206725 | JGI IMG/M metagenome (GOLD analysis project Ga0335072, IMG submission 206725) | Soil microbial communities from Loxahatchee National Wildlife Refuge, Florida, United States - Lox_Sample_2.1 | ecosystem: Environmental > Terrestrial > Soil > Wetlands | place: USA... | reverse complement strand
TTCACGGCGATCCTTCACCAGTGGGTGAACCACGCGCGGTTCGCGGCGGCGGTGCCGGAGACGGCCCGGGCGACCGGGGCGGGCGGCCTGGGCTACCTGACCGACTCGCTGGCCCGGGAGGGCGACGTGACCGTCCACACGGTGAGCCGGGCGCGGGTCAGCGGGTGGTTCCGGTACCAGCTGGCGCGGGTCGCGCAGGACCCGGCTGGTCCGTCGCTGATCGCGTGCAACGGGGACCGGTACTGGGAGGTGCGCGAGGACCGGGTCAGCATCGCCAGCCCGCGGCCGGTGCCAGCACAGCTGGCTGACCTGGCGGACGGGTCGTGGCTGCTGGGCTGCCGGCTTTCTGAGGGCGAGCGGACGGTGGTGGACGGGCGGGTGGTGCGGCGGCTGGCGGTGGATGGCCAGGCCGAGCAGTCGGAGCTGCTGGTGTTCGGGCTGCCCGCGGTGGCGGTGGTGGACGAGGAGACCGGGCGGCTGATCCGGCTGACCTGCTACGCGGCCGGGAAGCCCGCGTACCGGTGGGAGCTGCGGGACGTGCAGGAGGCGAGCGGGGAGGGCTGGGACTTCGCGTTCGACGCGCCGGCCGGGCTACGGGTGGTGCGGATCGGGGCGGATGACGACCGGCCCACGACGCCGCTGCGGGTCGCGAAGGACGCGCGGCTCTAGGCCTGGAAGAACATCGCGGCCGGTGCCGCCCGGGGAAGAGGCACCGACCGCGAAGCCATCACATAAGGGATTACTTCCCTGCAATCGGAAGTTACTCCCCTATTTGCGTCCTGTCTTGGTTCAATCGCTCAAAGATCGGCGTGTCGCAGAAGCGGAACAGATCTACCCCAGAGCCGCCGGCGGCGAAGGACAGGGATGACCAGGACGGGACGGCGACGAGGTCGCCCCGGCCAAGCTGGTGCTGGACGCCGTCGACGAGGGCGGCGCCGTGGCCCTCGAAGACCTGGAAGACCGACGAGCCGACCTCGCGACGGGTGACGGTGGTGGCGCCGGGGCGCAGGCGGTGGAACTCGGCCCGGATCGTGGGGAGCACGTCGCCGCCGGTGGCCGGGTTGGTGAAGCGGATGGCGGCGTGGCCGGGCTCGACGACCCCGGGGTAGCCCTCCTCCTCCAGCTCGAGCTGCTGCGTCAGGGCGGCGTCGGTGTGCTCCCAGCGGTAGGCGGCCAGCGGTGACTTGGGATGGGACGTGCCGACCTCCGATAGGGGCCGCAGGCCGGGGTGGGCCCAGAGCCGCTCGCTGCGGGAGCGGTCGGGGGTGGCGCGGACCGAGAGCGTGTCGGGGCCTGGCTCGAAGAAGGCCGAGTCGGTGAGGTGCACGAACGGGATGTCGAGGCCGTCGAGCCAGGCCATGGGCTGATCGGTGGCGTTGTGGTGGCCGTGGAAGGCCCAGCCGGGGGTGAGCAGGAAGTCACCGCGGCGCATGGCGACCGGGTCGCCGTCGACGACCGTCCAGACGCCGGATCCCTCAACCACGAACCGGAAGGCGTTCTGGGAGTGGCGGTGCTCGGGGGCCTCCTCGTGGGGGCCGAGGTACTGGATGGCGGCCCAGAGGGTGGGGGTGGCGTAGGGCAGGCCGCCGAAGCCGGGATTGGCCAGCGAGATGGCGCGCCGCTCGCCGCCACGGCCGACGCCGATCAGCTGTCCGGCCCGCTCGGCGAGCGGGTAGAGGACCGACCAGCGCCAGACGTGCGGGACGGCGGCGGGAGCGGGAGTGGCGGGCATCAGGGTGCCGATCTGGGTCCAGAGCGGCACCATGTGCTGGACGGCGAAGTCGGCATAGAGCTGGCGCTCGGCGTCGGTCTCGGTCGTGGTCATGGCCAGCTCGCCTCCGGTGGTCGTGCGTGCGGTGCTCGTCTTCGAGCTTAAGAACGGATTCTGCGGGGCGGGCCTAGCATTCTTGTGTGAAGAACAAGCCCCCGTACGCCGTGGAGTCGGTCGACAATGCGCTGCGGATCTTGCAGGCGCTGCGGGACTCGGGGCGGCTGCGGGTGAGCGAGATCGCCGGGGAGCTGGGCATCGCGCGGTCGACGGCGCACCGGCTGCTTTCGATGCTGGTCTACCGGGACTTCGCGGTCCGGGCTGAGGACCACAGCTACTTGCCGGGGCCGGCGCTGTCCGCTCCCCCGCTGCACGGCTACGTCCGGCTGCGGGCGGAGTTGCGCCCGCACATGGAGGCGCTGCGCGACCAGGTGGGTGAGACGGTCAACCTACAGGTCCGGCTGGGGGCGCAGACCCGGTTCCTGTGCACGGTCGAGTCGGCCGAGGTGCTGCGGGTCGGCGACCGGCAGGGCACGATCTTGCCGGCCTGGGTGACCTCGGGCGGCAAGGTTCTGCTTGCGGCGCTGCCGGACGCGCAGCTGACGGCGGTGCTGCGGAACGCGGCCGGGCCGGCGACGGCGCGGTGGGCGCTGACCGACACGGTGCGGCGGGCGCTGATCACCGAGCTGCGCCAGGTGCGCGAGCAGGGCTGGGCGGAGAACATCGAGGAGTCCGAGTCGGGGCTGTGCGCGGTGGGGATGTGCGTACGGGACGCGGGGGGCAGCGCGGTGGCGGCGCTCTCTGTGGCGGCACCGGCGGCGCGCTACTCGCCGGGCAAGGCGCGGGACCTGGTGCGGGCGCTGGCGGCGACGGTGGAGGCGGCGCAGTTGGAGACGGTGCAGCTGAAGGCGGCGCAGGTGGAGAACCTCCCATAATCCAGCGGCGCATGGGGATCAGCTTCCAACAGGTATCGTGCACGCTAAGTGTTTCCTCTACGAGCAAAGAGGCATAAGTGAACAGTCCATCGGCACGTACTCGACGTTTGCTGACCTTTGGGCCGGCACTGGCCGTGCTAGCGCTGGCGGCCGGCTGTTCCGCGAGTTCCACGACCAGCGCCTCGGCTCCGCCGACGAGCGCGCCAGCGACGTCGTCGGCCCCGGCGACCTCCTCGGCCCCGGCGACCTCACCGTCTTCGAGCGCGAGCAGCACGTCGGCGCCGGCGGCGGGCTCGAAGTGCGCGACCCAGAACCTGCGGGCGGCGGCGGGCAGCAGCGAGGGGGCGGCCGGGTCGGTCTTCCAGGTCATCACGTTCACCAACACGGGCAGCTCGGCGTGCACGCTGTTCGGGTTCCCTGGCGTCTCGCTGACGAGCGGCAGCTCGGGGGCACAGGTGGGCGCGGCGGCCGACCGGCAGACCGGAGAGACGCCGGCGGTGGTCACGCTGCAGCCGCAGGGGGTGGCGAGCGCGACCCTGCGGATCGTGAACGCGCAGAACTTCCCGTCGGCGAAGTGCAGCGCGATCAAGACCACGGCGATCAAGATCTACCCGCCGGACCAGACCGCGCCGCTGTCGCTGAGCTTCAGCACGACCGGCTGCTCGCAGTCAGCGACGCACCTGCTGACGATCGGCGCGATCGTGGCGGGCAGCAGTGGTGGCCAGTAGCTAGCTAGGTAGCCGGGATGACGCTCCCCACCGGCGGGCAGGATCCGCCGGCGGGGACGACGGCGAGCAGGGCGCGGGCCCAGTCGCGGTAGCCGTCCTGGCTGGGGTGGAAGCTGTCGACGGAGAACTTGCCTGGCCAGGGCGGCCGGAACTGGATGGACACCTCAGCGACGAGCAGGCTCCGAGTCTCGGCGACCTCGTGGATGATCCGGTTGATGCGGGTGATGTAGGGGACGCTGCACATCCCGATGACCCACCAGAAGCCGCGGGGCACGGGCAGGTCGAGCATCACGGTGCCCTCGGGGACGGAGTCGAGCAGCAGCCGCAGGTCGCTGAAGAGCTTGGAGGGCGCGCTGAACAGGATGTCGTTGGCGCCGATCCCGCAGGTGACCAGCCCGGGCTTGAACGGCAGGGCGTCGAGGGCGGGGAGCTGCTCGCCGAGCACGTCGCGGATGAGCGAGCCGGACACGGACAGGTTGAGTATCCGCCAGCGCTCGCCGGTGCGGGCCTCGAGCTGGCGCAGCGACTGCCCGACGTAACCGCCGTCGGGGCCGGACGCGCCGATGCCCTGGGCGGTGGAGTCGCCAAGCACCACCCACACCGGACCGCCGTCGGGATCGGCCAGGACGGCCTCGTTGTTCTCATGCCAGAAGCGGGCGAAGGCCCGGCAGTCGGCGCGGATGGAGCCGACGCCGTCGGTCCAGCGCTCGAACCGGCCACCGCGGAGCCCGGAAACCCCGGCATAGGGGCTGCGGGTCAGGACCGAGGCAGCGGTCGCGAAGATCTCGACGGGTGACTTGCGATCCGGGCCACTGCCAGCGATGAGATTGATCCAGGCGGGGCGGGATACAGCAGGCGAGCGCAGCACTTAACTCACTCCTCGCATGTCGTGATCCAGCTCAACATAGGTGAACGAGGATATAACTTTTCCTGACTAGAAGATGACGCCGAGGTATATGCCCGTAGTTAGGAGTGCTAACCGCCGGTACGTCGCTGAACGCTCTCGGCGACACGGCGGCGGGGCAGGGCGGGGCTGCGGTGGCCGTCGCGGCCGGTCATGTCGTCATTGGCGACGAGCGCGTTGATGACCGCTTCCTCGGTGGCCTGCACGACAGCGGTGAAGAACGGGTCCATGGCGGCCCACGGGAGGAAGGTCAGCTGGCGGTGACCTTCCTTGCCGGGGCCGAACGTGCCGGGGTTGGCCACGGACAGGGCGAGGAACAGGTCGCCGGAGGAATGCGAGCCGGCCGTGCCGGTCCGGGCGAGGCCAAGGGTGACCCGGCGGGCGAGGGCCTTGGCCTGCCCGGGCAGGAGGGGCGCGTCGGTGGCGACCACGGCGATGACCGAGCCGGCGCCGGGGGGCACGGCGCGGAAGGCGGCGATCGGGTTGTCGTCGGCGAGCTCCTCGCCGAGGGGGACGCCGGTGATGACCAGCTCGCGGCGGCCGCCGAAGTTGGCCTGGAGGAAGACGCCGACGGTGTAGCGGGTGGAGTCGTGTTCAACCAGGCGGGAGGCGGTCCCTGAGCCGCCCTTGAAGCCGTAGCAGTTCATCCCGGTGCCACCGCCGACCGACCCTTCGTCGATCGGCCCGCCGTGGGCGGCGTCGAGGGCGGCGACGACGTGCTCCTCGTTGACGTGGTGGCCGTTGATGTCGTTGAGGTAGCCGTCCCAGGTCTCGGCGGCGACGGGCAGGAGCCAGGGACCGCGGGTCTGGCGCTGGTTCAGCCAGGCGATGATGCCGGCGTGGGCGACGCCGACGGCGTGGGTGTTGGTGATGGCGATGGGCCCGGCACAGGTGCCGGATTCCTCAATCCAGCTCACGCCGGTCATCTCGCCGTTCCCGTTCTGGCTGTGGAAACCGGCGGCCAGCGGGTCGTCCGGGTCGGTCTGGCCGCGCGGGAGGATGCCCGTGACCCCGGTCCGGACGCGGTCGCCCTCGATCAGCGTGACGTAGCCGACCGCGAGGCCGGGGACGTCGGTGATCGCGTTGAGGGGTCCGGGGGTGCCCTGGAAGTTCAGGCCGAGGGACCGGGCGCGCGGCTTCCCGGTCGGAGTGACAAGATGCGGATCCGACGGATTCTGCGGTGGCACGCCGGTCAGCGTAGTCACGCGCGCCCCCGCGAGGGCCTGATCCGCCCCAACTCACGGCGTCTTCTCAACTCCCCTCGCGATGTCCCACCACCGGCCGCATGCGGGACTTGCGGCGTTCACTTCCCGGGCGGCTCAGCCGCTCCCCCGGCCGGCGGCTCACCTGGCACAATGCCCACACCAGGCGCCGTCCACCCCGAGGCGAGCGGCCGAGCCGCGGCGACCGCGCCCGCCGGTACAACGCACGCCCAGAAGTTCGGTAAGCTATCCCTGTTCGGTTCGCGGTGGTGGACCGGGCACCCGCAAGGGGCTATGGCGCAGCTGGTAGCGCGTCTGCATGGCATGCAGAAGGTCAGGGGTTCGAATCCCCTTAGCTCCACAGATTTTTCAGAATCTCTGTTCGATCGAAAATGCCAAGCCAAGCACCTAGGTGCACTTGGCTTCTTTGTCGTGGCGTGACCACCGCTGAGCAGGTCCTGGTACGCGGGCTCGCAAACAGAGCAACAACCGGGGTAGCGTCTCGATCGGCGTGCGGGACTGCAGAAGACTTGAGTGACCTAATCAGCCAGCCTCGGGCCGCAGGCGGGGGTGCCGCCTCGGCTGAGCGTTGTCCACGCCATCTGGGTTGGCAGTGATGGCAGCCAGGTATGTGAAACGGCCGTCCGAAAGCCTAGGAGTCATTACAGTCGCGGTTGACACGGTCGGCGAAGAATCAGGGGAGACGCGGGGCATGGCATCGGCGGCACGAGACCGGCTGGGCAAGACACTGCGCGGTGACGCGGAACCCGCTTCCAGTATGGAGCTCACGGGCCGGATGGACGCGCTCACCCTCGATGTCGAGGGATTCGGGCGCGTGAAGTTCCCGGTGACGCCCGCGAAGGCACGTACGCTGATCACGCTCGGGAAGCCCGCACGCTTTGGCCGCGGGGAGGATACTCTCACGGACCCCGCGGTACGCGACACCTGGGAAATCCCGGCAGGCCTGGTCCGGGCCACCTGGGATCCCGTCGTCCTGCGGGATGTCCTCGGCACGGTGAGGGAGGGACTCGGGCTTCGAGGCGCTGCGGAGCTGGATGTGGACCTGCACTCCCTCCTCGTCTATGAGCCGGGCCAGTTCTTCCTCAGGCATCAGGATACCGAGAAGACCGACGAGATGATCGGCACCCTGGTGGTGACGCTGCCGTCCGCCTACGCCGGTGGCGAGCTGATGATCGGTAGGGGCGAGGACTGGAAGGCCTACCGGGGATCGCGAGATGCCCTCTCGCTCGTCGCGTTCTACGCCGACTGCCAGCACGAGGTGCTCAAGCTCCGGTCCGGGTACCGAATCACCCTCACCTACAACCTGATGCTGCGCGGCGACACATCCCCCCGCCAGGAAGGAGACGCTGGAACCGTCGCCGAGCTGGCCAGCCTGCTCCGCGAGCACTTCGGCACGCCCGCGACGCACTCCTGGGGCCACCACAGGGCCGACCCGCCGAGCCGGCTGGTGTACCTGCTCGACCACGAGTACACGCCCCGCGCGCTGAAGTGGACACGGATGAAGGGCGCCGACGCCCGGCGCACCGCCCTGCTGCGCGAGGCGGCCGGGGCCGCCGACTGCGAGGCCATCCTGGGACTCGCCGATGTCCGCACCACGCATGACGCGTGGCCCGCCGACGAAGGATACGGGTACCGGCGCCGACGGTATTACGACCAGCACGAGGACTCCGGTGACTCCGCCGAGTACGAGATCAATGACTTGATCAACACGGAGGTTTCTCTCACCCACTGGACAGGCCCCGACGGCGGCCGACTAGAGGAGACCTCGCTGTCCGTGGACGGCACTGAAGCCTGCGCGTCGACTCCATCCGGGGACCTGGAACCATATGAGTCGGAGTACGAGGGCTACATGGGGAACTGGGGCAACACGCTGGACCGGTGGTATCACCGCGGCGCGGTCATCGTGTGGCCCCGGGCGCAGGCGTTCGCGAACCGCGCCGAGACCTCGCCGGGCTGGGCCCTCGATGAGCTCGTGTCTATCGCGTCATCGGGGGATACGGTCGGCGCCCGGGAAGCTGCGGCCACCCTGGGACCGGCCTGGAGCGGTTTGGGCCGCGGGAACGCGGTCCCGCCGCTTGGCAAGGCGCTGCGCGCGGCGGACGCTGTGGCGGACTCGCAGGTTGCCGCCATGCTGCTGAAGCCGTTCAGGATCGTGCACCTCACGGAGCACGACAGCGAGGCGCTCGGGCAGGTCACAGCCCATTACGGGCCGGACTGGGCGAGGGAGCTCCTGCATGGCTGGTTCGGCGAGGACTGGCCAGCATGGGACCGGGGAGCAGGGCAGGCGGAGTGGGTGGCCAGATCACTGCCCGGCATCTGCGCGGGCCTGCATGCCAGCGGCCACGGCGAGGTAGCGAGGCTATTGATCGACCTAGCGTGGGAGCAGATTCGGCGGGATACCGATACAGGGCTCGCGTCGTCATCACCCAGTTACAGGGACAGGAAGCTCGACGAGCTGGGCAAGCCGCTGACCGCGCTGCTGGCCACGGCAGCGGCCACGGCAGCCGTCAGCACGCTGGGAACGATCTCCAGGTACATCCGGCATCTGGAGGGTGACCCTGTCGCCATCCTGGAGATCGCCGTCCTGCGGGCCGCCGCGGGCCTGCGGGCGCAAGCGAGCCCGTCCACCAGCCCATCGCCTGGCCAGGCGGAGTTTCGCGACCTGGCCGCCGACTGCGCGGCACGGCTGCGCGGCCAGCTGGCCCGGCCGCAGCGTGCGCCCGGCGACTGGTCGGTCACGCTGCCTGCGGGCGGCTGCACCTGCGACCTGTGCGCCACCCTCCGCGGTTTCCTCGCCGCACCGGACCAGCGCACGCTTGAGTGGCCGCTCGCCAAGCAGCGTCGGCAGCATGTCCATACCCGGATCGACACCGCCGAGATACCGGTCACGCACGTGACCAAACGCCAGGGCAGCCCCTACATCCTCGTCCTGCGCAAGACCGACGACCTGTTCGCCGGCGAGCAGGAGTCGCGCGCCCAAGCCGACTCGGACCTCACATGGCTCGCCCGTGAATGGGGTATCGCCATCTGATTCCGCTCGGGAGCCACGGTCAGCCCGCTTAAGGGGCGGTCGAACTTCAGCGCTCGAAGCGCACGGGCTCTCTCAGTACGGCTGCCGCGTGGACCGGGTCGGCCAGACGGGTGGCCAGGGTGGACTCAGCTAGATAGCGCGGGAGGGCTTCGGAGAACTTGAGGCCAGACAGGGCCTTCTCGTCCACCGCGGGGAGGGCCAGGCGGCCCGGGGCCGACAGCTCGCGGACCACGTCCGGCCAGGAGGAGGCGCGCAGGTCGGGCCGGAGGCGGATGTAGAGGTCGTGCACCCGGGCGGTGTGGTCCGCCGCTACGCCAGTCAGAGTTGCTTGCAGGGTCGCGTTGACGCGGTAGCCGGCCCAGGTCCACCAGCGGAGCTCGTCGTCGGTGCCGCTGATCAGCGTGCGGCCTTCGGCCACTCGACCCAGGGCGTCGGACCGCAGGCCGGCCAGGATGCCGTTGGCTCGCCGGGTCAGGGTGACTGGGGCGTCTCGGCCCAGGAGGATGTCGCGCATCGCTCGCGCGATCTCGAAGGAGAGGCCGCCGGTCCCGGCCGACAGCCAGCGAGCGCGCCCGCCCCCGCCGGCGAACGGCTCGACGAAGCAGCGTCTGCGCTTCCAGTCAGTCCAGGTGACGTGCCAGGAGCGGCCGGCGAGGAGCAGCAGCCTCGGGCCTTCCACGCGGTCGACCAGGAGCACCGGATCGACCCGGCCTATTTCTTCCCGGCCGTGCAGGACGGTGAACTCGGGGGGCGCGGTGAAGACGGCCATGAGGCCCATGAAGTGGCGCAGGCCAAAACGTCGCTCGGCCAGCGGTCCAATGAACAGCATTCCGTTGTCGCGCTCCAGGTAGCCCTCGGACGCGAGGTGCTCCGCGACCGCCGTGGCCGAGTCGCCGAGCAGGGCGGGCAGGGGCAGCCATTCCGGCCAGAGCTTCTCCCCCACCTGACCCTCTTGCAGGCAGAGGGCCAGGAGCTGCTGGGCGAGGATGTGGCGCGGGTCGCGCGGGGCGGCGACCGCCTCGACGAATCCCTGGCTCCAGGCCAGCAGGAGTCCCGCCGCCAGCAGGAACTGGTCCTCGTCCAGGGCCAGGAACAGCATGTTCCGCACGGTGCCCTCGCGACGGCCGCTGCGGCCGAGGCGCTGCAGAAACGCCGCGACCGTGAGGGGCGAGTTGACCTGGATGACCCGGTCCAAGTCCCCGACGTCGATGCCCAGCTCCAGCGCGGAGGTGGAGACGATGACGCAGTCACGGCCTGCGGCGAAGGCCTCCTCGGAGCGGCGTCGTTCCTCCAGCGACAGGGAGGCGTGCACCAGGTACGTGGTCACGTCACGGGCGCGCAGTTCCGCGCCGAGCATCTCGACGAGACGCTTGGAGTCGGCGAACACCAGCCGCTTCTCGCCTCGGTGGAGGGCGGCGATGACCTTGGCGGCGTTGGCGACCGAGCCGACGTAGTCGAGTTGGATGTCGAGACCGGGCGGTGCGTTGGCCGGCGTTGGCGGGAGGGGATTGACGACCGTCGCGGGCGTTACGCCTACGGACGAGCCCTGGAGCCAGTGCAGCAGGTCGTCGGGGTTCCCCACGGTGGCGGACAGGCCAATGCGCTGCAACGGGCGGCCTGCGACACGCGACAGGCGCTCCAGGACGGCCAGGAGGTGCCAGCCCCGGTCTCCGGCTCCGAAGGCGTGGACCTCATCCACGATGACCGCGTGCAGGCCATGGAACAGCCGATGGTGATCCACGTTCACGCTGACCAGCATGGATTCCAGGGACTCAGGCGTGGTAAGCAGGAGGTCGGGCGGGTCGGCCAGGATGGACTTGCGGCGGGACGCCGGGGTATCACCGTGCCACAGGGCGACCCGGCGCCCAGACCACCCGCCGTAGACCTCAAGGCGCGGGAGCAGGTTGTTCAGCAGGGCCTTGAGCGGGCACAGGTAGAGGACCGACAGGCCGGTCCAGCGCTCGGTGGCCATCCGGGTCAGCGTGGGGAAGATGGCCGCCTCGGTCTTGCCGCCGGCGGTGGGGGCAAGCAGCAGGGCGTCGTCGCCGCGCAGCACCGGCGCGATCGAGGCCCGCTGCAGCGGGCGGAGGCTGGTCCAGCCCAGGGTGGAGACGAGGTTATGCGCGAGCGTCGGGTGGAGGCTCGCCAGGCCAGTCGCCGGCCCTTCCGTCACAGGTCAAGGTCCACGTCGTCGGCCGTGCGCGGCTGGGCTGGGAGGGGGATCGGGAGACCGGCGGCGTTCCGTTCTGTATCGGTAAGGTCAGTGGCAGACAGGGTCAGCTTGTAGTGCTGGCGGGGGTCGAAGTCCTCGAATTCGGCGACGCGGTCGAGGACATCGGCCACGAGCTTGCGGAGGAAGACGCGCGGCGCGACGCCGACCTGACCGCCCAGCTCGCCCGCGACCGCCTGGGCGAGGGCCTCGACGTAGGCGTCGTCGACGGTGGCGGCGATGCGCTCTTCTGCGCCGGTGCCGGAGGCGTACACGTTCCTGATGACCTGGCCGAGCTGAGCGAGCTTGGATAGGTCGAAGCCGGTCAGCCTGACCTGGACGGCACGGGGCGAGTCGAACCTCTGGTCGGTGCCGAAGTCGGTGGCGAGGCGCTGGGCGAGCGGGGTGAGCCGGGCCACGCCCTGCGGGCCGTCGTAGAAGGCTGGGGTACCGGTGATGAGCAGGTACAGGCCGGGGAACCGGCCGGAGTCGATGTCGTCGGCCAGCTGGCGCAGCGCGTTCAGGCCCTTGTCGCGCACGTCGGATCGGACCCGCTGGAGGGTCTCGATCTCATCGAGCACGACGAGCAGGCCTGGGTGGCCGGAGTCGCGCAGGACGGTGAGCAGGCCCTGCAGGAAGCCGAGCGCGGCGAAGTGGTCGAGGTCCCCCTTGACGCCCGCCGCCCGCTTAGCCGAGGCGGCCACGTTGGGCTGGCCGCCGATCCAGGCGATAAGCGACTGCGCGGTGGCCTGGTCGCCGTTGAGGGTGGCCTTGCGGTAGGCGCGCAGCGCGGCGGCGAACACCGGGGTCGTCTTGGCGACGTCGGCCAGGCGGCGCTCCATCAGCTGGTCAACGTGCTTGGCCAGCTCGGCAGTGTCCTCGGCCGCTACCGTACCCTCGGCCAGGATGTCCTCTTCGAGGGTGTAGAACCAGGCGTCGACGACTTCCCGCAGGGCGCTGGGCGGGTAGGCGGCGGTGGCCAGCTGCTCAACCAGGCGGCGGTAGACGGTCTCCAGCTTGTGCAGCGGCGTCTCGGTCTCGGAGACCTGGATCTCGGCGGCGGCCATCCCCCGGCGCTTGGCCCGCTCGGCCAGCCAGCGGGCGAAGAACGTCTTGCCCGCGCCGTACTCGCCGCGTACCGCCTTGAAGACCGCGCGGCCCGCCGTGACGGAGTCAAGCTCCTCATCGATGGCCCGCTCGAACCGGTCCATGCCGACGGCGAACAGGTCAAGGCCCGCCTGTGGCACGGTGCCACGCCGCAGCGCGTCAATGACCTCGGCCCTGCGAGCCGCGCTGATCATGTGAACTGCTGCCTGAGAAGCGGCACGTTCAGTTCCACCGTCCTGCCCTCATCGGTCACCTGCAAGACAGGGTAGCCATCGACGTTGAGCATGCGCTGGACCGTGACCAGGTAGCCGGAGCGGAGCCGCACCGAAGGCTCGCCGGTGGCCTCGGCCGCTTCCGCGATCGTGATGCGCCCGCCCGCGGCGGCCAGGGCGTCGATCAGCGCGGCGACGCTGGCGTCGGAGGGGGCACGCCGGATGAGCTGGCGCTGGGGGGACATCCGCGGTGAGGCGACTACCTGGGTCCCAAGCGACATAGCCGCCCGTGACGCCCCGGCGGGGGTGACCTCACTGGCGGCGAACAGGGCCGCTGCACCGGGGGCGGGATCCTTCCTGGTCCGCGCGGCCGACCTGGGCTTGCCTGGCTGCGACGCCGCTGGCTGGGTCGCGGCCGGCCCGGTCGTGGCTGGCTGGGGCGCGCGGGCCAGGGGTGCGGTCCACCAGGCGGGGGCGTGGCCGGCCCGGTCGTAGGGGTGCCAGTCGGCGGGTACTAGGGCCTGGGACGGGACCAGGGTAACGACGGGGATCACGACCTCGGCCGGGGCGATGCCACCGTGGTAGCCGGCCTTCCTTGGGGTGTAGTGGATGGTCTCGTCGATGGCCGCGACCACCTCACCGCCCGGCTGGCCGTCAGGGGTCAGGACGCGCGGGCCGCGCACCACGATCTCGCCCTGGCCGGGTGTACCGAGGCGGTAGCGGGCGGCGTCCGACTGAGCCGGGCTGGCTGGCTGGCCGCGGTCAAGCACGTGGCCGTGGTCGGCGGTCAGGATGACGGGGCGGCCGGCCCGGCGAGCCTCGTCCAGGACCGGGCTGAGGTACTTCACGTCATCCACCGTCCAGCGGGTGACGGCGGTGCCCTTGTCCAGGGTGTCGTCCAGCGTGTTGAGCACGACGGCGACGACCGTGTCGGCCGCGAGGATCGCGTCCCTTACCGTCGCGGACAGGGCCATGCCGGGCGCCGGGGTCAGGTCGCCCTTGTGGAAGAGGACCGACTTGGCCCGGCCCCAGAACGCGGCGAAGCCGGACCGCTCCTCGGCCTGGCCGCCGTCGCGCAAGGTGCCGGTGAGCAGGCTCGTGCGCGAGATAGCGGTCACCGACGGCACGGTGGCCAGGGCTGGCTCACGGCCGTCGGCCTGGCGGCCTGTCTCAAGCCAGGCGCCCCGGGCAGTGATCTCATCGAGGAGATCGCAGCCGGCGGCGACGCTCATGCCGTCCAGCACGACGATGACCGGGGCCCGCCTGGCCGCGACCGGGCGGGCGATGCGCTCCAGGAGATTTTCCACGCAGACCAGATCGGACGCCGAGCCGGTCTCGGTCCAGCTGGCTAGCTTGCGGGCGAACGCCTCGTCCAGGGTGGCCCGGCGGGCGCGGGCACGGACCCAGATGTCACCGTAGACCTCGCCCAGCCGCGGTACCCGGGAGGTGCTGGCCCGGTCCAGGACCGCCAGGCAACGATCGGCCCAGCCCCAGGACCGGAGCATCCGGGTCGCCGCGTCAGCCAGGGTCGCCGGGGGATCCTCCGGGATGGCGAGCCAGCGGGCCAGCCGGACGGCCGCCTGCGCGGCGCGGATCTCGGCATCGTGGTCGCGTCGCCGCGCGTGGGTGGTGACCTGGCTCAGCGCGACCTCCACAACGGTCAGATCGGCCGGGGACGCCTTGGCCGAGACCGCCTGACGCAGTGCGTCGGCCAGTACCCCCAGCCGTGCGTCCAGGCCCGCTTCGAGCACGCGGCTACGGCCGGCCAGCGCCCGGCGGTCATCGTCACCGTTGGCGAGCTCGGCCAGGATCCGCTCCGCCCGGGCTGACAGGTCGGCGGCCTGCACGGCATGCCCGTTGTCCGTCCACCGGGTGATGAGCGACTCAGCGGCCTCACCGAAGGCGCGCAACGCCTCCACCCGCAGGCCAGGACCGGAAAGGTAGCGTTCCTCGGCTCGCACCCGGGCAGTCGCCGCGTCGCCAGAAGCCGCGTCGCCGGAGGCCGGGGCGGGCCCAGCGTCATAGAGCGCGGCGACGGCCAAGCCGAACGGCACCGCTTCCGGGATCCGGCCAGCCGCCTGCAGGCCGAAGACGACCTCGGCGACCGGGCCGACGGTCTCGGTCAGCCAGCCGATGAGCCCGTTGCGCTCGGTCTCGCGCAGTTGCAGGAAGCTCGCCACGGCGGGGGCATCGGTGGTCCACTGGAGCAGCGCGGCGGCGTCCAGAGCCGAGTCGTCGGCGTCCTCGACGCCCAGGCGCGTGGCGGCCAGCCGGTTCAGCGCGGTCGCGTAGGTGAGCACGGTCCCGGTGAGGCGCCGCCAGCCGGCCCCGGGCTGGGCGTCCAGCAAGGCCTCGGCAACCCAGGAGTTCTTGCCGCTCGTCAGCCGCCGGTCGAGCTGCCTGGCCCCGAAGGCGTCCTGCACCAGATCCCACCGGTTGATCGGCTTGATCACCGGGTGAATGGCCCGCGACAGCACGCAGTCCCCGACGTCGTGCTCGTCGAGGGGGGTGAGCACGACGAGGCACTGACTGTCGGCGCGGTCGGCGCTGATCGCGTCCAGGACCGCCAGCACGGTCGGGCACGGGGCCACCGAGACCGTCACCGTGGCCCCGTCCACGTCAACGCTAAAGGAGTCGTCATCTCGCCACTGGGCGGCGGCCCGCAGCAGCAGGACGGAGTTGTCCCGGTTGGCGCTCCGGCTGGCCAGGGCACGCCGGACCTCACCCTCGACGATCGGCTTGCTGGCGACGAGCTCCATCAGCCGGTCACGATCCGCCACGAGATCTCGAACTCCGCCTCCGGGTTCGCGTCAGCTGCCGCACAGATCCGCTCGACGAACTGCGCGACGTCGCGGGCGCGCATGCGCGTGCCCGGTGGCATGGGGGCGGCGGGCAGGCCGGACTCCACCACAGCGGGCGGCACCGTTCCTGGCGTCTCGCCGGGCGGCGTGACGGAAGGCAGGGGCACCACGGGCGGCGGCACCCGTGTCGGCGGCACCGGGACCGGCCTCGCCCGGGTCATCAGCAGGCCGATCGCATCCCGGCCCGCCTTGCGCAGCGGCTCGGCCAGTGCGACCTCGTGCTCATCGTGGCGCGCGGCCTGCCGCAGGACCGAGATGATCGCGGCAGCCTCGGCGTCGTCTTCGCCCGCGGTCGCGAGCTGGCCGAGCACGTCCCAGTCGGCGGTACGCAGCGCGCTGGTCAGGGTCTCGGCGCTGGCCAGGTGGGCCTGGTAGAAGGCGGCTTCCCTGGGCAGCGAGAGGCCGGCGAGCACGCGCACGGTCTCGGTCGGGTCGGTGGTCTCCGCGAGCTTCCCCAGCACCTCGGTGACCAGCAGCGCGGTTTCCAGCCGGGGGGCGCCGGCCAGGCCGAGGGCCTCGGCGTGGCCGGCCAGCTCGCCGCCGAGGGCCGTGGCCGGCTCCAGTCGCCCGGCGGCGTTGCGCCGGACGGCGGCGGCCAGCTCGTGAACCGAGCGCGCGTTCCTGACCGGCTGGCGGGCAATGCGGAAGATCCCGTGCGCCCGCGCGGAGGCTGTCTCCCACTCCGGCTCCGACGGCAGCTCCTGGCTGCGCAGGGTCATGTCCTCGGCGATGTCGGACAGCTTGGGGACCTCAACCAGCCGCCCGCCGCGCAGCCAGGCCTTGTTGTCCTGGATGGCGTAGCAGGCGATGATGAGGTCCTGCACGGTGACCGGCAGGCCAGGCTGTGCCTCCGTGATCCACTCCCGGAGCTGCCTGACGCTCGGGTCGGCTACCCCCTCAGCGGACACCTTCCGGTTCAGCGCGTCCACCCAGTCACGGCCAAGCACGAAGGCGGCCTCATGCATCGTCCCGAGCTTCAGCGGGTTCGCGATCTTCTTGACCGTGGCTATGTGGGGGCGGGGCACCTCGTAGCGGCCGACCTTGTCTTGCGCCGCATGGTCAATGACATCCAGCACGATGTCGAGCTCCGGTCCCTTGAGAGGAGCGCCCTTGCCGCTGTGGTCGAAGTCGGGATGGGCGGGGAACCGGTGGTCGAGCAACTGGAAGCAGAGTCGGTCAAACGCGCCCCGCAGGCCCTGGCCGGCCTGAATCCGGGGAGTGAGGCCGCGGGCCAGGGTCAGCACGAACTCGGGGGCGCGGGTCCCCAGGTCGGCGTCCTCGGCGCTGTTGACATGGTAGGCGCGGCGGAGGGCCTCGCGGAGCCGGCTGGCCAGCGCGCTCTTGCGGCTCTCCAGCTGGCTGCGGGCGTGGTACCGGTCCTCGACGGTGAGGTTGGGGGTGGCCTCAGCCAGCCGGTCGCGCTCCAGCAGGTAGTTGATGACGATGAGGTCGGAGAGGTTGCTGATGCGCTCGTCGGACAGGAAGTGCGGCAGCCAGACGAGCGTGTCCTCATTGCTGAGCTGCTCGCGAACCTGGTTGACCCGGATGACGTCATCCGAGGGGAACCGGCCGCCCTCGTCGAAGGGGTAGTCGATGATCATGCGGATCGTGCCGGGGTCGGCCGCGAAACGCCGCACGGACATCCGGTCGGCGTCAGAGGCGTTCTCCAGGAGTACCTCGACCGTCCGCTCCGTGCCCCGCCAGGTCACGCTGGCCCGCGTCTCGAACGAGCCGTCGTCGGTGATCTTGAGCTCTTCCCACAGCAGGTCACGCACGAGCTTGCGGCGCGCCGCGCCGTTGTCGACGTGGCGATTCTCGCGCAGGATCCCGTCGGTGTCGATGCCGATGAGGGCCAGCTCCACGCGCGGGTCATCCTCGCTGCCGGACAGCCGGATCTCGCCGAACTCGGTGTTGAGCGCCTTGAGCACGGTGGTGACCATGGCCCGCTCCTGGTTCGGGACCATGGACCTGATCGACCCGTGGTTGAGGGCCGCGAGCCGGGTCGCGGTCAGCCCGTTCAGCGCGGGGACGGTCGGGACGAGCGCGGCCAGCAGGAGGGTCTTCACCACGAGGTCTTCGGCGCGGAACTTGTGCACCGGTGGCAGGGTGGCGGCCTGCTCCTCGGTGATGTTGTTGCGACCGAGCAGGTACGGGCGAACGCGGGTGAGGTAGAAGCGGCGGGTGGCCTCGAACTCCTCGCGCAGCTTGTCGGTGAACGGCCGGTCGGCCCCCTGGGCCAGGACGTCGAAGATCGCGCCGAGCGGCATGAGCTGGCCGACCGGCAGCGTGTCCCGGTAGTCGACAAGGAGCTGCTGCATGAGCTTGAGCGCGGTGCGCTCGCGCTGCAGCGCGCTGGAGATGTCCACCATCGCGTGGACGAAGGCCGGGCTGAACGGGTACGTGAGCCGGAACCCCTCGCGGTCCCCCTTGTCGCCGTGAGAATCCAGCAGGATGTCCCAGTCTCGCTGGGCCATCGCGGCCGACTTGTCGAACGCGTCGGCCAGCGCCTGCCGTGCCGTGTCGTCCTTGGGGACCAGGAGGCGCTCGTGGGCGATGTAGGGGAGGTTGCCGTCCCCGAGCACAGTGTGCTCGAAGCGGCCGTCCCAGTACTTGAGCGTGTCGAACAGGCTGGTGACCTCGTTGCCGGCGGCCGAAGCGCTGACCAGCTGGCGCAGGTCGCGCTGGCGGGGCACGAAGCTGATGATGGGCGCGGGCCGCTCGTGCTCGGCCGACTCGACCAGCTTGGAGACCTTCTGTGCCTCCAGGCTGACCTTGGTCGGATTGCCGATGTACCCGGCCAGCCACAGCACGAGCTCGTCAAGCAGCAGGACGACCGCGTCGTAGCCGAGGACGTCCTTGGCGTGCTTGCTGATGACCGACAGGCCCTCGTCCAGGGTGATGTAGGACTCCCGGTCCGCGCGGACCGCCTTCACGTACCGCGAGTACGGCCCGGCCAGCAAGTCCCCGATGAGGCGCCGCCGCTCCGGACCGCCCGGCGGCTCGCTGAGCGCCACGTCGAGGCTGGCCGAGTCCCAGGCCGCAGTGCCCCACTCCTCATCCGCCCCGGGGAGCTGGCTGATGAACTGCTCGTCACCCAGCCGCTTGCGATCATCGCGGGCGTCGGCGATGAGGTCGTCGTCAATGTAGACGGCGGGCAGCGGCTTACCTGGATGCTGCGCGGTAACGTGCCGGACGTACCCACCGAGGATCGCCGAGTCCAGCGACTGCGAGTCGGGCAGATGATAGGTCACGAGCAGGAACTTCCGCCCCCGCAGCCAGGGGTCGTGCTTGATGACGACATCCGCGAGGCCCTTCTTCCCGCGGGCGTCCGCGTCGCCGGACAAGATCGCGTGCAGCACCGCCATGAAGTGGCTCTTACCTGAGCCGAACGAGCCGTCCAGGTAGGCAGCCCGGGAGGACCCGGTCTCGAGGGCTGACTTGATAAGGCCGAGCGCCTTGTCGAAGTTAGCGGCCAGCGCGTCGGTGACCACATAGCTGGCGATCGTGTCCTTGCGCCCGACTCCCTTGGAGAGGGCCAGAACGAAATCGCCATCATGTACCACGTCGGGGATCGAGATGAGGTCCCTCAGCAGTACCTGACCCTGACCCGCCACGACGCCTCCCCTGTGCTACTACCTCAGAAGCTCATCTTAGGGGCGACCGGAAAGAACTTGCGCG
>Ga0335072_10005511_pt1 | contig 18659 bp, 14 predicted proteins | sample Lox_Sample_21_FD_206725 | JGI IMG/M metagenome (GOLD analysis project Ga0335072, IMG submission 206725) | Soil microbial communities from Loxahatchee National Wildlife Refuge, Florida, United States - Lox_Sample_2.1 | ecosystem: Environmental > Terrestrial > Soil > Wetlands | place: USA... | reverse complement strand
TTTAGCGTTGGACCCACCAGGTAGGTCCACTTTTTTTTTTTATCGTGGCACGGTTCAATTATACCCTGCAACCTACCATGTCGGAGGTTTCAACCTACCCTCCGAACTATATACTCACGAGAAAGCACCCTACCATCGTGAATTCCTGCTGCCGCAACATCTTTGTGTTGGTGCTGCTTACTGATTGGCTGACCGCCTAGGATTTCCCCGCTCTGATAGACTAAGGTACGGCGACTTTTGAAGCGCGATGCTTCCTCAGGATCCAAGATAAACATTTCTTAACGACGCAACCACGACAACATCACCAGAGCGACGAGTGGCGAATTCGCCCTGCTTGGCCTGTACAAATCTCGACAAAGTGTGTTCGGCCTTCCTCCAGCGCCAACGCTTGCGCCGCGTCGTCGTTCTCCCAAAATATACTCGAATAGCTTAGGAGCTCAGACCAACGAATGCTCTTGGATCTTATTACAGAGTCGTCAACCTCAATCGCTGAGATGTCCTGCCCATCTGCTATGTTGTAGCCTGGGCAACTTGCCCGGTGCCCGTTTTCACAACTACAGCGTAGAAGTTGGGCATTCTCCAACAGTCACAAAAGCACATGAACCGATTGGCAGCGTGGCCTCTCCCGGTCCAGACAGGACAAAGCACTGTTGATGTTGGCGTAGAATTCCTGCAGCTTAACCCTACGAGATGGACGAGGAGGGTGCCAAGGCGTTGGTCTCATCAACTGTGACCAACCTTCGTGTGCATGATGGAGGCCCCATGGAGCGGAGTCTAAGTGCTGACATACGTGAAGAAAGGGAGGACCTTCGAGAGGCGGCAGAACAAACACTCAATGTTATAATGGACTTAAGTCTCGATGGAAACATACGTTGGGTGAGTCCCTCCTGGACTGATGTCATTGGCACTTCGCCGGAGTCAGTTCAGGGCAAACCAATCGCGGACCTGCTGCTGGATGACAACAAAGACATGTTCACGGAGGTGGTCGAGTCTATGAAAAAGGATGACTCTCGGAGTCAGATACTACGCTTCCAAGTTAAATTAGGGCCTGCTTCGAAACTTGCACCATCTTTTGCCGCCAAACCAGAAGAAGAGACCTTGGATGGTGTCCATCGAGAAAGTCAAGATGATACCCCAACCCTCGACCTGGAGGCACAAGGGATTATGGTGTATGATCGATCATCTGGTGGTGAAAGTCATGTATGTTCATATTTCTTATAAGCTATTTATGCTAATAACTTTAACAGACGATGTGGATGATTCGGCCCTGGATTCCGCCTCGAGAGATTAAGATAGACCTTCCATCCGTGATCGTCGAAGGGCTTGGATCTGGGGCTGAGGTTCTTGCCAGTTACTTGACAACTTTAGCTGAGGCCGGTCTCGAAGATCCAGCCAACCATCCGCCTCCTCTGCCAGTTCTCTGCCGTATCTGCGAGCGTCAAATACAACCCTGGTGGTTCGAAAAGCACACAGAACTTTGTTTGCTTGAGCACAAAGCGGAGATGGAGGTTCAGATAGCCCAAGAAAACCTCACTGAACATCGGCACGCAATCGTCAAAGTCCTCGATGCTCTGGAAGCTCGCAAAAGTCGTCCAGTCTCTGGCGACCAACTTGCATCTGCATCGCCGCAGGCTGAATACAAAGGGATGCCCATTGGGCCATCATCTTCGCCATCGTCGTCATCAGGAAGTGCATCACCAGCGTCCTACCCAAGCCGGTCGAGGGAAGGTTCAACTACAGGATTTAGTCATGCCCGGGCGCGGTCGTTTGCGATCAGAAGACCGCAGGCTAGAATTGTGGAATTGTTACTTGATCTTTGTGATACTGCAATTGAGATAAGCACTCCAGCGATCAAGGAGTCTGCCTCACAAACGCCTGGCGAGTTTCGGGCCCAGTCTCCACAATCAGAGTCGAGAATTTCTCAAGTCATTCAATGGCAATCACCAAGTACGAATACTCTCGAACAGGAGCAAGGCCTGGCTGCTCTTTGCTCGGATAGCGAGAAAGCTGCTAAGGCAAAGGTGGATGCTGTTCTTCGTCATCGAAGAATCATTGAGTATTCTGAGCGAATCCGAATGGAGTTCTTTGTGTTCGTACAAGAATGCATTGACGAAGCTATAAGGAAAGCGGCTCGGATCGTTGCTGGTCATCTAACAGACTCAACGGATGAGGAGGAGATGACCCCAGCACAGGATGGCGGCTTCTTTACCGGGTCGTTTGATGGACCGTCATCCCTTGCTGCAGCATTGCGAGAAGCGGAGATGATTCAACATGAGGAAAGGCGACTTTCCTCTGCCGCTGTCTCTACGGGTTCGAGTAGTCCTAAAGAGTGTCCTACACCTCGCTCTCATCCCGGTACTTTAAGCATTCTTTCGCAAGCTAGGGGCTCTCGACGAGGCTCGTTGTTTTTCGAAAGTGACAATAATGATAGTGATGGCAGTGCGAGATCTTCGTCTCTAATGTCTCGCCCTCCTCGCACCGAATCTCCGGTATCCGAATTCGGTGATTTGAGACGAGCTGCCAGCTCTCGTCAAAGAAATCGACGAAGCATGATATTACCTGGCACAAGGTCTCCCCAACGCCAGGAATCTCCATCTCGAATGCCCATGCCGCAGCCTTCTTCTCCACTAAGAATCAACAAACCTCGAGCTCTGCCAACCGCCCACGAAGGCATAAGGTCTCCAATGACCTCTCCAATACTTACACACAATGATTTCACCTCCCCGATTCTCTTTCCAAGTCATCATCGCAGACAATCCTCGGCGGCTGGTTCGGATGGGATGCGAGCTCCCCCTTCTCCTCGTCTCAATTCAGTCAATACACCGCAGGCACGAGCTGTTCCGCCGTCCATTAAAGACTTCGAAATCATCAAGCCCATCAGTAAAGGTGCATTTGGAAGCGTCTACTTGTCCAAGAAAAAATCGACAGGTGATTACTTTGCAATCAAAGTGCTCAAAAAAGCGGACATGGTTGCCAAGAATCAAGTCACCAACGTCAAAGCGGAACGAGCAATCATGATGTGGCAGGGAGAAAGTGATTTTGTGGCAAAGCTTTATTGGACATTCTCCAGTAAAGATTATCTCTACTTGGTTATGGAATACCTCAACGGCGGCGATTGTGCTTCATTGATTAAAGTTCTTGGGGGCCTTCCCGAGGACTGGGCGAAGAAATACCTGGGTGAAGTCGTACTTGGTGTCGAGCATCTTCACAGCCGGGGCATCGTACATCGAGACTTGAAGCCAGACAATCTGCTGATTGATCAGAAAGGCCATCTAAAGCTGACAGACTTTGGCCTCTCACGCATGGGACTCATAGGCCGACAGAAGCGTGTGCTAAATAGCTCAGCTAATGATTCAGCACCAGATCTGCTCAAGCAAGGCCCTTTCGTTGCTCAACGTTCTTCATCAATCACATCTTCCCGTTCAACATCCTTCGATTTCAATGGCCACCATTCTCCTGGATCGACACCTTTAATGACGCCAGACCTTGCTGGAGCAATGGCGCAGCCGTCTTACTTCAGTCTTAATCGCGAGAACAGCCTCACCCGTGAATCACGTCGGAGTACTGGTCACCGCAGTGACAGTGGTGGTAGCGATACTCTTAACGCAATGTTCAGCAGCTTTTCTTTGAATGATTCTCAAGCTCCGCAAATGTTTAATCAAATGAAGTCTCCGATCGAAGAGCTGAGTGAGCAAGATGCTACTGCATCCCCAGAACTACTGGCTCTCCAACAGGCATCTAGCCAGTCGAGCTCTGAGCAAAAGAACTCACCACCTCAAACAAGCATGATGCCACCACCGATGGCACTATTCGACCCTGATGACACGAACCGCCGTTTCGTCGGCACACCGGATTATCTAGCACCTGAAACAGTTAAAGGTATTGGGCAGGATGAGAAAAGCGATTGGTGGTCTGTTGGTTGTATTCTTTTCGAGTTTCTCTATGGCTATCCACCATTCCATGGAGAAACACCTGATCAGGTTTTTGAGAACATTCTGGCTCGAAAAATTGCCTGGCCCGATGAAGAAGACTGCGAGGTCTCACCAGAAGCTAAAGATTTGATGAACAAACTACTGTGCATGGATCCACAAGAACGTCTAGGAGCGAATAAGGAAGAGAAGTTCTCTAGCGGCGGTCAAGAGATAAGATGCCACCCATGGTTTACAGGGACAAACTGGGAGACTTTGCTCGAAGATGAGCCACAATTTGTACCTGCACCAGAGAACCCAGAGGATACGGAGTATTTTGATGCACGTGGGGCTACCCTGAAGTCCTTTGCAGAAGAGATGGAAGATCAAACCTCACCACCATCATCAACACCCGGCGGGGAAACATTGGAGAGGCCACACGATGCGTTGGCTAAAGTACGATTACAGGTCAACTCCATGAAACGAGGACTAATGCCTCTCCACATTCCGCCTCATGTGCGAGACTTAAAGAGCCGTAGACTCAGTGAGCCTGTTGCTGCTGACGATTTCGGTAACTTCACGTTCAAGAACTTGCCTGTTCTGGAGAAGGCGAACAAGGACGTTATCCAAAAACTTCGCGCAGAGGCTATGGCTGCACAGAGCAAGCCAGTTTTGGTCAGTCCTATTACTGGTCCTGGGCCAAATTCTGCCAGCCCTTTTCTGGAAGGTAGCCCAATTATACCGAACCCCATTCAGCGAACTTTGTCAAATGCCAAGTCGACCAACCGACCGTCTTCCCCGTCTGGGTTTAGCCAATCCAACTCATCTCCTAGTCGCGTATCCCAACCGTCTTCGCCTCTACTGGTCTCATTTGTTGCCGGCCAAAACGGCGAAGGACGTCGGAAGACATCGAGTAATTCGTCCAGCCTCTCTCACCAATCAAGCAGTTCATTGCAACCCGGTAGTTTCTTCGAAATACCGCGATTACCTGCGAGTTTACAGAAGGCTGCTACAGTTGGAGTTGGTGCATCATCACCAAATAAGACTCGTGGCGCACCAACTCCATTGACACTTTCTCCGCAGAAATTGACTCCGCAGCCTAAAGGTACCACACCAAATACCAGAGCTCGGTCTCAGACGGTTGGATCACAAGAAGGAAGCCCCATAACTGCTGAATTGTTCTCTCATCGCAAACGCAGAAGTCAAGTTTTCGACATGTCTCCATCCTCATCAGACAACGAAGGAGATAAAGTCAATGCATTACTACGCGTCCAACGACGTCGCCAAAGCTCAAGGCGCATGTCTGCAATCAATTTGGCTGATGGTCCGACATTCAGACCTCTCGATGTGCTTATCTGTGAAGATCATCCGGTCTCAAGAATGGTCATGGAAAAACTTCTGGAAAAGCTTCGGTGCCGCACGATCACCGTGTCTAATGGTGCAGAAGCTATGCGATATGCTATGAGTGAAATTAAGTTTGACATTATCATGATGGAGTTCAAGCTTCCTCAGATCAATGGTGTTGAGGTTGCGCGCATGGTCAGAGAAACTAAAAATGCCAACTCCCAGACCCCAATCGTGGCTATCACTGGATATTTGAAGGATCTGCCACAGCCTCATTACTTCGACGAATTGATTGAAAAACCACCAACTACGTCAAAGCTCACAGAGGTTCTTTGTAGACTTTGTCAGTGGAAGGTCCCTTCTCCTGGTCAAACAAGTGCAGGCGCTCTAGCGTATCCTATGCCGTCGGGTCTCCGTCAAGAAAACTTGAGATTGGACGACAGTCCAACGTCGGGCTCCTCTGGCTATGCTCAGATGCCTGGGAGCAGCTTCAGAGGCTCAAGCCGTGAAGACTCGATCAGCTCAAGCCTTTTTGGTGACTCCGAGTCCATCATAACAGACGACGTACCCGTTATCATCAGTCGAAAGGCCACTGGGGAGTGGGACGAGACAGGGTTGGGAATTACCAATGATGAGATGATGCTGGAATCACCCGACCTGGTGAAAGCATCCCTTCCACACTTGATCCATCAGATTTCTGCCCCTGCACAGATGGAGGCCCCGAAACTCCCAGTCCGGCAGCGTTCATCGGACAAGATGCGAGCCAAACGGGACGCAATCGAGAAACATCGCTATGAGTGTGCTGAGTCCGGTGATGACGAGGATGACGAGCTTGGTGATGTTGCAGTTCGCGAAAAGAGTCCCAAAAGCGCTAAAATACACCGAGGATCCAAACTTGGCACCGAGATGATGCGTACAAACAGTCGTGGTAGTGTCGTTTCGGGATCGGAGCAGACTGTTGTGGCTGAAGGCAATAGCCCAACAAGTGGCACCGAGTTTCCCCCGGTCCCCGAAATCAAAGGGGCAACGCTCACCCCACCGGAAATGTTTACTCCACCTGGCAAGATGATTGCTGAATTCGATGAGTCTGCGACGCCGAAACCTCGCTCGAATGCTTCAGATGATAACATTGATGAGGAGCCCACACCACGAGCACCATCTGCTGCTTCCAATCCGCCAGATTATCTCTCTGTTGGAGTTGCGGATCGATAGAGGGCCCTAGACCTTGATCTTCTTTTCTATGACTACATATTACGCCTCAATAGGCTATACAAATCAATATTTTCCTTTGTTATTTGTGGCTCGTGCCCTTTTCGAGCGTCGGCGTTGTTAGGAACACTTGCGACTTTCTTTGGCGTTCGCTGGTTTCAAGGCATTACAGAGTCAGGGACGGGATTCCCTGACGGTTGTCAAACTGGCTTGCTTGCATTAACAGGCGTTTCCCTTTGTATTCTCCAATCTGTGGACAATCTGGGCACAAATTCTTCTCCTAAGAATGCTTCTTTCTCATGTATATGTTATGTTACGTTTTATGCGCTGAAGAGATTTTGCCCTTGCCCAAAAGCTGGGATTCTCGTTTGCTGGGTGGCTTTGGCTTCTGCTTTTCCTGTGGAGAATAAGATGGCCCAAAGAAATGTTCATGGGGACGGGGCTTTAGCAGATAGCTGTGTATGTACATGCGGGTCCTAATTGAGCACTTCGAAAGTCTACTCTCTTCATCCAATTCCAGTGACAGCAACTCCACGTGACTTATGTATCATTTATCCTAATTCAAGTCCTGGTTAAGAATCCCATCAAAGGAGCATGAAAACATCACATCTACGATTTCATACCATATACAGCCAGCCATTCAAAGTAATATACTTAAACACCCACTATAATTCAGCTCCTTCAGTCTCAACTTCAACCCAGCCTAACAGCCGCATACGTGGCTATCAGTCGTGTGATCGCGCCGATCATATAACCTGTGCCGATCTCTGGATGGACCCTGAAAGGTGATCTACCACCAGTCTCGGATATGCGTATCCTTTTAACGGAAAAGTGGCTACGGCTCTCTTATCTTGCCTTGGATTTTGATATAGGACTTGTCGTTAGTTTGGGTGGGGTTTGTCGAGCTTATCATTTCACGCTGATATCTCGGGCAGAAATCTGGCACAAAAAGTAAGGATTGTGGCTAATGTCGTAAGCCGAGGGAATGATGCTGATGGTGTGGGTTAGAGAAGGGGGTAAGAGCTACAGTAGAGGTTGAGGCAAACAAATGAGGTCTAGTACCATCACAGTTAAATTCACCCAACTAGTCGTTATACTTATCAAGCACAATCTGCAATTATGGTGAAATTGAATTTATGATATGAATCTGTGGCCCAAGCCCGTCCAGCAAGACGAAGAAAATCCCAGTTCCCATATCCGTCTCACCCAGCTTCCTTACTACGCCAGATCGCCGGGAATCCGTTGCTAATTGCGTGATGCATGCAGGAGTAGGAGAAAATCGTATTACGTGCTGGTATCATCATTTAGTGAGGTAAAGAACTTGTCTGAGAATGACGGTTTGAAATCATTCCCTGATTGTGTCAGTATAAATAAATGTTGGGACTAAATGATAGGAACTTACTCCATGCTTCGCTGCACAGCTCGTCGAAGTTTACGGTTGTAGGTCTTCCTATCCTCAGCCGATCCCCAATAGAGCTTAGCAGCTTCCGGGTTGACCATGGTCCTGGGGTCGTAAGGAGGGGATTCTTCCTCTAGAGCCTCAAGAATTGCATCGATATGAGACTTGACGTCTTCAGGTCGTACTGGAGTGTAGCAAGGCGTACCATCAGTAGATATCCGGTGGTGGAACAAAGGCGTTTCGAACTTTACTCTTGGTTGCTCTTCTGGGAATCGTGGGCTGAAGAATATTTTGATTCGAAACAAGCCACCATCGAGATTAGTCATAGGCCGGCCAAAGTAGGTGACTGCCCATACAAAAGGGTTCTTATCCACAAGTTCGATATCCAACGTGACGGAAGAGTCTTTTTTATAAGCCTCAACGACCTGCTCGTACTGGCGTTGGAGATTTGCGGAGACACCGGTATCTTTTTTCGTTGCAGATATGCCTTCCTCAGCCCATCTCGCAGTCTCAGCATCGAGAGTCTTTCGAATGAGTTTCAATCTTCGCTCTAGCTCTGTATAATTGAACCTGCCTGCCATATCATTGCCCTGGCCTTCGAAGGGCATGCGTGCAAACGCCTGGCCATCTGTAACTTCTTCCTTGGCCTTAGAGATTGCCAGCAGATAAGAATCGTAATACCAGATGAAGCGCCGTTTGCAGAGATCCTTGAAAGGTTCAAAGGCGATAGTGGAATCATCTCCGAGGGCATCAATATCATGGTCTTCATCATCGCAGTCGGCAGGTAGGGGAGGCTGAACTTGTCCATTGCTTGAAATTCCTAGATATTCCTCCATTCGCTGTATGACCGAGATCCGAAGTGTCTCATGGCGGATCTAGGTAATGAAGTTTTAGCCTAAACTTTACATAATTCTCAATTATCACTGACCTTCGCAACGTAGTCTTTTTGGTTCTTCTTATCATGTGGCTCCTTGGCATCTTCGAAACCGGGTTCGTTTTCGTATGGATTTGAGGACATTAGGCTTTGGATAGAGATCAGAATTGACTCGAGGCCTTGGGCCGATGACCACTCCTCTCCTCGCTCTCCTCTCCATGTGCTGTAAAGGTGATTGTTAGTCTAAACAGTCAGGTCGATCAAAGAAGGTGTGAGAGTACCCGAGAATGGATCTGGATGATAGGTTAGTCAAAGTTTCCACGAGATAGTATAGTGAGTACTAACAAGCAGACCTTGCCCTGAGCATAGATGTTAGGGTTGAAGCGACATCTCCCCCCATTCGTTGTTGTCGCGAGGACGGATGGTGCCTTCGCAGGATATTCTGCGCACTTTAGCCCGGTCATTTGTTACAAGAGACCCTTGACTAAAGACTCATACCTCTGCCAAATTTGACTGCGAACTATTCATTATGTCAGAGTACATTACGAATTTCCCCAATGGTTGTGCATACCTCAAAGAAGCCGAATTCGTATGGCGTATCCGGGGGCCCTATGATGATGGCCTTAACATTTCGCACATCCACATCCCGACATGCAACAGCAATAGCTTCAGTGTAGCGTAGATGTCAGTCAGAGTTCTCCTCTTCGGAAGGGTATATCATAAATGTGGGTAGATTTACAGAGATCGTTGCTCTTTTGAATGCCGCTCAACTCCTAAATAGGATTGTCAGCCTTGCGACCCCGCCAGCAAACAGGGTGACGTGCAAACCTTGGTTATTCTTATGATAGAATGGTTCGACATGGTTGAAAGAAGAATCACGGATCAAATGGTGATTCGAGATGCTTGCGGAGCCTGTGAAGATTCATGTGAAGAAGGTGACGAGAGAAGAAAGAGGGTGATGATTGTTGAGAAGGTCGGGCAGGGGAGGCTCTTCACAGCTAAGCTCTAACTTCGTCACAGGTCTTACTGGCAGGCAGAAGGCCAAACGACAGAGAAGTTCCAAGCGAAGCGTAGCCCTATTCCAGCCAGCGGGTCGGGGGTCCAACCTTGAGCGCAGCCACGGGAGGCGCAGCTCCTGAAAGAGATGAGGCTGAAACTGAAAGATGGAATCTCTGCTTATTTTAATTCTTGTTGTGAGATACATGCCAGCCTCTTTATACCTTGACTGATTCTGAGACACCTTGGCACGATGTATCTTTGAGTTACCCCAGCCCTAAATTCCCCCAATTTCCTCGGAAGCAAGCCTTAAGATACGCAACGACTCCTCGATTTGTCACAGGATGCAGGAATTACAGTCATTGCCATTGAATAGGTCGCTTGTGAGTTCTTGCTTTGATCCGGCCCCCGGAGGTTGTCGACGGCCACAGTCTACACAGTTAATGCCAAACATGAAGCACGAAGTCTCCATTGTAGTTGGAATGGATTTGGAATTGCAACAGACATGCACTAGAGAAACATATTCCTTCGGTGGTTCAACCAGGGCGGAGACCAATGATAGACCATCATGCAGTCCCTTTTAACACAGCCATGTCAAGTATCATAATAGTGATCAAAGCTTGAGATTGTCCAGTTGGGGCGGAGTCAAAGATCGAATTTCTATAATCACACAACGTACTGGTTGCCGTTGCCGCCTTAGGCCACAATACAATAAACCTTAAGTCCTGTTAAATTGGGATCTTCCCCCATACATCAATCCATTCAATCTAATCCCGCGGTTGTTATCGCGCCTCCTTGAGTCGCTATAGGATCTAGTGACAGTGGTGTCAGTCCAGTCTCTGTTCTCCCAATTGCTTACAACAACCAGGAGCCTGTGGAGATGATTTGAGTGCGACTGTCGCATGAGCTGCTGTGTCCCCGCTGCGCACGTTCCATCGACACCAGTCCTGAATCCACAACTCGAATAACACCTCCTCAACCTCTTTTCACTTTCGACAACTGAACATTCTTCTGCAGCCACGCGACAGCTGCCCAATACGTCACCGATTTCATATCAGATAGCGGCGTCGAAAAGCGTCAGCCCCTTCAGATCGTACTGCTTAGTGGGGCCAGTAATCCAAAGGATTGTGTTTCTATTCCGGTTCGAAGCAAGGCCCTTGGCCGTTTCAGGTCCTGCGAGCTGGACAATCTTCGACTGTTGAGTCGCCAGCACAATCGCGCATACTGAGCTTGATCGTCGGTATCTCTGCGGCCCAGTAATCCCAGAATAAGCGTGGCTTACACTCTCGAAATATTTTTGTGCTCCGTCTGGGTTGCATAAAAAGATCCAAGCTGGCGCATCATATATCATACTTCAAGACCGGTGGCTTCGGTCTGTCCTGATATTGGTGGTGGACTTGAATAAAAAGCAAAGTGGCCTTGTTGTCTGTCGTCCAAGATGGGCCTCCCTCCGGTTGAGGACCCATCTGGCGACAGTCAAGCATATGGAGGACCGCAGTCGATGGGAGGAGATGGCAGATATCAGGGTGACCGTGAGGTTGATTCTATGACGCAAAGTCAATACCAGAGATTCATGTCTGATGGAAAGGGATCAGCGTCACCCGGCGTCAATAGTAGTGGAAAGGATAGGGAACTAGACACTCCTAAAGTCAGTGGAGAGCGCGATCGAGCACGTACTCACGGGAACCGGAAGGGGAGCGGCCAAATGCGCATATGTAAGAAATGCAGTGAACCATTAACAGGACAATTCGTACGTGCGCTTGGTGGCACATTTCATTTGGATTGCTTTAAGTGCAAGGTGAGTGCTATTTAAATTTTCCGGAGAGTGATATAGAGGCAAAAGCTGATTTTGGTATGTGTATTCCTGTAGGACTGCGGGGAGATAGTAGCCTCGAAATTCTTCCCACTTGATGACGAAAATGGCGAAGGACAGTATCCGCTATGTGAAACAGACTACTTCCGACGTCTGGATCTCCTTTGTTACCAGTGCGGTGGTGCACTCCGTGGTTCATACATTACTGCCCTAGACCGCAAGTATCACATAGATCATTTCACATGTTCTGTGTGTCCAACTGTCTTTGGTGCCCAGGACAGTTACTACGAGCATGATGGACGTGTGTACTGCCACTACCACTATTCGACACAGTTCGCACAGCGTTGCTATGGGTGCCACACCGCTATTCTGAAGCAATTCGTTGAGATCTTCCGGAAGGGCCAAGACCAGCATTGGCATCCCGAGTGTTATATGATCCACAAGTTCTGGAATGTACGGCTAGCCGCCACAACCGACAGAGATGAACCGCGCCAAATATTGCAAGATACCAGTGAAGAGGAACGCAGTGCCGTGCGGGAAGAGGAAGAAAGAATGGAGGAAAAAGTGTATAAGATCTGGAGTGTTCTATCGACATTTGAGGAATCCTCAGCTGCCTGTATATCTGATATGCTCCTGCATGTTAGTAACGGGGCATATATCGATGGCGTGCTAGTGGCGAAGAGATTTATTTGGCATGTAGAAATTCTCTTTAATTCGGCCGATACGCTCGACGCTAGTATGATGAGCCAGGGGATGAAAGGTATGTTACAATAGAATATTTCAAGAGCCATAGCTAACAAAATCCGTAGGCCTGTCATATTCACGGGAAGCAAAGCTTCTATGTAAAAAGATTGTAGCTTTTTTCTCTCTGTTATCCAAAACCCAAGAGACGGGGGTCAGAAAACTGGGCGTCACACAGGAGCTTCTTTCCCTTGTCACCGGTCTTGCTCATTATCTCAAGCTCTTGATTCGGATATGCCTGCAGGGAGCGCTCAAAGTTGAGGTGGAAACACAAAATCCAGACGCCTTAAACCAGTTTCTGGACGATATTGGGGATATGGAACCAGCCAGAGAGGACGACAAATCTCTTGAAGCTGCCACCGGCCTGAGTGGGTTGGCGGCAGCTACATCTGATCAGTGCTCTCATTGCCAGCGCCCGATTGATGATGAGTGTGCTCGTTGTGGTAACCGGAGGTGGCATCTTACATGTGTGGCATGTAGCTATTGTGGCCGAGACCTCAGCCAAAACCTGGAGGACGCTAGATGGAGCGATCAGGAGCACAAGTTGTACTGCAACTCGTGTGAAGGCCGATCCTTGGGCGCTGTGGGAGGATTTGTTCACGTTACGAGATTGCAGCAATATGTGTTTCTCTTAAGAGTTGCACTTGCTAGGCTGCTTTCGATGCTTCGAAACAGTGGTACGCTCCCACACACTTCTGACGACCCAAATTTGAATGGTTACAACTCACGTGAAGGTCATCGATTGTCCGGTCAGGTCGATCCTCCACTTCTACAATCTGATTCTCGATCAAAATCTTATGGCGGCCCGGTGAATGAGAGCATTCGCGAGTCATCTTACGAAAATACACTTAATGATGTCCGGCGACTTCGCAGTACGCGCATGGATAAGCACCTGTCCTCAACTATCAAGAAGGCCCGGACGTCAAGGATTCTCGATGGCCCCGAAGGTCGAAGCGCCAGGCCGGGTTCAGCTGGTGCCGATAGGTCAGACACCAGAAATGGACCTCCTCACATTATTGAAGAGCGTGATTTTAATGGAGCCCCTAGAGCTGAACTCTATTTTGCCCATCAGGACGCACTTACTTTAGACGATATTCCCCGAATAGTTGCTGCGGAGCAAGCGAAAGAGCAAAGACCTAATGCGTACAAGCATGCTCGTCATGAGCTTTTCAGAACATCTGTTACCGAACCAAAGCTTGTGAATGGTCATCAGCGAAATTTTTCTGGAGCAAACGAACTGGACGGCCCTAATGCGATGGGCGAGCCATCACCGCAGAGAGGGGCCGGGAAAAGGTACTTCTCAGAACTGTCCGCCCTGGAATATTTCATAGTTCGCCACGTTGCAGTCTTGTCAATGCAGCCGTTACTTGAGGGTCATTTCACTTTGGAAGAGCTTCTTGGTCTTATTGAGTCAAGAAAGCCGACTTTCTGGGACAAAATAGGAAAGGCATTCCAAAAGAATGAGGGAAAAGCTGGCAAGAAAAAGGGCGTCTTCGGAGTACCGCTTGAGGCTATTATTGAGCGAGATGGAGCCGACTCTACAGATGGTATTGGTCCTGGAACACTGCGAATTCCCGCTCTGGTCGAAGACGCTATCACGACGATGCGAAAGATGGATCTATCTGTTGAAGGAGTATTCCGGAAGAACGGTAATATTAAGCGACTTAACGAAACAGTTGCTACGATTGACAAGGAAGGCTGCGACGCCGTGGACCTTTCTAAGGAGAACGTGGTACAGGTAGCAGCACTATTAAAGAGATACTTGCGCGAGCTTCCGGATCCACTCTTGACTTTTAAGCTACATCGTCTCTACATTACATCACAGAAAATCGCGGATGAGGACAAGCGGCGGCGGGTACTCCATCTTACGTGCTGTCTCTTGCCCAAGAGCCATCGTGACTGCTTGGAAGTTCTTTTCTCTTTTCTCAATTGGGTGGCATCTTTCCACCAAGTTGATGAAGAAGTGGGAAGCAAGATGGATACACACAATCTTGCAACTGTAATCGCACCAAACATTCTCTTCACCTCCTCCAAGAACGCTGGAATGGACGACAGCTTTTTGGCTATAGAAGCTGTCCACTCGCTCATCGAGTACAATGATCAGATGTGCGAAGTAAGTAGAATAACCTTCATAGTAATGTTCTTGCTAACCGTCGATTAGGTGCCAGAGGACTTGCAGTCTATTCTGAATGACACCTCACTATTTACCAATGATAGCCAAGTCACAACAAAAGAGATTCTAAAACGCTATGGTGATATTGGAACAAACGGTGGACCGAAACATCAGGTCGAGACCAGCGAGTCATCAACACTTGTCGGCTCAAAAGAGGGAGGCGGGCGACCACTAGCACCTGTCGTGACTCGCGTCGATAGCGATTACAATCAAGCAAATGCATGGCAGAAGGAAAGCAGTGTCCGACATGTCCAAGATCCATCTATACCGTATGGCGGCGGCTCCAACAATCAAAATACTCCGCCACAGCAGTGGCAGGGTGAAGATCTTGGAAATCCATCACCATATTCACAACGAACTAGTACTCCAGACAGCCAACCTGAGAATGGCCGTCGTGACTGGCGTAATTCAGGATGGAGCCGTCAACCAAACGGTTCACTTGGGGTCACGGGAGCGACCTAGTCTTTTCCCGCTCCTGCATCTACCCAATTCGTCTGCTTCCATTTATCTTGAAGTCGAAATTCGTCTTCTCTTCATGCATCTATTTGGACCCCTAACACTTGTTTGAATTATGTTGAATTTTATAAAGTCTGTCACGCGATTACGGGTTTAAAGCGAATCGAATTCAAAGCTCTTTGTTACATATGCACGCATCCCGCTTTTCTCCTTTCCTTCCTTCTCTCTAGCATTCCACCACGGCGTTTGTCATGTCAGCCTTGCAATTTACGCATCCGGCTGCGATAAAGAATGCTATTCTTCATCACGCTTCTCTGGGAGGAGTAAGTCAGTCTGGTAGTTTGGAGTATCTGGAACTGGGATGGCTTTCATGACTTTCATCACCTCGTCCTACTAAGGATTCGGGGGAGAAAAGGCTAGGGCGTAGTTTTGTAGGTTGGTGATAACCTAGGTAGTTGCGTTCAATCAAGTATTCGATACCAAATGCACAATCAGTTCTGGTGTGAAGAAGTTAATGGACAGTAATTTAATCATGAGATAATATCTACGGCCTATCCAATCCAAGCCCGTGTATGCTCTTTTCCCCCAATCGCTATGCAACAAAACTCCGTAAAATGCAGCATCTACGCCAGGCACGTTCTTAATACCCCCAACATCCTCTACGGCATACGAACAACCACCTCCCCTCCTCCATCCACCCACCTCGCTCCAGTCTCCTTTATCCTCCGCTGACTCACAAGATATAACAGCAAATAAACATGTCCCGCCACCCCACCCCAGCAATATACCCGCAACCACAAATGCCCCCCGCCTTCTCTTCCCTCATTTTCTCCGCCCGAGGAGCAATTTACGCCCCAAACGCCCCACCCGGCTTTTCCCTGCCCTAAATAAGCACCCAACGCAGCCCACGCCTGCTCCCTCACAGCACTCGGCCACGTCGCCGTTGATACGACCCAGTAACCGCGCTCCAGATTTCTGAGAGGACGCGTCTGCGAGGCGGGCCGGTAGCGCCGTGGGAGCTCAAGTTGGACAGCAAGGTGTTGGAGGGCAGGGGTTATGATTTGAGGGGGTTTGGGGCCCCAGGAGGAGGTGCGCGGTGGTGGGGGGTGGATCTCCTGGGGTGTGATTCGTGGGAGTGGGAGAGGTTTGGATGTCTTGCGTTGCGCTGGCTTTGTGATGGTTGCTGGGACTTCGATTTTTAGGCGCTTGTGCAGTGGGGATGTTTGTGAAGTAGGACGTGCTGGGGATAGGATGATGCTTTTCCCGGACGGTGTTAGAGGCACGTGATATCGATCCGACCTCGTGATATCAGGCTTACATCTAGCTTCGGATAATGTGGCCGCATTCGGTGATAGAAGAAGATGCTTCTGTTTGGATTGCGGTGAGTTAGACTTTCTTTGATGCCCTGCATAGGGGGTGTCGCGAACAATCTGGACAGACTCATCTGTGCTAGTTAGAGGCACGGGTGGTGTCGTTGGTGGCGGACTGGAAGCTGGAGGCTGCGAGGAGTCCAGGAATATGTTAATAGAAGATGCATCATGTGGTTGAGAGCCTCTGCCAGCGTCCACGGCGGCTGATACCAATCCAGACGTGTCAAAGTGTTGAAGGTACAGCTCTAAAACTCTTGTTGGCGACGAGAATTCAGGAATGACGCGGTTATATGGAGATTGCGAATCAGGGACGACACTGGGAGGGGTCTCCCAAGAACTCCCGTCGTTTGCTACCAAATAGTCGGCCTTTCGTTTAGCTGACGGAGGTGGGGTCTTGATTGAGCGTCCTGGCCCGTGAAGGGCGGGGGAGTTCAAATTGTCCATGACGCTGCTGAATGACGCTTTTGGAGACTCCAGAGACGGATTTGTATTTGAAAGAATTATCTGACACCTTGAGGGCGCTTGAAATAGAGACTGGGATCCGTCATAAATGTTTTCATCAATAACCATCCTGGGACCTCCTCGTCGAAGCTCCTCTGGAGTCGTTTTCAGAAGTAAACCACGTGACTGACCATCCACAAATGCCTTCGGAGCTGAGGATTGATGATCTACATTATCATCATCAAGACTCAGATGTTTTACCGGGTCGAATAGCAAATAGGCCGAAGCAAGAGCTCGATAGTGAGCGTCATCCTTTCCTCTGCTAGGCGCTGAGGTATGGACCAAGATTTCCACGCTGCCTTTCCCTTTCTCGGTCATAATCACTTTCTAATGTCGTGGGCATCTTCGACGTAGTAGAAGGAAGCATTGGAGTGTTCTTTATTGTAGATTTATGCGCCGAGATGATTCGCTCAACGGCGCGGCAACGAGGTCCCCTGTATGTGTGCCTTGATATCGAGGCATGAACGGGAGACCTTGAATTTCCCAAAGGTTATGAGAACTACATGTAAGATCTCTACAAATTCCGCGGTCCAAAAACAGTCATCCTTTTCCTGTTTCTGTTTGGAAAGATGGCGCCAATCCCTCTCCAGTCAAAGAAGGCTTTAGGTACTGTCATCATCACCGGCGGCTGTGGGTTCCTAGGCCATCACATCGTCAAGCTACTCCTTGAATCCTATAGCTGTAAGATTGCGGTGGTCGACCTTCGAACATCAAGCAACCGCCCACCGGGCTCTGAAAGTGTCAAATATTTTGATTGCGACATCACAAACACTTCAGAGCTTCTTAAGATTTTCGAGGAGGTCAAGCCAGATGTTGTGATCCACACTGCTTCTCCAAATGGGAACGACAACAAAGCCTCTTATCCACTCTACTACAAGGTCAATGTCGATGGCACAAAATCAATCATTGAAGCTTGTCGGCAAACAAATGTCAAGGCACTTGTCTATACGTGCTCTGCCAGTATAATCAGTGACAACCAGGGTGATATAATAAATGCAGACGAACGATGGCCGGTACTGAGAGGCAAGGCGCAACCAGATTATTACTCCGAGACTAAGGTCCATCCCAATGGTTGCCTATGTGAAATTGAGGGCTAATAACCTCTTAGGCACATGCAGAAGAACTTGTCCTAGCAGCCAATAGGGCTTCTCCCCACCGCCTCCTCACCTGCTCCATACGTCCCGCAGGCCTATTCGGCGAAGGCGACCCCCAGATGACTCCTTCTCTGCTAACCCTGTACTACACGAAGAAGACCGGCTGGCAACTCGGCGAGAACGATAACCTCTTCGATTTCACCTACGTCGGAAACGTAGCCCACGCGCACATCTTAGCAGCCATCGCACTGCTCCAGACCTACCACTTGGCAACCCTGCCGCTTGACCACGAAAAAGTCGACGGCGAAGCTTTCTTGATCACTAACGATACCCCCATCTACTTCTGGGACCTGGCCCGCATGTTCTGGCGCGAAGCAGGGTCTGATCTCGGCACGGATCACATTTGGAAGATAAATCGAGAGATTGGACTCCCGCTGGCAGGGATCGTAGAGGGGATCTGTAAGCTAATTGGCGTGGAGACCAAGTTCACACGAAAGGGGTTCAAGTTCAGTTGCATGACGCGGTATTATGATATTAGGAAGGCTAAAACGAGACTGGGCTATAGTCCGAAGTGGACGCTGCAGGAGGGCGTCAGGCTGGGCACGAAGTGGGATGCGGAGCAGCGGAGGATGCAGGCGGAGAAGAAGGGCCAGTCAGGATAAATTAAGCTTAACTAGGGTCGCTTATCATGGGCATGTAAATATCTGGATATACCAAAATAACGGACAGAAATGTGCCATAGGTCCGTGAAACGTTCGTCAACGAGGCCTGACACGATATG
>Ga0335072_10005510_pt1 | contig 18661 bp, 23 predicted proteins | sample Lox_Sample_21_FD_206725 | JGI IMG/M metagenome (GOLD analysis project Ga0335072, IMG submission 206725) | Soil microbial communities from Loxahatchee National Wildlife Refuge, Florida, United States - Lox_Sample_2.1 | ecosystem: Environmental > Terrestrial > Soil > Wetlands | place: USA... | reverse complement strand
GGATCATGACGTTTGTTCCACTTCCCGTCTCGGCGGGCGTGGTGTAGCTCCCGCTAGGAACGTTCGGACCCGTCCACGTCATGCCGGTGTCCGTCCAGGAGTCACCCGTGACGGTCACAGTGTCGCTCTCGCCTTTATCCCCGGCCCCATCGGTCGCCCAGCACGAGTAAGTGTGCACGTCTGGCCCTGCCCCCTCTTGGGTGCAGGTGACCTGAACCGTGACGCTGCCCGTCCCGGTGTAGTTGAAATCTGACGACGAAGCAGCAGCTAGAGCTTGGGTCTGCGCGATGGACATGGACTCCTCCAGTGCGCTCAGACTCAGGTAGGACGAACCAGATGACGATGAGCCAGACGAGCCACCGCCAGCAGATGAACCAGACGAGCCGGATGCGCCTGACGATCCCGGATTAGGGGCGGTCGCGCTGCACGGCCTGCCTACCCGGCCGAGGTGTGCTACCCCGCGGGGTCGTCCGCAGTGAAGATCATCCTGCTTACCGGAGCGAGCTCCTGGAGGCGTACGGCATCGGCTGCCGTGGCGCGGCCCTGAGGCGAGGCGAATGCGGCCTGCAGCTGGTCCATGGTGTCCCACTCCAGCTCCGCAACCAGGTAGTACTGGGCTCCGTGCAGCACCGTGATGTTGCGGCCGAGGGTGCAGCGGCGCAGTCCCGGCAGCAGGCGGATCAGCGGCAGGTGCGTCTGGTCGTAGTGCCGGTCGAAGGCCTCGGGGTCGGCTGGTCTCTCGTACAGGGCGAGGAAGCGGGCCGTCATCGTGCCCGCCGGTGCCGGTCGAAGGTGATGAAGTCGCTGACGATGACGCTCAAGATGAGTCTCCTTCGGTCGATGCTCATCGCCGGCGCGGCCAGCAGCCCGGCAGCCTATAGGGCGTAAGTCCCAAATTGCGGTGAATGCGCGCCCGCCCGCTACGTTGTGCAACACCCAGCGTGCTCGGGCACGTCGTCAGCTGCGCCACCGCCGCTTCTGCCAGCGCCGGTAGGTGTCGCGCGCCTCCTCGGCCGATCGTCCCCACAGGGCCTTCGCGCCAGGAGGAAGGCCCTCGACACCGCACTGGTGTGCCGCCCGGACCACATCGCCGCCACATGACGACAGCGCCCATTCCCATTCCTCACGGTCGACGTCAGCGAGGCAGCGCGACAGATCATCGTCGAACAGGAAAGCCCGCTCGCCCCGACGCTGGCGCAGCTCCCGCTGCTCGGCCGAGCGGCGCTGGCCCCTGCCTTTCCCCATCGATTCCTCCCGGGTGCACGCCGGTATTCATCCCCTCCCCATCAATGCGGGCCGACGATGACCGCGCCGCCGGGCACCCGCCGCCGAAGTGTCATTTTAAAAGGCGCCCTTTGACGTGCGCGTTTAGCAGTTACTTCCAAGGTCTCTGAAATGGGTCGCTACGCTTGCCAGCCGTGGCAGAACTGAGCGAGGCGGAGCTGGACGATCTGGTCGAACAGGCCATCGTGGACGCCTACGGCGACGATGAGCAAATGGTCGGCCTTTACACCATGATCAACGACAACCTTGCCCTCCCGTTCAGGACAACGGTCCTGGGCGTCGAGGTCAGCGTCGAGAAGGTTGACGTCACGGACAGCGGGATCGTCGCCATCTGCGCACGCGGCGCGGACCGTCAGGCGATCCCGATCCTCGACCTCCCGCTCCCGGTCCCCCCTCCGCCCGGCTCAGAGTGGATCGCCGCCTACCGGCACTGGGCGGGCGGGCAGTGAGCGAGTACCAGTACTACGAGTTCCTCGCGCTGGACCGTCCCCTGACCGAGGCCGAACAGGCCGAGGTGCGCCGGCTCTCGACCCGGGCCAGGATCACCGCCACCAGCTTCACCAACGAATACCAGTGGGGCGATTTCAGGGGCAGCCCGGACGAGCTGATGCGGGATTACTACGACCCGCAGGTCAGCGTTTCGGCCACCCGCGATCACGTGATCCTCGATGCGACCAGCGAGGATGAATCGGGTGACTGGGAGGAGGACCTGGAGGGTTCCTTGTCCGCCATCGTCGGAGTCCGCTCGGAACTCGCTGCCGGGGATCTGCGGCCGCTCTACCTGGCCTGGCTGTCCGGATACGGCACATGGGAACGCGATGAGGACGCCTTCGACGACGAGGACGAGGACGTCGTGGAGCCGCCGGTCCCGGCCGGCCTCGGATCGCTGACCGCCTCGCAGCGCGCCCTCGCCGACTTCCTCCGCGTCGACGCCGACCTGCTCGCCGTCGACGCCGAGACCAGCCCGCCGCTGCCCGAGGCCAAGCAAGATCCGCGCAGAATGGCCGCGCACATCGCGGGCATTCCGGCCAGCGAGAAGGACCGGCTGCTCGGGCTGGTCGCCACGGGCCAGGCGGCAAGAGCCCGGGCAGAGCTGCTGCGCGGCTTCCGCGATCAGCCGGGCGACGAGAGCAGTTCCCGGCCACGGCGGACAGTGGCCGAACTCCTCGACACCGCCTGGAACCACCGCCAGCAGCGCGCGCAGAAGGCTGCGGCCCAGCGCGCCGGCGACGGGGAGCGCACATGAACGGCAAAAGATCGGCGCTGGACGCCCTGTCCGCGGCCGAGAAAGCTGCCGTGCTCGACGAGCTGCTCACCGCCCGGCCGAACCTGCGTGAACTGGCCGAGGCCTACGCCGCCCGGCTCATGAAAGACGCCGGGCGGACGGCCGTCGCCGACGACGTCGAGTCCGCCCTGAAGTGGCTGGACATCAACGAGCTGAACACCCGGGCCGGCCATCGGCCGGGCTTCGGCTACGTCCATCCGGCCGAGGCCGCCGACGAGATCCTTGATGAGGCCCTGCAGCCCTTCCTCGACGACCTTCAGCGCCGGGCCAAACTCGGCATGGGATCCGCAGCGACAGAGGTTGCCACGGGGATCCTGCTCGGGTTGTACAACTGCCGGGAGGGCAGCCCTGAAACCCTGCTGGAGTACGCCCCGGACTACCCGGCCGAGCGCGCATCAGTCGTGGTGAGCGATTGCGCCAAGCTCGGCATCGAGCTACCCGCCGCCGAGCTCCTCGACCTCATGCCCGGGTGGAGCCACCTGCTGGCCTGACCCAGGTCCGCCGGACGACGCTGAGCCGTCGTCCCAGGCCGGGGCCCACGGCAGGAGGCCGAACGGCGCCCACTCGGTCTCCCAGACCGGTTTGCTCCAGCCCCTCAGCGGCGAGTCGGGCGCTACGAAGTAGCCGTGACTGGTGAACAGCGCCGTCGCCGTGTTCGCCGCCTTATCGGTCTCGATCGCGGCCGCGAACTGCTGCGCGTAGTTCCAGCCGACGCTGGCGCAGCACTCCGCGCCCGTCGAAAGACTGCCCAATGCGACCGCGGCGCCGATGCATTCCGCGTGATGGGATTGCATGGGGTGGAGCTCCTTGCCGGGTTGGCTCGAAGTCCATACTGAAGACCCTGGCAGCCAAGCACAAGTCGTCTGCGCGGGGTCGGAGTCCGTGGCCGTGACGCTGGCCGGCGTCACGTTCCGGCCCCTTCATCGCGGTCAGTCGGGGGTGGAGCAACGGCTTGTCAGCTCCAGGGTCTCCCGGCGCAAGTCAGTGGCGCATGGCCCAGAAGCTCAGGTAGCTGCGATGCAGCCAGTCATCGACCCAAGGCCGGTCTGGCTGGTCGGGAATGGCAGAGCTGTCGCGCAGCTCGGTGAGCCGGGCCTCGGCGTCGCTGATCGCATCGAGGACCTCGGCCAGCGGGCGTTCCCCGCGGCGGATCGAGCGCAGGTACCCGCGGTCCGGCTCCGGAACCGGCAGCGTGATGCGCCCGGTGGTGAGAAGCTCGACGCCCTGCAGCCCGAGCCGCAGCGCGTGCATGGCGTACTTGGTGTCATAGCCGTGCACCGCCACCAGCTCCGGACGGTTGGTGTGCGCCCCTGGCTGCCCGGTCATCGCGGCCTTCTGTGCGTTCAGGTAGCCAAGGAACCGGCCGGCCGCCTGCCGGGAGACGAAACGGTGGGCGTTGTTGACCAGCTCTGCCCCGGTGTCGTTGCGGAACACGACCTCCTCATCGGGCACGAACAGCACCAGCAGCACGGTCGGGTTCCCGCCCATGGCCAGCCGCGCCCACTTGCGCGCGGAGTAGATGATGACATCCAGGTCGCCGGCGCCGGAGCGATTCGCAAGGCCGCCAGGCTTGTCCCACACCGTGTGCCGCTCGTACTGCTCGAACTGCACCGAAGGCGCCAGGCCGCGGATGCCGTTCGGGACGCGGGCCAGGCCGGTGACGAACTGCGGGGGCTCCAGGCACAAGCCCATTTCGTCCCGGTCGTCCTGCCCGGTGATCGAGGTTCCGTGCACCCCCGAGCCGACCTGGACCCGCAGGATCATGCCATCTTCGGCGATCTTGCGGGCCTCTTCGGAGGCGTGCGGATGCGCGAAGCCAGCAGGCAGCTCGGTGGACCCGGCGATCGGACCACACGGACGGGTGAACACGTTCCAGTTCTAGCCCGGCATTTGGCAACTCGGCATGCCATTTTCCCAGGAGCGTGACCCTCACCCCTTCCGGTCCTCACCTCTTGCGGCTTCAAGCACAGCATCGGAGAGCAGGTCATACTCCTCTCGGCTTAGCGCATGGTCGTCGGCCACCGCCGGGTACGGAACCGCTGCGCCAATTCGTCCAGAGTCAGCTCGCCAGCCTTGTAACTGTCAATCAGTTCGGTGACCTCACTCACCGCTCCTCCTCGGGTGCCCGGCAGTGGCCAGCCGGGCCGTCGAGTGACCGCTCACGGAGCCAGCCGGTGATGAAGTCCGGCTCATTGTCTGACGGGTCGCGCGGCAAACGTGGCAGGTGCCCCTTGTGCCATGTGGAGGGCTGAACGGCAGCCCCAGGCTCTCGATCGGCACCGCTCTGAGTGCCCTGGTCCTTCTCGCCGCGGTGCTGCGCGCTCGTCCCGCTGGCCTGGGCGTGATCATGGTCGTGACGGTTGCTGTCCAGTTCGCCGAGGTGGGCCTGTCCCCATCGCCGCGCGTGGTCGATGACGGGCAGCAGTGAGTGGCCGAGCTCGCTGAGCTCGTACTCCACGGCCCGGTCCGGTGCGCCTGTGACCGGCCGCCTGCGGACGAGCCCGTCACGTTCCATCGACCTCAGGGTCTCGGCCAGCACCTTGGCGCTCACCGGCGGCAGATGGCGACGCAGGACGCCGAACTGGCGCGGCCGGGCACGCAGGCACAGGACGATCATCGCGCCCCACCGCCCGCCGATCTGGATCGGGTAGCCGGTGATGGGGCACTCGGTGGCGAAGACGGGAAGGTCGTCATCGCGGGCGCTCGTTACGTTGAAGTCACCACCCGGGCTCGTCATAGCGTGACGATATGCCCTCCAGTGACACCTCAGAGCGCCTGGGTTTCATCGTGCTCGACGAGCTGCTCACCGCCCGGCCGGACCTGCGTGAACCGGCCGAAGCCCACGCCGCCCGGCTGATGAAAGACGCCGGGCGGTCGGCCGTCGCCGACGACGTCGAGTCCGCCCTGAAGTGGCTGGACATCAACGAGCTGAACACCCGGGCCGGATATCGGCCCGGCTTCGGCTACATCGATCCAGCAGAAGCCGCCGACGAGATCCTCGATGAGGCGCTCCAGCCCTTCCTCGACGATCTTCAGCGCCGGGCCGGCCTCGGCATGGCATCCGCAGCGGCCGAGGTTGCGGCGGGGATCATCCTTGGGCTGTACAACTGCCGGGAGGCCAGCTCCGAAACCCTGCTGGAATACACCCCGGACTACGCGGCCGAGCGCGCGTCAGTGGTGGTGGATGACTGTGCCAGGCTCGGCATCGAGCTACCCGCCGAGCTCCTCGAGCTCATGCCGGGATGGAGCAACCTACTGGCCTGACAGCACCGTTCCGTCGAAGTAGCGGGGCTTGCTGCAAGGCATCCCGTTCCTCGGGATCTGACAGCAGTTGCAGCCACAATCGCTTCTGTCTAGAATAATAGCTAGACTTGCTAGAAAGGTTGACGGAACATGGCGGTCAGCATCAAGGACACGGACACCGATCGCCTCATCCGCGAGCTCGCACGCCGGACAGGGGAAACCCAGGTCACGGCAGTCAGGGTGGCGGTCGTAGAGCGGCTGGCGCGGCTGGACAGCGAGCAGGCCAGGCTGCGGCACAGCCGCAGGGACCGACTGCAGGCGATCGCCCGGGATACGGCACCGCGGCTGGCCAGGATCAGCGAGAGCACAGGCATCGGCAGCTTCCTCTACAACGACCGAGGACTGCCAGAATGACTGTGGTGGATTCCTCCGCGATTATCGCGATCCTGCGCCAGGAGACGGACGCGGACACGTACCTTGACGTGATCGACGCGGCCGAGACGCTGCGGATGTCGGCAGCTAACCATCTGGAGGCGGCGGTCGTCATCGACAGTGCCCGTGATCCCGTAGCCTCACGCCGCTTCGACCAGTTCATCGCGGAAGCCGGCATCCAGGTGGACCCGGTGACGCTCTCCCAGGCGCGCATCGCCCGGGATGCCTACCGCGACTACGGGAAGGGCTCGGGGCACAAGGCTTCGCTCAACTTCGGCGACTGCTTCGCCTACGCCCTGGCCAAAGAGACCAACGAACCGCTGCTCTTCAAAGGCGACGATTTCGGCAACACAGACATCGCCTCGGCGCTCGGCAACGGCTGAGCGCTGCAGCCGTCTTCTCCCGGCCTCTCACGATTGAAAAAGCGGAAGGACGCCGGCGGTTTCGTTGAGCCAGCGGGTCAGCTGAGCGGCTGTGGGGGCCAGTTCGTAGGGGTGGTAGTGGCAAGCGCGGCTGAGCGCGGCCGACGCGGCTGTTGCCAGGCTGAACTTGGCGATCGACGTGACCGAGCAGAACCGGGGTGGGGGCAGCATGAATATCATCTGCACCGTCGGGCGCCAGCTACGCCAGTGGCGGAGCAGCGCCGAGGTGCAGGACGTCTGTGACCGGATCGGCTCGCTCCCCGTCTGCGCCAGGCTCGGGCCCCTGCTCGATGCTGCCGCAGCGCCCGGATGGCGCGAACGCGAGAACGCCCTGGCCACGGCCTGCGAAGTGCTCCTGGGCATCGCATTCCAGCCGAGAGCGGCGGGCAGCGGTGCACCAAGGTCAGCGCGTGGCGCCTGGTCTCCGCGGCGGCCCGTTCCGGATCTTCTGCGTCCCGCGCCTCCTGGCCGCGCCACCTCCTGCGCCGTGACCCGCCCTCGAGGTCAAGGCGGGATTTACGGTCAGGGCAGGGGACTTCCGCGCGCTGCGCCATCTCGCGGCGCGTCTGGGCGACGACCTTCTCGTCGGCATCGTTCTCTATACGGGTCGGCAAACCCTGCCGTTCGGCCCGCGCTTCCGCGCAATCCCGCTGAGCGTCCTCTGGGAGGCTGCGGCGTGAATTCCCAGAAGTGCCGCCGCTGACTGTCCCGTTCAAGGCCGGGCGTCAGCCGGTGCCGGGTGCCAGGGCGGCGTAGGCGGATGCGGTGAACAGCGTGGTGAAGTGCTCGACCACCTCGTCGGTGGAAGTGTGCAGGTCCCCGTTGACCCAGTCGGCGAGCAGTTCGACGACCCCGCCCATGAGGAACCGGGTGACGATCACCGGATCGAGCCGCAGCGGCAGGCCTCCTGCGAGCTTCAGCGCCTCGTCGGCGGTGAGCTGCGCGAGAGCGTGCCTGGCCTGGCGGCGCAGCGTTTCCAGCCGCTCGCTGACGCCGACCACCTCGATCGCCACGATCCTGGCCCTGCGCCGGTCCTCGGTGACCGCCATCCACCCAGCCCGAAGGCCGGCCCGCGCCTGTGCCTCCAGGGTCTGCTCGCCGCGGACCGCCTCGGCGGCGCGGGCGAAGATGTCGGTGACGATCCGCTGGTAGACGGCGTAGAGCAGATCCTCCCGGCTGGTGAACGACTCATAGAAGTAGCGGGAGTTCAGCGAGGCGGCCGCGCTGACCGCGCGGATCGAGGTGCGCCGGTAGCCAGCGGTGCCGAATAGCTCCAGGCCTGCCTGCATCAGCCGCTCCCGCCGCTCTGCCTGGCGTTCGGCCGGGGTGATGCCTCGGTACCGGCGGGCTGGTTCCACACCGGATTGTACTGAGTGGCCAGAACGCAGCGCCACGGCTCGGTGGGCAAGCGTCAGTGCTCGCGACCGGCCCCTAGTCAAAGTGGTATGGCGCTGCTACAGTTTCGGCCAGAAAGTGGTGACGGGGTGCTACAGATTCCGCTGGCTCGCGGAGGCAGACATGACGCACCGGGCTCTGAAACTCAGTGGCATCCTCGGCGGCGTGCTCGCGGGCGCGCTGGCGGGGTCGGCATTAGTCCTGGCCCCGGCCGCGGTGGCGGGACCGGCGCAGCGGGCCGCGGTGGACGGCGGCCCGCTGCCGACGATCACGCAGATCCCGCCGGGGAGCGGGATCCACGGCTACCCGTACGACGCGGTGCCCACAACCCCCAGTTTCGCTGGCGCGCCGACGATCAACCTCGCGTCCCACGGCTACCTGGAGCGCGAGTTCACGATGTCGGGGACGACCAACATCTACCGGCAGAGCGGCATCTGGGGTCCCGACGGCCGGTGGAACGTGTCGGTGGCGCAGAGTGCCGTCCCGTACACCACGCGCCTGCTGGTGCGGTACCCGGTCAGCCCGGCAAAGTTCAACGGCACCGTGGTCGTCGAGTGGCTGAACGACACCACCGGCGGTGACCAGGACCCGGTGTGGTCGGAGATCTACAACGAGGTCCTCAGCCAGGGCTACGCCTACGTCGGCGTCACCGCGCAGACCGCGGGGATGAACGAACTCAAGGCCTGGGACGCCAAGCGCTACGCCGCGCTGGGCGACAGCAACGACGGCCAGTCATACGACATCTTCACCCAGGCGGCCGAGGCCGTGCGGGACGACGCCGCGACGCTGCTCGGCGGGCTCAAGGCGGCCCGGGTGATCGGCATGGGCGACTCGCAGTCCGCGTTCCGGCTGGTCACCTACGTCAACGCGATCCAGCCGGTCAGCCACGCGTTCAGCGGCTTCATCACGATCGGCCGGGCGGTCGTCGCGGCACCGATCGGCAGCGGCCTGGTCGCGCTGTCGCCGGCTCCGGCGCTGATCCGCACCGACAGCACCACGCCGGTGATCCAGCTCAACACCGAGGGCGACATCGAGGAACTCGGCGACGCGTTCGCCCGGCAGCCCGACAACGCCTACCTGCGCACCTGGGAGCTGGCCGGGGCCTCGCACATCGACCTGAACGAGGGCCTCTACGAAGGCGCCACCATCGAGCGCGAAGAGCCGACGCTCACCGCCCCGAAGTGCCTTTTCGGGGTGCCGTTCAACGGCGCCACGCTGCCCGACAACATGGGCCTGTACGAGCTCGAGGACGCCGCCCTGAACGACATGGACAAGTGGCTGGTCTACGGCGTCGCCCCGCCGCACGGGAACGAGATCGCGACCACGCCGGTCTTCAATCTCGTCGAGCGCGACCGGTACGGGAATGCGCTGGGCGGGATCCGGCTGCCGGACATCCAGGTGCCGGCCGAGACGTACACGGCGATCAACTTCTACGTGCCGAGCGAGGAAAGCCTGAGCCCGCCCGAGCTGCTCAGCGAGCTGGAAAGCATCTTCACCACGCTGCAGACCGGGGAGATCACCAACAGCACCGTGCGCGACGAGGGCCTGTGCCTGCTGGAGGGCTACTACACCCCGCTGCGCACCGCCACGCTGGCGTCCCTGTACCCGACGCACGCCGACTACGTGTCCAAGTTCACGGCCGCCGCGGCCAGCGACCTCGCCGCCGGGTTCCTCACCCAGGCCGACTACAACGCGGCGGTCGCGGCGGCACAGGCCTCCTCGGTCCCGTAAAAGCCGGCCCGGTGTTCACCGACCGTACTTCCACGCTGGTGGCGGTCGCAGAGTGTAGGCCATGGTGCCCGTCGACAGCCCGTACAGGCCGAGGACGTCGAGGAGGTCCTCGCCCGGTGCCAGGCCGAGATGAACGCGCGGCATCGGCTGCTCACCGACGACGAGATCCGGGACATCGCCGCGGCCGTGACGGCCGGCCGGTAACTCGTGCGCGGGCCGAGGCCCGCGGCACGGTGCTCACCGGGCCCGGTCGAGGATGGTGTGCCGCACGACGTGCAGGCTCCTGCCACCAGAGACAAAGTTCGCGCCGTCGGCGGTCAGCCGGGCGCCAGCGGCGGAAGCGTACGCGTCCACGCGTCCCTGCAGCGAGTCGAACACAAGCTCCGCGACACCCAAAACCGGCGGCCCGGTGTTGGTCCGGGCCGGGCGCGCGAGCTCGCCGACGACCTCGTACTGCCGGTAGGCGAGCAGGTGCGGCAGCTCAGTGACCAGGGGTGCGTGCACTTCGCGCCAGTACCCGGTGAACTGCGCCGCGGTCAGGTCCTCGCGCGGTGTCAGCAGGCTCAGCACCCTGAGCTCGCCGTCCATGCCGTCGTTCGCCATGCCACCTCCCAGTGGGCCCTGGTGCCCGGCTGACCCAGCGCGGTCACGCTGCCGTGACACCTCCGTCGACCGCGAAGTTCGCGCCGGTGACCCAGCGCGACTCGTCCGACGCGAGGTACACGGCGCACCACGCGACGTCGTCCGGTTCGCCCAGCCGCCCGAGCAGGGTGCGGGCGGCAAGCGTCTGCGCCAGCGATCCCGAGGCCGCTCCGGCCGCCCGGGTGGCAGCGGTCTGGATCAGCCCGGGCGAAATCGTGTTGGCGCGGATGCCGACCTCGCCGCCCTCGACGGCCAGTTGCCTGGTCATCGACAGCACCGCGCCCTTGCCCGCGCAGTGCGCGGTCATGGCCATGTGGCGGCTCGCCCGGAAAGAGTTCACCGACGCGAAGTTGATCACCGACGCGCCCTCGGCGGCGGCGAGGTGCGGCCAGGCCGCCTGGCACACCAGGAAGACGATGTCTACCTCGCCGGCCAGCGTGGCACGGAACTCGGTCTGGTAGTCCATCTGCCACACCGGGGCCATCCGCGGCTGGATCGCGGCCGCGTTGACCAGCACGTCGATCCGGCCGTGGGGTTCTGCCGCGGCGGCGGCGAACCGCGCCGCCCCAGCCGGCACGGTCAGGTCGCACGGGTGGACCGAGCTGATCGGGGTTCCGGCGGCGGCAGCGAGCCGCATGGTTTCCCCAGCGGCCTCTGGGTCGATGTCGCAACCGACCACCGTGGCCCCTTCGGCAGCGAACCGGAGCGCGACGCCCTGGCCGATGCCGGCGCCGATCCCGGTGACGGCGGCGACCTTCCCGAGCAGCCGGTCTGGCATGGGATCCCCTCAGCTCCGAACATGGGCAGCGAAAACGTCGGTCAGCGTAGTGTCGACACTAGGCGGCGGTCAATCGGGGCGGAAGCTGCGTCTGGGTGTGATCGACGGACCCGCTGCGCTAGCCGGCCGCCGCGCCAGCCGCCGCCTCCGGCTCCGGCTCCGGCTCCGGCTCCGCCGCGGGCGTTCTCTCTCTCTGCAGCTTCCGCACCGGCAGGCCGTGGGTCCAGGAATCGAGCCAGCCGCTCTCCACGATGGCCGCGAGCGCCGCCATCGTGGACCGCGACAGCAGCAACGCCGCCAGGTCTGCGTCGCGCTGCTTGATCGCCTGGACGATGCGGCGCTGGTGCTCGGCGCTCTCGTGCAGGCGCCCTGGCTGAGAGATCCCGGCGTGGCGGACGATCAGCGTGCGCAGCGCGAGCGAGTCGAGGATCCCTTTCAGCGTGCCGTTCCCGGCTATCTCCGTCATCCGCTCGTGTAGCGCCGCGTGCGACCAGAAGTAACCCTCGATGTCGCCGCTGGCTGCCTGCTCGCTCATCACCGCGGTGCGCTGCTCCATGTCGGCGATCTCGGCGTCCTGAGCGTGCTCCACGACAAGCCGTGCTACCAGGGCGAAAAGGTACTGCCGGACGGTGTAGATCTCCCTTACTACCTCGGCGGTGAAGGGCGCCACCCGCGGACGGTGCCGGGCCCGCATCTCCACCAGGCCCTCCTGCTCCAGCAGCATCAGCGCTTCGCGCACCGGGGTCCGGCTGCAGTTGAAGCGGTGCGAAAGGTCGACGCTGTTCAGGTCCTGGCCAGGGCGCAGGCGGCCTTCGATGACGCCCAGTCCGACCCACGTCGCCACCTCGACGACCGCCGGTTCCCGTCGCTCATGCAGGTGCAGCATGCGGACGAGCGCATCGGCCGAATCCTGCGCCATACCCGTGACCTCTTTCCCGCGTTCGGTCTTCCGGAGCGCGCGAGCGGGCGTTGTGACACCTGGTATACACCCATTCGGGGTATGCCATCCTGCCACCGGGCTGCGGCGCTCGCTGCTCCACATCCATGCATTCTGTCGCCACTATGAGACGCGGCTAAGCCGAGCCAGCTTAACGAGTAAGCTTGTGGCCTGCAATCTATGCCGACACTCGGCCACGGCCTAGCGGGTTGACGCCATAATGTGCCGGCAGTAATGTGCTTGAAACACGTCTGACCCGATCGCGGTCTCCCTCCGGGAGGTTTGGCAGATGCCCGAAGCACGGGTTGCTCACCCGCCCCAGGGCTCGTGGAGCGGCCTGGCGGGCAGCGCGCCGTCTGGTGCGCCGGCAAACCAGGTGCCCAGCTGATGACCGCCCGGCCGCGCACGGAGTCGAGCAACGGCGCTGCCGAGCGCTCGGTCTCCGCGGCTCCCGTCCCGAGCCCTTCTCCCGGAACCGCCGTGCCGCTCGCCCCGAGGGCCCTGTCAGTATCGGAGCTCGCAAAGTCTTACGGCCTCGGCCCGGCCGCTCACGAGGTGCTGACGGGCGTGACGGTGCGCGTCGAGCCCGGCGAGCTCGTGTGCGTCGTCGGGCCATCCGGCGCAGGCAAGACCACGCTGCTGCGCTGCCTGGCCGGGCTGCTCGCCCCGACGTCGGGCACCGTGCGGCTCGGCGACACGCCGGTGACCCAGCCGCTGGCCGACATCGCCGTCGTGTTCCAGGACTACCGCGGCTCGCTGATGCCGTGGATGAAGGTCCGGGAGAACGTCGCCTTCCCGCTGGAGGGCATGGGTATGCGGAAGGCCGGGCGCAGGCGCCGCGCCGAGGAAAGCCTGGCCGCCGTGGGACTGCCGGACGTCGGCGACAAGTACCCATGGCAGCTGTCCGGCGGCATGCAGCAGCGGGTGGCCATCGCCCGCGGGCTCGCGTATTCCTCGCGGGTGATGCTCATGGACGAGCCGTTCGGCTCTGTCGACGCCCAGGCCAGGTTCGACCTTGAGGACCTGGTCCTAGACCTCCGCCGCCGGATGGGCATCTCGGTCATCCTCGTCACGCACGACATCGACGAGGCGGTGTACCTGGGTGACCGCGTCATCGTGCTGGCGGGTAAGCCGGCCACCGTGGTCGACGACCTGCGCATCGACCTCGGCGACGCCCGCGATCAGATCACCACACGCGCGGACCCGGCCTTCGCCGTGCTGCGCAGCCGGGTGCTGACCGAGATCCGCCGGTGACTGGTGGTGGGCCGGGGTCCCGCGGCGGCGCGGCCGGCCACCGATGACCGCCCGAGCCGGAGACCGACAGGAGAACCCGTGCCGCTCAGTCACCACAGCCTGAGCGAGCGTGAGGCGGCAACGCTCGCCTGCGTGCTCGCCAGGCTGATCCCCGCCGACGAGTCTGGTCCCGGCGCCACGGAGGCCGGGGTTATCAACTTCATCGACGGCGCGCTGGCCGGGCCGATGCGCCAGCAGCGGGCCGGCTACGCCGAGGGGCTGACGGCGCTCGACCGGCTCGCGCAGGCCCTGGCCGGGGCGCCGTTCGGGGAGCTTGCCGGCGAGACGCAGGACGAGGTGCTGCGCGCCGTGGAGGCGCTCCCGCAGGACGGCCCCGGCGCCGCGCTGCGGGCATGGTTCGAGATGGTCCTCGGCGACTGCATCGACGGCTTCCTCAGCGATCCGCGGTATGGCGGGAACGCCGGGGCGGCCGGCTGGAGGCTGGTCGGCTACCCGGGCCCGTCGCTGGTGTGGACCGAGGAGGAACAGCAACTGGACCAGAGGATCCCGCCGCGGCCGGGAATGGCGGACGGGCTGGCCCGGCCCGGGGGCATGCCCGGCTCGGGCGCACCCGGAGAGCCCGAGCCGCCAGGGGCGGCGAATGGCTGAGCCACGGCGCCGCGCCGCCGACGTGGTCATCGTCGGCCTCGGGGCGGCGGGAGGGATGGCGGCAGCGCGCCTGGCCGCCAGCGGCTTGACGGTCGTCGGCCTGGAGGCGGGCGGCCGTTACACCGCCGACCAGTTCACCGTCGACGAGCTCGCCAACGACCGGCGCCAGTGGCTGGTCCAGGGCAAGACGTCCCGCGAGGTGCCGACGGTCCGGCTGTCGCGGGGGTCGGCGGCCGCGCCGCCCGTCCGGCGGCAGCTGATGATGAACGGTGTCGGCGGCTCGAAAATCCATTCCGGCTGCGGCAGCGTGCGCCTCATGCCCTGGCACTTCCGGCCGCGCAGCGAGACGATCGCCCGGTACGGCCGCTCCGCCCTGCCAGCGGGGTCGACGCTCACCGACTGGCCCTTCGGCTACGACGAGCTCGAGCCGTACTACGACAAGGTCGAGCGCATGTTCGGCGTGGCCGGGCAGGCGGGCAACCTGAAGGGCGAGATCCAGCCCGGCGGAGACCCGTTCGAAGGGCCCCGCGCCCAGCCGTTCCCGTTGCCGCCGCTGCGCCGCACCGGCTGGAACCTGCTGATGGAACGGGCCGCCCGGGACCTGGGCTGGCACCCGTACCCGCCCCCGGCCGCGGTCAACTCGCTGCCCTACGACGGCCGGCCGGCGTGCACCTACTGCGGCAGTTGCACCCACAACGGCTGCTGGACGGACGCCAAGGGCCTGATCCAGCTCACCGGGCTGCCGGAGGCGGAGCGGTCGGGCAATCTGACCGTCGTGACCGGGGCGCGGGTGACCGAGATCCTGACCGGGCGGGACGGCCGGGCGACCGGCGTGGCGTACCTGGCCGGGGGGCGGCGGCTCGAGCAGCGCGCCGCTGTGGTGCTGCTGGCCGGCTTCGTGTACGAGAACGTGCGGCTGCTGCTGCTGTCCAGGTCCCCGGCCCATCCGCGGGGCCTGGCCAACCGGAACGGCCAGGTTGGCCGGCACTTCACCGCCCACGCGCTGCGGATGACGTTCGGCGAGTTCGCGGGGCGCGAGATGAACACCTGGAGCGGCGCGACCGGGCAGACCACGGCGGTCAGCAACTTCAACGCCGACAACTTCGACCACGCCGACCTCGGCTTCATCGGGGGCGGCCGGATCGCCGCAGTCATGGAGAAGAAGCTGCTCACTGCGGCCCGCCAGCCGCCTCCGGGCACCGGCCGGTGGGGCACGGCGTACAAGAACTGGCTGGCGACAGGGCTCCGGTCGATGGCCTCGGTGGCGGTGACCGTCGACGAGATGCCGCACGAGGCGGCCTACCTGGACCTCGATCCCTCGCATACCGATGATGAGGGCGTCCCCGTGATCCGGGTGACCAGGGACTGGATCGACAACGACCGGAGGCAGGCCGCGTTCCTGCGCCACCGGGCGGAGGAATGGCTTCGCGCCGCCGGCGCGACGAAGGTCTGGCACTCACCCGACGTGGTGCAGAACGTGGTGGCGCACGCGTACGGCGGGACCCGGATGGGCGATGATCCACGCCTCAGCGTGGTCGACCAGTGGGGTTTCTGCCACGAGGTCCCCAACCTGGGCATCCTCGGGCCGAGCACGTTCCCTACCGCCTCCGGCCTCGCCCCGGTGCTGACGATCGAGGCCGCGACGTGGCGGACCGCGGACCACCTGGCCGCCAACTGGCACACGAGAACCCGGTGACCGGCCGTGACGGCGGGAGCCGCCCGCCGATCTTCGACGCGCACGCTCACCTGGTCTCCGACGACTTCCGCCGGTACCCGCTGGCCGACCAGGCCGCGCCGTCCTGGGCCGGCCGGTTCCCGCCGCCAGGGGCCGCCGGACTCAGGGAGCGGGTCAGCCGCCACCCGTACACCGCCGAGGCCGTGCTGCGGGAGTGGGACGACAGCGGCGTCGCCGCGGGCGCCGCGGTCCAGTACCGCACCGCCTACGGCCAGGACAACTCCTACATCCTGGACTCAGGGGATGCGTACCCGGAACGGGTCGCGCCGGTGGTCGTCCTCGACGCGGCCGACCGGGCGTCCGCCGGGCAGCTCGCCGTGCTGGCCAGGCACCGCGGCGCGGCCGGTGTCCGGCTCACCGGCCCCGCCGACGGCGGGACGCTGCCGTGGCTGGACCCGGGCACCGGCGACGGCGTGTGGGGTGTGGCCGGCGACCTCGGGCTCACCGTTGTGATCATGTACATCCCGCCCGGGCCGTCGCCGGACGCGCTGGCCCGCATCGCCGCCGTCGCCAGCGCGTTCCCCGGGACCAGCGTGGTCATCGATCACATGGGATGGCCGGACTTCGCCGGGGCCCTGGGGACATCCCGCTTCGGCCTGACCGCCGCGCACCTCGCGCTGGCACGGCTGCGCAACGTGCATCTCAAGCTCACGACCATCACCCTCGAGGACCTGGCCGGCGCGGGGATCAGTGCCGCGGGCTTCGTCCGGTACGCCGCCGACGCCTTCGGGGCCGACCACTTGCTCTGGGGCTCGGACGCCGGCAACAGCCAGGGCGCGTACCCAGGGCTGGTCAGCCGGGCCGTCGCCGCCGCGGCGCAACTGACCGAGGCGGAACGCGCGCAGTTCCTCGGCGGCACCGGGCGCGGCCTCTTCGTGCGGGGCGGCAGGGCGGCCTCCGGCGCGGCCTAGCCGCGCCCACCGGGAACGCGGTGCCGTGACCTGCCCAGGGCGGTCGTCGACTCCGGCGGGGCCATGTAGCTGTGGAACAGCCCGCCGGGGTCGTAGGCGGAACGGATCGCCTCGAGCCGCTCTGCGTTCCCCGGGCTGAGGCCCCGGTCGGGGCGGTCGGCCACGTTGTTGTCGGAGAACTGCAGGCCCCGGGACAGATGCTGGATGTCGCGCAGCGAGTCGTGCACCCACGACTCGCGGGCCAGGTCATCGGCCGGGTCGGTCCACCCGGCGTTGGGCGACAAGTAGAGCGGCGCCTGCACGGACCAGCACGCGTTTGGCTGCTCCGGATACCCGCCCCAGAGCATCCACAGCACGAACGAGAGGCCGTCGTCCGGGAGCGTGCCGAGCATGGGCGCGGCGGCCGCCACCACCTCCGCCGCCGGCGCGTCGCACCAGATCCCGTCGAACGCCCACCGGTTCCCCCCGGGATTGAGCCGGTCGGCGGCAGCGTACAGGTCGGCCAGGGTCACCTGCTCGGCCACGGTCGCCCGGACGGCACGTTCAAGGAAAGGAGCCTTGCCCAGAACGTGCAGGGCGCGCGGATCGCTACCGGAGTCCTGGAACGCGAAGGCCGTCATCGTGGCCGCGCTGCCCCCGGTCCCGTCCGGGCCGACCTTCGCCGAGAGCTCCACCTCGGCGGGAAGTTCCGGGAGCAGCTCGTAGGTCCAGCGCAGCACGTCATCGCGCAGGTCCATGGGGTAGACGTACACGCTGCGCAGTATCCGCGTGGCCGCGGGGTAGGTCCGCAGGTAGAACCGGGTGACGACGCCGAAGAAGCCGGGGCCGCTGCCCCTGGCCGCCCAGAGCAGGTCCGGATGGCTGCCGTCGTCCGCGTGCACCAGTTCGCCGCTGGCCAGGACGACGTCGATCGCCTCGATGCTCAGGCAGGCCGGGCCCCAGCGGCGCGAGCCCCAGCCATAGCCGCCGCCGAGGATGTAGCCGCCGGTGGCCACCGTTGGCGCGTGCCCGCTCGGGAAGTAGCGGCCGTGCCGGCCGAGAACCGCGTTCACCTCGGGCCCGGCCGCCCGGGGGCCCACGCTGGCGAGCCCGGTCGCGGGGTCGTAGCCGACCGTTCGGAGCGCGGACAGGTCGATCAGCAGGCCGCCGTCCCGGACGCCGTTGCCCACGAAGCTGTGCCCGCCGGACCGGATGCCCACCCGCATGCCCTCCGCCCTGGCGAGCCGCACCCCCGCCGCCGCGTCCGCCGCGGAGGCGGCAAGCAGGATCGCGTCCGGGAACCGGGCGGGCTTGCGGGCGTTCCACACCGCGGCCATCCTGGCTTCCTCGTAACCGGGCTCACCGCGGCGCAGCAGCCGTCCGTCCAGCGTCGCCACGTCAGGCTCCCACCATGTTGTAGCCGCCGTCCGCGACCATGAACCCTCCGGTCATGTGGGAGGCGTCCGGGGTCGCCAGGAACAGCGCCGTCCCCGCGACCTCCTCGGGCCGCGGGATGCGGGCCATCGGCGTCATCGAGCGCAGCTTGTCGCCGCGCCCGTTGCGCCAGTCCTCGCGGGCCAGGGTGGCCTCGGTCTCCATGAAGCCGGGCGCGAAGACGTTGACGCGGACCGCGGGCGCCAGCGCGGCGGCATAGCTCTTGGTCAGGCCGATGATGCCGTACTTGCCCGCCGCGTACTGCGGTGCCCGGGCGCTGCCGCGCACCACCACCGTGGAGCCGATGTTGATGATCGAGCCGTGACCCTGATCGAGCATCCGGGAGCCGAACTCGTGGGTGCAGAGCATGGTGCCCTTGATGTCCACCGCGAGCACGTGGTCGATGGACTCCTCGCTGATGTCGCGCCAGGACATCTGGTCGCGGGCCATGTCGCCGACGTTGTTGACGCACACGTCCAGCACCCCGAACCGCTCGAAGACCGTGTCCGCCATCGCCTTGATCTGAGCCCAGTGCACGATGTCGGCCTGGA
>Ga0335072_10005509_pt1 | contig 18662 bp, 20 predicted proteins | sample Lox_Sample_21_FD_206725 | JGI IMG/M metagenome (GOLD analysis project Ga0335072, IMG submission 206725) | Soil microbial communities from Loxahatchee National Wildlife Refuge, Florida, United States - Lox_Sample_2.1 | ecosystem: Environmental > Terrestrial > Soil > Wetlands | place: USA... | reverse complement strand
TACACAAATACCAAGGGTCAGGACGCCTTATTCGCACCCATCGACGGTGCTGACTGCCCCGACCGCGGCGCCGCCGCCACTCAACCCGGTCGCCAGTTCCTCTTGGCCCGCACCCAACTTTTCAACCGCGCTAACATCCGTATCTCTATCGCGGAACCCTCTGTCCACGATTGGTATTCGGTCACAGTAACTGCCGATCCAACCGGCTGTGAGTTGAGCCCCATCTACGGTCTTTTGGCAACCCCCTCCCCCATGGCTTCGTTCTATCGTCGCCCTCTCCCCTCCGCCAACACGGCTTTCATCAGTCCCTCTGGTGCCTGCAATGCGAGAACGGGCGTCTGCAAGCAGAACATCATGTGGGACGTGCGCGAAGCCAGCCTTGAGAACCAGTTTTTTGATGCGACTATGACTCACGCCCAAGCCACGTCCTCCCAGCTCTCAGCTTTGCAATCGCAAATCAACACCATGGGACCCGCCTTCCCGGGTGTCAGCTTCCAGAATGGAAACTTTTCGGCTGAGTCTTGGGACCAGTTCGGATGGGATCTCACGGGCAGTGACGGAAGCGGTGCCAAGGGCGGCGCCAATGCTCTCATGGCTCTGAACCCGGCTGGTACCTTCCGTCCGGCTTCCGTTCTTGGTGGCGAAGCGTTCGACCTGTTTGACTCTTTTGCCGCTGAGCTACCCTGGACCGCGAGTATGCGTGCCTCGATTGTCCGCGGGCAAAATATCTTTAACAACTTTCCTCTCAACATCACCGGCGTCCGCGGTATGAACGACCTTCTCGGCCAGAAAACCATCGCCGGCACATGCCGCTTCTGTCATAACAACCTGGATATTGGCAACGACTTCGCTGCTGATGCGAAAGATATTGGTGTCATGGACAGCACCAGCAACGTAATGCCGCCATCCCCGGATCTCCCCGTCTTCACCTTCGTCTGTCCGCAGGGCTCGCTATCCTCGAATGGGGTCACGCCTTACAGTAACCCCGTCGCCTGTAGTGCTGGCACCTGCGATCAATATCAGACCACCGATCCTGGTGTGGCGTGGATTTCCGGCCGGTGCGCCGATCTCGGCAAGATGAAGGTCCCGTCGCTCCGCGGAGCCGGTTCCCGTCCCCCGTTCTTCCACGGCGGCAATGCCAATACCATGCTCGACGTTGTGAACTTCTACAACAAACGCTTCAACATGGGCCTCAGCGAACAGCAAATTCTGGACTTGGTCAATTTCCTGAATGCCCTGTAGTACCTGTGCAAGAAAATCCCAGATTGGCGTGCACACTCTGCCCTCCAATCTGGGATTGTTGTCTGATCTCAAGTCACAGCGTTTTCCCCAGCCGCCTCTTTTATACTCAGCGATTCAAAACCTGATCAGTAGATTCCGTCGCCATGTCCAGCTTTTCCATTCCATCGCTCTCCGAAAAGAGCGCAATCTTCGCGCTATTCGTTCCCATCCCTCCCACGCGTTGACTTTTCTGGAAGCTACAGGCACACTTCTTCATTCGCCCGCATCCCAGGCCTCAGCCGCGTTATTATGGCTGCGGTCCCAAACTCATTGCTGAGGCAGATGACGATCGAGGAACCATTTGCGCTATGACTGCCGACCGCGTCTCTTTTACCATGGATTCGACGCTCGACACCGTCAATAGCGCCGAGGAAACGGCTGGCCGCATGGCCACCGAGGCCGGCTTCGACGACGAGGAGATCATGAAGATCTCCATGGCCGTCCGCGAAGCGGCCGTCAATGCTGTTTTGCACGGAAATGCTTACGACCCGAACAAAAAGGTCATGCTGGCCTTTGAACGCACCCCCAGTGATCTCGTCATCACCATTCGTGATCAAGGCAAGGGGCTCGACGCCGGCAAGATTCCGGATCCCTTAGCCCCGGAAAATCTCTTGAAGACCTCGGGACGAGGTATTTTCCTGATCCGCTCGTTCATGGATGTGGTGGAGATTCATCCCTCCAGCTCGGGCACCGAACTTAAAATGATTAAGCACGTCCGCGGCAACGCGGTATCCTAAGGAGGCTCCTCTGTGACAATGAAGTCCAGTACTCGTCAGGTGGATGGCGTCACGATTGTCGACCTCAGTGGCCGGATTACTCTCGGCGAAGGCAGCGTCGTTCTGCGCGACACCGTCCGCGACCTGCTTTCCAAGGGCCAGAAGAAAATCCTGCTCAACCTTGGTGACGTCAACTACATCGATAGCTCCGGCATCGGTGAACTCGTTAGCGCTTTCACTACTGCCAAAAACCAGGGCGGCGAACTCAAGCTGCTGAATCTCACCAAGAAGGTTCACGACCTTCTACAGATCACCAAGCTCTACACCGTCTTTGACGTGAAAGACGACGAGGCGGCCGCGGTCAAGGCCTTTAAGTAGCCATCCGGGGCGTGCGTTTCTGCTGGAGCCGGGGACATCTTCGGCTCTCGTTCTCCCTTTTCGGGAAGCACTCGTCGATAATTTCTTGCCTTGATCGCTCTGACGTTTCGACCCTCTCCTACAATCAAAGCTGAGACTGCAATCAACACCGTCTCAGCTTTATGGGTTTGTCCGTCCGATTTCTTGTTGCCCAAATCCTGATCGCATCCGCCGCCTTGGCCTTCCCCGGCAGTCATCCGCCGAAAAACTCTTGGACAAACTCCGCCAAAGCTAATTCCTCCACTGCCAACGAAACACCCGAAAACTGCCTCTCCATCGCCGACGCCCAGAAACACATCGGCAAAAGCAATTGCATTACCGGAACTGTCGTGCAGGTCGAACAAGCAACCAATGGCGTGACCTATCTCGACTTCTGCCCCGACTATCACTCCTGCCCCTTCACGGTCGTTGTTTTTCGCTCCGATCTGCGTTCCGTCGGCGACGTGCGCCAACTTCAGGGCCGCACCATCAGCATCAAGGGCAGGATTGAAGAATATGACGACCGGGCGGAGATCATCTTGCGCCATCCGCAACAATTGGGAGAGAACGGCAAACTAATCGCTGTGCCGAAAGACTACGACATCGAACGCCAAGGCCATTACAGCGTCGGAACCTTTCGGGCTGCGAAATCAAAAAAGACCAGGCGCAAGAGCGAAGGAGCACCTATTTCGATCGAAGATCCGGAAGAGCCATAGCTTGGACCCGCACCTCTTCCGCCCTATAACAATTGCGTATCGAGCGCGCCGATGAACTGGATCCCAGGAATGATTTTGTTTGCCAGCCTCTTGTCGCTGGTCAAAAACAAGTCGGTTCCAGCCTGGGCGGCCGTAGCCAGATGAATCGCATCCGCCGAAGAAACCCCTGGCATCGCCCTGATTCGCCCGTAGTAATCAGACGTCTCATTCGTAAACGGCAATATCTCCGCCACGATCCTCTCCAGCCACCTCTGCGATGCCTCCGCCAGCTCCGGCTTCCCCTGGCGATAACATCCCGCCAACACTTCCGCGACCGCGAACGATGCTGTAATCAATCGGTCGTTCCGCTGTTTCATTCGTGAATGAACTTCTTCTATGCGGCGCGCAAACTTGGCATTATCCTCCAGCCAATAAATGAAAAGCATCGTGTCCCAGTAAATGCGGCTCACTTGCGCTTGTCTCCATAGAAGTTCTCTCGCTCGGCACGCAGGTATGCTTCGCCTCCCCCATAGGTCGAAAAAACCTCTTTCAGAGCGCCTCTCATACTGTTCCATGTGTCTTGGGAAGACGAGTCGGTCGACGGCCTCGAAGTAGGACCGTCAATGAACTCGTATGTGTAGGTCACAGTCGTGCTCTGTCCAGATTCAGGACCGCTCCGGCTCACAAGCAGTAAGTCGTTTTCTTTAAGAAATTCGCGCGTCTTCAGGGCACTGCAGACCGCCGGCGCATAGCCGTTGATCTTCAAGTCGCGTACAACATCGCCAGCGCGGATCGAAAATCGCTTTTGTTTCCTGTTGCGCGCGGGTACCGCATATCTTTCCTTCCCATGTGCTCGAATCTTGTCTGCAAGAGTCACTCGCTGCTTCCTCCTGGCTTGAAGCCATAGCATGGAGTAGAAAGCATGAAATAGCGTATTCTTGCTAGACAATCCCCTTCCTCAACTCCGCCAGCGGATACTTCGTCCCTCTCCATACAATCCCATCATTCGCGAGCGTGTGCGCCATCGACCGGACCAGCGTGTACATGAAAAGCGTGGTGCTCACCGGATGCAGAAAGAAGTAATACGGCGCCACATCCGATCGCCGCGACATCCCGCAATAAATTGCAAACAACGACACCACCGCAATCCCATACGGCACCCGCGCCCACCCGTGCGCCAACCAAACTCCAAGAAACGGTCCCAGATTCAGAAATCCCAGCGCAAACACCGAGGCTACTGTCCGCGGCCACTGAAACGACAAAATCGCGAAAAAATTCTTCGTCAGATTGTTCACAATCCCAAACGCGCCTTTTCCCCAGTGCAGCGAGATCAGGTCTTCCCCAAACACATTGCGCTGCGCATATCCCGCGTTCTTCACCACCTTGCCCAGCTTCATGTCGTCCAGCACTTCCATCCGCAGAGCCTGGTACGTTCCCACCGCTTCATAAACCAATTGCCGCACCATGTTGAACGCACCCACTCCCATGTGATCATCTGCCTCAGGGTCGGCCACCTTCCACGGTCGATGCCCAAAAACGAAAAGCGCCTGGAAGAACGCGATCATCATGCGTTCTCCCGCCTTCTTCATGATCATCCGCGGAAACAGCACCACGTGATCCGCTTTTTCCGCCTCCGCATAGGCGACGACCCGTCGCACCGAATCCGGCTTGAACAAAACGTCAGCATCGGTAAAAAGCAACCAGTCACCCGTTGCTTCTTTCGCCGCGGTCCACATCGCATGCGTCTTCCCCATCCAGCCGGCAGGAAGTTCCCCAATCTGCAGCACGCGCAAACGTCCTTGTGCCTCGGTCCTCGCCGCAATCTCCTCCATCCGTTCTCCGGTGGCATCCGTCGAACGGTCATTCACCGCGATAATTTCGTAATTGGAATAATCGAGCGCGAGCAAACTCTCAAGCGTCGCGCGTATGTCCTGCTCTTCGTTGCGCGCCGGAACGATAATGCTGATGCGAGGCTCGCCTTCAGGCGTCGGCGGCTTGCGGTCCCACTCCGGCAGCGCGACATCGGCAACTCGCGGCATCCCGATCGCCGCATCGATAATCCGCGAAAACCATGCCAGGGCGAGAATCCCGCCTGCGGTCCATTCAAGAACTTCGAGAATCATTGCTCTATAAAGATGCTCCGATCGGTGGATTGACTTAGGCGCTCGATGCTTTCCGCTCCGCGCCGCCCAACGCCGGCGCGAATCGCATGCCGTAGGAAAGAATCGCGACTGATAGCGCGATAGCAACAATGGTTGCAAATAATCCCGCACCCAACGACTGATGATCTGACAGATAACCGATCACCCACGGCGATGACGCGTCACCCAGCAAGTGGATGACAAATATATTGACGGCAATCGCCGTCGCGCGCACGTGTGCCCCCACTGAGTTAATAAGCGCCGCATTGAGCGGCGAAGTATTGACCAGGAGCAGGAACTCCGCCGCTACCACCCCGGCGAGCATCCGGTGGCCGTTAGCATAAAGCGCAATCCACATGGCCGGAATCCCCATCGCCAGGCTCACCGCCGAAACAAGGTAATAGGCCTTGCGGGTGTAGCGCAGCAGATAATCTCCCAACCATCCGCCCGCCAGCGCGGCCAGAATTCCTGTGCCGGCCGTGCTGAGTCCAAAAATCAGGTTTGCATCTTTCAAACTGTAGCCATGGTCGCGGTGCAGGAAGGTCGGCATCCACACCTGCAGACCGCCGAGCGCAAAAGTCATCATGGCCATGCCCAAGGTCGCCGTCCAGAACGCCGGATTTCGCGCCAGCCCAACGATCGTCCCTCTTTCAGGCGTTTCTACGATGCTGTCGAAGCGCCCCCGCTCCGGCTCCGGCAAGAATACGAGAATCAGAGCCAACAGGATTCCCGGCACGGCACCGATATAAAATGGCGCACGCCAGCTGTTGTAATGCGCGCTCAATGTCCCGCCCAGGATGTAACCCAGCGCCGTGCCCAGTGGCAGCGTCAGGTAAAAAAAGCCCAGCACGCGGCCGCGCATTCGCTCGGGAAAAAGATCGGCAATTACGGTCGGTGAGATCGTGCAGAAACTTGCTTCCCCGATCCCCACGATCACATGCCGAAAAAATAGCGTCCTGAAATTATAGGTAATCGCCGTAAGCAGTGTGGCGATGCTCCAGACAACAGCACCCGCAATGATTATCTTCTTTCGGGAATAACGGTCCGCCAAAGGCCCCATGAATGGAGCCGTGCACATATAGACAATAAAGAATGCGCTCGAGAGCAGGCCAAAATCGCTATCCCGCCGGTGGAATTCCGCCTGCACCATCGGCTGCACCGCGAATAACACGGAGCGGTCGATGTAATTCACCAGATTCAGAGCCGTCAGGACGACAAGCGTGGTCCGCGGATAGAGCTTGGTGTCAGCCACAGGTCGAGCGAATATAGCACGGGAAGATTGCAGAACTTAGAAGTCAGATTGGAGAATTCAAAACCTGATTCACCCTTGATCAAAAGCTCCAAAGTGGCGTCGACGAGATTTTCACTTCTTCAATCTGACTTCCCACTTCTGACTTGCCTTTCTCTCGGCCACTTAGCCACTACCACCGTCGACAACCCTCCCCGCGGACGGAAATCACCCCTCACCTCTGCCCACACCGGCTTCGCCCACCGCACCACATCTTCCAGCACGCGGTTCACAATGTTTTCCTGAAAAATTCCGAGATTGCGATACGCCTGCAGATACTCCTTCAACGACTTCAACTCCAGGCAATTCCTGTCCGGCATGTAACGGATCACGATAGTCCCAAAATCCGGCAAACCCGTCTTTGGGCACACGGATGTGAATTCCGGATCGTCCACCACAATCTCGTATCCAGGAAATTGGTTGGGCCACGTTTCAATCTCGGGAAACTCGTGATCAAGTCCCGCGCTCGCGTGTTCGTCTGTGTATCTTCGCGTCTTCGGCATGAAAATCCTCGGCTTGCCGCTCATTGTATCGGTCACTTACCATCAACGGCAAAGCCACAGCCAATCGCAAAATCGTCAACGCGATTCGCATATTTCTGATGCAAATCCCGCTACCCCGGCATCAAATCCAACAGCTACAGTACATACTTTGCGCTGCCTCCCGCTGTGGCATGAGTGATACATTGAAACTTACGCTTTTGCTTCCATGCCCTTGAATGGAAATCATTCCGAGCGCCAGAAACGGCGCTGGTGGGTGACCGCGCTTCCCATTGTGGCGGCCGTCGCCGTGCTCGGCGCCATCTTCTCCAAGCACGATGATCCGCTTCAAGTCCGCGTCGCCGAGGTCGAACTAGGAAAAATTCGCAGCGTGATCTCCACCAACGGCAAGATCGAACCGGTAAATAATTTCGAAGCGCACTCTCCCCTCGCCACCAGCGTAAAGCGCGTGTTTGTGAAAGAGGGCAGCGCCGTGAAGAAAGGTCAGTTGCTCCTGTCGCTCGATGATGCCGAGATCCGCACCGAAGCCGCACGCACGCTAGCCCAACTAAAATCCGCCCAAGCCGATCTCGCGGCCTCCCAACGCGGAGGCACTCAGGAGGAGGTCCTCAGCCTCGAGCCTCAACTGGTGAAGGCCCACACTGATCGCGATACCGCGCAACGCAACCTCGAGGCGCTCAAACGACTCGAGTCCCAGGGCGCCGCATCTGCCGGAGAAGTCCAGGAAGCCCAAAACGCTCTCGCTCGCGCCAACGCCCAACTTGACTTTCTTGAGCAGAAAAAATCCAAGCGCTATTCGAGCGTTGAACTTGCCCGGGTCGAGGCGCAACGCGATCAGGCTCAGACCGCTTACGATGCCGCCCAGGACTCGCTCGCCAAGGCCAATGTTCGTGCGCCCTTCGACGGCATCGTCTATTCGCTTCCGGTCCAGCAAGGAGGTTTTGTCTCCGCCGGTGAACTCTTGTTGCAAGTCGCCGACCTGCGAAAAGTTCAGGTTCGTTCCTTTGTCGACGAACCCGATGTCGCCCGCCTCGCCCTGGGCGATCCCATCGAAATTACCTGGGACGCCGTTCCCGGCCGGGTTTGGCATGCCGCCGTTACCTCCATCCCATCGACCGTTCGGCCACGCGGCGCTCGTAACGTTGGGGAAACAACCAGCATCGTAGATAATAATGACTTCAAGTTGCTGCCGAACGTCAACGTCGGCGTAACCATCGTGGCGGCCGAGCACGACAACGTGCTCATTGTCCCGCGCGAGGCCATTCGCACCGACGATTCGAAACCTTATGTGCTTCAGGTCGTCGATCATCAACTGAAGCACCGGGACGTGGAGACCTCGATCTCTAATCTCACGCAGGTCGAAATTACGCGCGGCCTGGCCGCCAAAGATCTGATCGCTACCGGCTCTGTCAGCGGAAAGCCGCTCGGGGATGGCATGCAGGTTAAGTACTAACCTGGTTTAGATACAGATAAGGTAATGAGACGCATTTTCACATTTACGGCCGTTTTCGCATTGTTGTTGCTGACCGCAACTGCCGGTCTCGCCGACTCCGCCCGTGAAATGTTGGAGTCTGGACGCGTCGATGACGCCATCTCCACGCTTAACGGACGCCTCTCTTCGGCTCCTTCCGATGCCGAATCCGCCAATCTCCTTTGCCGTGCTTACTTCACCCTCGAAGAATGGGATCGCGCCGAAACCGCGTGCAAACGGGCCATCGCCCTCGCGCCAGGGAACGGCGCTTATCATCGCTGGCTCGCCCATGTCTATGGAGAGAAAGCTGACCGCGCCAGTTTTCTGACTGCTGTCGGTCTTGCCCGCAAAACCCGTGAAGAATTCGAACGCGCCGTGCAACTCAATCCCAACGATACCGATGCCCGCGTCGATCTGGCCGAGTTTTACATCGAGGCTCCCGGAATCGTCGGCGGCGGCTTGGATAAGGCTCGCGCTCAGGCCAGGGAGATCGGCCTCCGCGATCCCGCCCGCGAACACTGGGTCTATGCTCGCATCGCCGAGAAGAACCACGATCTCGCCACCGCTGAGAAGGAATATCACCGCATGATCGAAGTCAGCAAAGGCGATTCCGAAGCATGGCTCAACCTCGCTCTCTTCTTCCGCCACAACAAGCGCTACGACGACATGGAGCGCGCTCTCGTCGCCACCAGCCAGGCTCCCATCTCCAAGCCCGACGTGCTCATGGACGTCGCACAAAATCTCTATCGCACCGGCCGCAACTTCACTCTCGCTATCAAGGTCATCAAGCGATATTTCGCCCTCGGCCCCGTCGAAGAAGCTCCTGCCTTCAAAGCCCACTACCTGCTCGGCATGCTGCTTGAAAAGCAGGGTGACAAGGCCGGCGCTGCGCGGGAATATCAGGCTTCCCTCGCATTGACCCGTCAATTTGAACTGGCCCAGCAGGCGCTGCTCCGGGTCGGCGAGTAGACCTCACCGAATGGCGAGTCTTCTGCGCCTTTCCGGTGCTATCCGAACAAACTTCGAAACTTCTGCCGGCTCCTTTTCCCGCACTACAATCTGTTCGTTACGACAAGAGTCCCGTCTGATCCAATGATCGTCAGATGAATGATCCGTCAAATGAGCGACCCGTCAGGTGAACGATTCATCACCTACACGATCGATCAGGTACACATCTGCAAGAACTAAAGGTGCAACGATGAAACGTAAACTGCTGCGCTTAACCAATCTTGTCGCACTGCTCGTGTCCCTGTTGCTCCTTGGGACCGCAGCATCCGCTGAGCCGCTTACCCTCGAGCGAGCTATCCAGCTTGCCCTCTCTCACAGCACCACCTCGGCAATATCTCATGCGGATGTTCAAAGAGCCGTCGCGTCCTATCACGAACTGCGCAACAATCGCATCCCTCAACTCGTCGTCGGATCCGGCCTCGGATGGACCTATGGATACCCGCTCACCATCTCAGGTTCAGAACCGGCACTGTTCACTGCCGCCGCGCAAAGCTCTGTCTACAGTTTTGCCCAGGCTCCATATCTCGACGCCTCAAAAGCCGAGGTTCGAATCGCCGATCTCCACGATAAAGATCAGCGTATCGCGCTCATTCAGGATGTAACCCTCACCTACGCCGAACTTGCCAAGTGGGAAAATCGCCTCAGCCGGCTTCACGAAGATGACATCGACTCGCAACAGGTAGTTCAAGCCGTTTCCGAACGCGTCAAAGCTGGAGTCGACAGTCCCATCGATCTCAACAAGGCTCAGCTCGTCGCGGCTCAGGTTCGGCTTCATCGCGCCGAGGCCCACGGATCCTCCGACGTCCTCCGCAAGCATCTCTCCGATCTCACCGGCGTGGCCGTCTCCGCCATCGAACTCGATCCCGATAGCATTCCCGCCCTTCCTCCAGTCTCTTCCGACGACGATTCGCAGCAGAAAGCCCTGACCTCCAGCCCCGTCATCAAGATCGCTGATGAACACGCCTTGGCTGAGTCGATGCGCGCGGTCGCTGAACACCGCTTAGCCCTCCCATCGTTCGATTTCTCCGCCCAGTATGCTCGCTTCTCTACGTTCAACAACTACACTATCTACTTTCCAGCGGGCACCTTTCAACGCGACAATGCCACCATCGGCATCGGCATCCGCATTCCGCTTTTCAATCTCAGCCAGCGCGAGCATGCACGCGCCGCCGACTTTGGCGCGCTTGCAGCGAAGAAGCAGGCCGAGGCAACTCGCGACAAGGTTTCCGAAGAGACTCTTCGGCTCGAACGAGCCGTCGAGCAACTCGAAGCTGCCCGCGACGTCGCGCAACTCGAATATCAGCTCGCCCAATCCAGCCTCGATGCTGCCCGTACCCGCATTCAGGCCAAGACCGGAACCTTCCACGAGTTCGCCGACGCTCAGGCACAAGCCAACGAGCACTATCTCGCCTACCAGGATGCCGACTTCGAATATCAGCGCGCCCGCGTGAATCTCCTCCGCGCCACCGGCGAACTGGAACACTGGGCATTACCTGCTAAATAACCCCTCGCCCAGCCGTCCGCCCGCTGCCCGATTCCCGCGCCTCAATGCCCGAAATCGTCGTTTGGCCCCGTCGCTTTGCCAATCCCTCCCCCGCTAAGGCATGATAAGTCAGAGATTTGGGAGCCCTCTCGAACGCCCGCCATGTACCTGGTTGGTAGCTAACCCTCAGCCCGGCGGCGACATCCGAATGTTAAAATGGAATACTCGTCCCTATGCCATTAAAGACACTGTTTCTAAATCCTCCCTCTTTCGAGAATTTCGATGGCGGCGCCGGGTCGCGTTGGCCCGCTACCCGCGAGATTGAGTCCTATTGGTATCCCGTCTGGCTCGCCTATCCGGCCGGCATGCTTGAAGGCTCGCGCTTGCTCGACGCGCCCCCGCATCATATTTCCGCCGAAGAAACCATCCGCATCAGCAAGGACTTCGAACTTTTAGTTCTCTTCACCAGCACCCCCGGCTTCCAGGGTGATCTGCGCATCGCCGAGGCCATCAAAGACAGCAATCCCAATATCAAAATCGCCTTCGTCGGTCCCCACGTCAGCGTTCTGCCCGAAAAAGCGCTGAAAGAAGCCAAAGTAATCGACGTCATCTGCCGCAAGGAGTTCGACTACTCCATCGTCGAGTACGCGCAGGGCAAGCCGCTCGAAGAGATCCTTGGAATCTCCTATCGCAGGAATGGCGGCGTGGTCCACAATCCCGATCGTCCGACCATTGAGAACCTCGACGCCCTGCCCCACGTCACCGACGTCTACCGCCGTGATCTCGATGTCCGCCGCTACAACGTTCCGTTCCTGCTCCATCCTTTCGTCTCGCTTTACACCACTCGCGGATGCCCAGCCCAGTGCACTTTCTGCCTCTGGCCGCAAACCCTGAGCGGCCATCCCTGGCGCAAGCGTTCCACTGACGACGTCGCCCGCGAAATGGCGAAAGCAAAGGATTACTGGCCCTACGTAAAGGAATTTTTCTTCGACGACGACACTTTCAACATTCAGAAGGCCCGCACCGTCGAACTCTGCGGCAAACTGAAGCCTCTCGGCCTCACCTGGTCCTGCACTTCCCGCGTCACCACCGATTACGAAACTCTCAAGGCGATGAAAGAAGCAGGCTGTCGGCTCCTCATCGTAGGCTACGAATCTGGCGATCAACAGATCCTCAAGAACATCAAGAAAGGCGCCACCGTTGAGCGCGCCCGCCAGTTCACTAAGGATTGTCACAAGCTCGGTCTCGTCGTTCACGGAGATTTCATTCTTGGCCTGCCCGGCGAAACCCGCGAGACCATCAAGAACACAATCAATTTTGCGAAGGAACTGGATGTCGAAACCATCCAGGTTTCCGTCGCCCACGCCTACCCCGGCACCGAGCTGCACGAGTACGCGTTGAAAAACGGCTTCATGACCGCCGAGACCAAGATGGTCGATGACATGGGACACCAAATGGTCCAAATCGAGTATCCCGGTCTGCCCGCGGCGGAAGTTCTGGAATCAGTCCACCGCTTCTACGACGAATATTATTTCCGGCCCAAAGCTGCTTTCCGCATTCTGAAGAAGGCCGCTTTCGACAGCTCCGAGCGCAAGCGCCTGTACAAAGAAGCGCGCACGTTCCTGAAGCTCCGTTCCCAGCGTAATAAGTGGGCTCAGGAAAACCGCAAAGAAAAAGAGCAGCCGCCAGCGCCCGAACCGGCCAAGGCATAGCAGCTCGGCGAGCTTCACGGCCATAGCCGCGAAGCGGCGAAAGACTATAGCCCACGGCGCAAGCCGTGGGTAAAGGGTGCAAATTGCTCCAGCCCCGGAGGGGCGAAGAAAGCTAAGATCCCGATTCGTTCCGCTTGTTCTACTGGACAAATTCCGGTCATGCAGAAGCTAGAATCCAGATTCCACAAATCCAAACCGTCTCGTTCGTCACTTCTCCATTTTGACTTCTTATTCCTGACTTCTGTTCCTCTCCCGTGACCTTCCGCAAATATCTCGTCCTCGCCGGTGTCACCCTCTTCAGCACTCTCGGCGATTCCCTGCTGGCTCGCGGCATGAAGCAACTCGGCGGCGTCTCACTGCACAACTTCTCCGGCCTGCTCTTCGCCATCCTCAATCCTTGGGTCGCAATCGGAATCCTGCTCCTGCTGGCCTTTTTTGCGTCCTATATGTCGGCGCTCTCTTGGGCCGATCTCACTTATGTTTTGCCCGCCACATCGCTCGGATACGTTCTCGTCGCCCTCATTGCGCGCATCTTTTTCCACGAAGAAATTTCGCTCACCCGCTGGCTCGGTATCGCTTGCATCGCCGCCGGAGTCGGCATTGTCGCCGCCGGCCCATCCCTCACCGCGGCTCGTCATCATGACCACGCTCAACCTGTCTCACAGGAGGCCAAGCCATGAACGAACTTTACGCTTGGGCTGCCATCGCCATAATCACTCTGGCCGCTACCACCGGCGACGTTCTTCTTGCCTACTCCATGCGCCGCGTCGGCGATGTCGGAGAACTCTTCAAAACCAGCGGCCTTTTTAGCGTCATTGCGCGTGTTCTCACCACCCCAACGTTTTTCCTTGGCGTGCTGGCCATGGCAGTTGCCTTTTATAGCCTGCTCTTCGGACTCTCCTGGGGCAACCTCAGCCTCGTCGTTCCAGCCTCAGCCTCGTTGACCTTCGTCGCCAACGCCGTCGCCGCGCGCATTTTCCTCCACGAGCGTGTCGGTCGCCGCCGCTGGCTCGCCGCACTCCTCGTCGGAGCCGGCGTCGTTCTGATGGCTGTCTAGTCGGGCTTAGAAGGCGCAATTTCCCCCGTAAAAAGCGAAATGGCTCGGATAACCGGAGCCATTTCGAAACGTGGAATACAACACTCTGTCCAAATTCAGTATTCGGTAGCGGAAACACGAAAGTTAAATTACGCTGTCCCGGTCCTACCCAAACAGATCGATCTGAATCAAGCCGTGCCTGAGCTGCACAATTCTGCTCTCCGCCTCATCCTCGCTGGATGAAGCCCGTCCTTCAATGTTCCCGCTCTCTTCCCCCGTCGCCGATCCCTCATCCTTCCCTACCGCCATAATCCGAAATCTCCCCGCATCGAGCAGCTTTCCTGCCATCCCTTCCTCCATCTGTCCCGATCGAAGTTTCCGCGTCAGCATCTGTAGCTTCGCCAGATGATCGATCAACTCCTCCAGAACGCTCTTCGCTCCCTGGCTGATTTGGACAAACTCCAGACACGTCCTCGTGAACCCTCTCTGTTCCCTGACCAAAGCCGCCGCTCGAAAACACGCCGCATCTACGCACAACAACATTTCCGTCCGGTCCCCGAGTTCAAGCTGACCCCCGACGTCCAGGCAAACTCCACCCATGCTAAGGTTGCGCACTACCGCAGGAATTGCCTTGCCTTCAAGCGGTAAACGATGAATCGTCCCCCACCCTCCTATGCTGAAGCGAGGACTCCGACGCCGCTCCTCATCTTTTTTCGGGCGAGACTCTCCCACGAATGAATCATCGTCGTTTTGCATGGAATTCTTTAGTCGGCGTGTTTCCGAAGGGCGAACGACGAAGGACTAAGGACGTATTTCACTACCCGCTCACCAGCGGCACAAACCGGCACCCCTCGAGCAAAGTTATCTCGGGCTGTTCCCCACTCTTCCGAATCAGCCTCAACTCCTGGCTCACCGCCGGGCCCACCGGCACAATCATCCGCCCGCCCTCCACTAGCTGATCAAACAACGCCCGCGGCACCTCGGCCGCCGCTGCCGACACCAGAATCGCATCAAATGGAGCGTGCTCGCTCCATCCCAAGCTCCCATCGCCCACACGCACCCTCACATTCGAGTATCCCAGCCGCCGCAGTCTCTCCTCCGCCGAAACCGCCAGCGCCGCATGCCGTTCGATTGAAAAAACCTCCGCGCACAAAACCGACAGCAATGCCGTCGCATATCCCGATCCCGTCCCCACTTCCAGCGCCCGATCCGTCGCCCTCAACCCAAGATGCTCAAGCATCGCCGCCACGATATACGGCTGCGAAATCGTCTGCCCCTCCCCAATCGGCAAAGGACAATCGTCATAAGCCCGGTCGCGAAACTCTTCCAGCACAAACTCATGCCTCGGCACCAGACGCATCGCTTCCAGCACGCGCGAATCCTCGATCCCGCGTTCTGCGAGTTGCGTCCGCACCATCCATTCACGCTGCGTTTGAAATGAAGGTTGGGAAAAGATCATGTCTCAGGACTCAGCTCTTGGAGATCAAGAGTAAATCGGATGATCGGGTCATCGGGCGATCTGAACCCAAAGCTATTTCAAAAAGGATTTTGAATTTCGGATGGTCCGATCATCCGATCACCCGATGACCCGATTCAGTACGGCCCAATAATCCCGCCAATATTACGCGCGCCCGGCATCCGGCGCTGTGATTTCCGCTCCTCCGCCTCCAGCACATCGAGATACTTGTAGGCCGAGCCCGTGTTGAACAGCACAACGGTGTCTTCCGCGCTCAAGAACCCGTTCGCCCGCAGCTTCTGATACGCCACCAGCGACGCCGCTCCCTCCGGAGCCGCGAACACTCCCTCCATGCTCGCCCACTGCCGCGTCGCCCCGAATATCTCTTCGTCCGTCGCGCTCACCGCCATCCCACCGCTCTTTTTGAGGATGTCCAGAATCAGATAATCTCCATAGGCCTTCGGCACTCTCAGCCCCGCCGCGAAGGTCTCCGCCCCTGTCCACATCTCCGAACTCGCCTTCCCCCCCTCCCACGCCTTCACAATCGGAGCGCATCCCGCCGCCTGCACCGTAATCATCCTTGGTCGAAAACCAGGCCTTTTCGCGCCCGCTCCGGCGCCGCCGATCCACCCCAACTCCTCCATTTCCTCGAACGCCTTCCACATCCCGATCATCCCTACCCCGCCGCCTGTCGGATAAATGATCGCGTCCGGGAGCTTCCAATCGAGCTGCTCCGCGACTTCATATCCCATTGTCTTCTTGCCCTCGACGCGATACGGCTCTTTCAGAGTTGAAACATCAAACCATCCTTCTTTTTCTTTTCTCTCCGTCACCATTCGCGCGCAATCGCTGATCAGGCCGTTCACCAGCGTCACATGCGCATCCGCATATTCGGCCTCCATGCGATTCGCCCGCGGCACATCCTCCGGCATAAAGATATACGCCTCGATCCCCGCCGCCGCTGCATACATGGCCAGCGCACCTCCGGCGTTTCCCGCCGACGGCACCGCCAGCTTCTTTAAACCATAGTGCCGCGCCATCGTGACTGCTGCCGACATCCCTCGCGCCTTGAACGATCCCGTCGGGTTCAACCCCTCGTCCTTGATCCACACATTCGCGTGCTCCCGGCTCCGCAGCATGGGAGTGAACCCCTCGCCCAACGTCACGGGCTCTTCGTGGTCGGATAATTCCGGCAACACCTCCCCATACCTCCACATCGACGCCACACGCCCACGAAGATCCTCCCGCCGAAATTTTCCCTTCAACGCGGCCAAATCGTAACGCGCAAACAGTACCCCACCATCTTTCGGACAGACATTTCGCGGGACATCAGCAGATAGGCGTTCTCCGCAGCGCGTGCATTCCAGGTAGGAAACTTTCATCGAGGGAAGGATAGCACTCACTAATTCCTGTCATCCTGAGCGTAGTGAGGCGAAGGCCGAACGAAGTCGAAGGACCTCGTGTTTCCGGCCATCTGCACCGGCTTAGCAAGCAGTTCTCTAAACTGAGTCGTTCCGCAAGTCGGAATGCACCCAATGACTCAATCTTCTCATCACCCGATACCCTGGCCCTACCCCGCCACTCTCTTCAGCAACTCATTCGCCCGCCGGAACCACGGACGCTCTCTCCGCTTCAAATACCCTGGCATCGACGCTTTCTTATCCAGCACCTTTTTCGCCCACTCCCGCGCCTCAGCCTTCTTGCCCTCCGACGCGAGCAAATCCGCAAAATTCAGATACGTCTCCGACAAGGTCGAAATCACCGTCACCTTGCGAAACAATTCTTCCGCCTTTTCGTTTTGCCCGGTCTCTGCATACGCATGCGCCAGCAACCCCGCCGCCCGATGAAAATCATAATCCGGCTCTTTGTTCACCACGCGTTCCAGATCGGGCAAAGCCGCCGCCGCATCGCCTAACTGCAGCGCGCAAACTCCTCGCCGATAAAACGGATCGAGCGTGTCCGCGCGCGCCGCAATCGCCTTATCAAAGGCAGCTCGAGCCTGCGCCAGCTTGCCATCATCCATGTAGAGATCGCCCAGCTCTTCGTAATTGCCGGCCGACGGATTATCGTGGATCGCCACTTCCAGCTCGCGAATGCGCTTGCGTCGTGGAAATACTTTGAAGGACTGGCCGAGCAGGCCAAGATCTGGCAGGGCCTCAACGGCCAGATAAATGATAGCTCCCAGCGGCCCCAGAAACAAAATCACAAACAGCCAGTAGAAATCTGGCCGTCGCCGTATGAAATGTACAATCGCCACTACCTGTAGCAGAAAAATCCAGGGATGGAAAAAGAAGCTAAAAAGACCCATAAAGTGCGCATCGAAGAGATTCGGACTCCATTTCTTCGATCCTCTGTGTACCTCCGTGACCTCTGTGGTTCATGCTTTTTCCACGATTCTTTGTATACCCTCGGGTCCCGAGTTTTGTCTGAATCCCATGGTTCGAGATTACACACTCGCAACGCGCGCGCCTAGTAACCGAGGCGTGCACTGAGAGTTGCTTTGAGGAGGAGAGAAAAGCAGGATGTCACCTAGCGATGAGCAACAGATCGAAGCCCTCTACCACGCCGGCGACGCCGCTCTCATGCGGGCCGATGTCGATGCGCTCTCCGAAATCCTCGCCGACGACTACATCCAATACAACGCCTCCGGCCAGCCCTTCACCAAACAGCAAATTCTCGCAAACTTTCAGAGCGGAGCCATCCGCTATCCCTCCGTCGTATCGACCGGCCGCGTCATTCGCCTCTTCGGAGACACCGCCGTTGTCCACGGCTCCGAAGATGACGAGGTCGAAACCGCCGGCACGCATTCCCACATCCGTTATCTATATCTGGATGTCCTGCTCAAGCGCGAAGGCAAGTGGCAGCTCGTCGCCTCTCAACTCGCCCGCCTCTCACAATAAACAGATGTCATCCTGAGCGGAGCGAGGCACCTGCCGAGCGGAGTCGAAGGATCCCTACTCGCAAAAATGACTTCTCGCCGCAGGTGTGCCACACCTTAAAATCGCGTCTCTTCCGATTTAGGCTGGGGATTCTCGATCACCCGATCACGCAATCACCCGATCAGCTAAGCTCCAACCGCTATTCCTCATTAACCCTCAACCTTCCCTGCCAGTGCGTCCACACAAACCAAATCAACCCCGTAACCAGCACCACCCCAATCACCGCATCCATCTGATGAAAATATTTCCCCAGCGTCCGCCAATTCTCGCCCAGCTTCATCCCTGCATACGCCAGCGCAAAACACCATGGCCACGATCCCGCAAACGTATAAAGATGAAATTTTCCCCGCGGCATCCGCGCCACGCCCGCGGGCAGCGCAATAAATGTCCGGATCACCGGCAACAGACGCGCAATAAATACCGCCGCCTCGCCCCACCGTTCAAAAAACCGGTCCGCCCAATCCAGTTCACGCCGCCCCATCAGAATCCATCGCCCGTACCGTTCCACAAGCGGCCGCCCGCCATAACACCCAATCTCGT
>Ga0335072_10005508_pt1 | contig 18663 bp, 17 predicted proteins | sample Lox_Sample_21_FD_206725 | JGI IMG/M metagenome (GOLD analysis project Ga0335072, IMG submission 206725) | Soil microbial communities from Loxahatchee National Wildlife Refuge, Florida, United States - Lox_Sample_2.1 | ecosystem: Environmental > Terrestrial > Soil > Wetlands | place: USA... | reverse complement strand
ATGCGCTGGAATTACAGTTCGCCGCCGGGCAAAATCTTTCTGCTCGATGGCAAGTATTCGTGGTTCTACTCGCCGGGCGATGCTCAGGTCGAGCGCGCTCCAGCCAAGCAGCTCGACGATCTGCGTTCGCCGCTCCGGTTTCTGCTGGGCCACACCAACCTTGAAAAGGAGATCGATGGGCTTTCGCTCGCTCCCGGCCGCAACGGCCAGTTTGTGCTGAGCGGAGTGCCCAAAGGCCAGCAGGATCGCGTCTCGAAGCTCTCGCTCACTGTTACAGCCGACGGCGCCATAACGGCAATTGAAGCGGACGAGACCGACGGCGCCATAACGAAATTTACCTTCACGGGCGAACAGCCCAACGTTACAATCGCGCCCAAAACATTTCAATTTACTCCGCCGCCAGGCGTGCCGATCGTGGATGGCCCGCCGCCGATTTAGTCTGCACTTCTCACCTGCAACCGAAATCCGGAGCGCCGGGAAATCAGAAACGTCGAGCTCCACAGGCTGCGTAAAAAAGCAAATGAACGGCACGAAGTGTCAGGGCACGACTTCACAGGTTGCGGAAAAACTCAATCGAAGCCACAGGTTTGAATGGGCACGGATTTATCCGTGCCATTAAGGGCTTTAAAGACGGGGGGTTTTAACCCCTGCGGGACGGTTTTTCGTCAACTCCACTCCACCCAACGAGTTTTTCAGCAGCCTGTTCAGTCGTGCCGATAAGGACTTCGAAGACGGGGGGTTTAACCCCTGCGGCATAGGCTTTTTGGGGACTCCACTCCTACAAATGAGTTTTTCCGCGGCCGGGCTCCCTGGGGTCCCCGACGAATGATTTGTATTCGTTGGGGTGATGATTATGCACTTGACACAGAATACCCTATATCTCACTCTATAGTTGCCGTGACAGGGCAGTATGGCCCTAGGTCTCCCTTTCCCACTTTTCCGCTTTCCTTTCCCGTTTTGCACACAAATACGTCCTCAATCGGGAATCCGACAGGCTCCAAGTGTGGACTTCCTGCCGAATGTGCTGAAAACTGATCCTTCGTATGTACAAAAACTGTCCGCCCCGCATCTTCCCATAGGACCATCTCCAAAAACTCCCCTCTAAAGTCTTTACAGACAACAATATCGCCGCGCATAGTTTTCTCCCATGGGAAAATATGGCATAGACAGCTAATGAATACCTAATAATTGTCGGATGCCGTATTTGCATTTTCTTTCTGCGTAGAGGTATAATCGCCTATTTGAATTCCGGTGTATTCTGATGGTGAGGTTCGGCATGGAGAATAGTGATAAAAAGCAGGCAGCACCCCCATACGTGGCGTATAGAACGCTCGCCAACTTTCTTGACCGCTTCAAACAAGGAGTTCCGAGCCGAATTGATCGCGGCTTGATGGGATCAATGTCTGGCGCTGCACAGAGTCAGGTTACTACGGCTTTACGGTATCTGGGGATGATCTCTGAAAAAGGAATTCCCCTTAACTTGCTACACCGATACGTGAGTGGACAGGAAGACGACCGTCGAGCCGCGCTCGTTGAGGCCTTGACGAATTCCTATCCGTTCCTTTTCGGTAAAGAGTTTGAGTTAGAGAAAGCGACATCTCAGCAGCTTAGAGAGGCTTTTGAGGCTAACACGTCGGCGACAGGAGAGACCCTTGGAAGGTGCATAAACTTCTTCAAGGATGCGGCAGCGGATGCTGGAGTGATCTTATCGCCGTATATCACTCAGAAGAAAGCCCGCGCGACCGGACCAAAAAAAAGAACTACTCCGCGCAGGGAAGACAAGAGAGCGGAAGCCCCTACTCCTACGACAGCCACTAAGACGGGGCATATGGATGCGGCAGTGGCGAACGCCAGTTTATTGCTAGCGGGTTTATTCCAGAGGCTTCCTAAGCCTGGGACTGTTTGGCTAAGGGAAGATCGGGAAAGATGGGTGCAGACGTTGAACAATGTGCTGTTGTTGGAATATCCAGAGAATTGACGGATGGCGTCTGGCAGGTGCCAGAACGGGGCTTTATATCCCCAGATTCCTGAAACGGAATGGAGTTCAAATCTCCCGCCCTCCGCTGTACGAAGACTGTGTTTCGAGACTGATGAGCTATGACCCAAAATCGCCGCCGCCAAGGCCACCAGCGAAGTTCTGGAAGCCTAACCTATGCGACATTTTAGAGTGGTATGAGGAGAATTTGTGCGGGGCCGATCTCTTTGATCCGCGCGGTATTCGTGTGAGATTTGCACCTGAGCGATTTCCCCACATGGTAAAACTCATGGATGCGACCTCCGGCAAAGAAGTGACTTCGCCGCAAAAGATCGTGGAGTTGATTCGGTTAGGGAAAGCAGGAAATGCAGAATTTGGTGGGTATGACATTGAACGCGCGAGAACACTGCCATGGATTTTGCCAGTAATAAGTGAACCCACGCAAATTCTTGAGGTTGAGAATCCTACTCTTTGGACTAAACCCGGAGATACTCTCATCATAAAAGAGTTTGAAAAATCAGGCTATCGAAGAAAGGTGCTCGTTTGTAGACGGGTCAATTCCGGGCTTCTTGTGCCAATAACGTCGCATCCGCTTAATAAGGAGAATGCTGGAAAAGCGTACAAAGTAGTTTGGCCATAAATGGCAGAGGCCACCTTGCGGTGGCCTCTTTTACCCCTCATTATACCCAGGGGCTGCGGGGAAAGCCGGGTGCGACCCAGCGTAGGCCCAGCGAATACCGCTGGTAAACCTACGAATATGATGCACTACAGTGTCAGAGGATTCAATCCCCCCAACGCGCCATTCTCCGACAATGTTCAATAGTGTGCAACCATCTTTCGACCCCCGTTGCTACTATTTTCAACAATCAACAACTGAAGAGTTTACGGCATTAGGCGTATAGTGAAGGAAATGAAGGTTGATAAAGACAAATTCGACTCTCTCCTCTCCCGCCTCATCAAGCAAAAGCCTGAAAAGACGCAAACGATAAAGGGCGAGCCGGGGAACCTAAAGCCGATAGTGCCTAAGCCTCGCCCTTCGGAACCGCGATAAGCTCCACGTAGGGCATAGGCGCAATTCCAGCCATGCGGCGCAGTGTCCGGCTGAAACGGTCCTCATCTTTGCGGATGTTGAAGCGGAATTCAAACTCGCTCAGATAGCGGTGCAGGTGTTTTATCGAGACACGGTGAAAGCTCCCTATCAGGCCGCGTTTTAGAAGGGAGAAAGACGATTCAACCGTGTTCGTATGAATCCGTGTTCCGGGTACGATCCATTCAATCGAGTGATTGACTGCGCGGTGCTTTTTCTTTAACTCGCGATCAAATGCGAAGTCATATACCGCTGCGGAATCGGTGTAGAGACGGTGAGGATTCGGAACCACATGCTTATTTACAGCCTCGCGGATCGTCTCTTTCTTTCCGTCTTGGATGTGAACAAACTTGACGCGTCCGCCACGTTCACGCATTCCGAGAACCATGTCGAACTTCTCTGCGCGGGGCTTCTGATTGCGAGCGCCACCACCACGACGCTTTGATTTTCCGCCGATGTAGGTTTCGTCCAGTTCGACAATCCCACGCAGTTGATTAAAAGGGCCGGTTTCTTCGACCATCGCTTTCCTGATGCGGTGCGCCATATACCACGCTGTACGGTAAGAGCCAATACCCAGGTGCTCTTTCAGTTGGTTCGCGCTAATGCTTTTCTTGGCGTCAACCACGATAGCGAGGGCCATGAACCACTTGTGAAGCGGAAGATGTGAGTCATTGAAGATTGTGCCGGACGTGGCCGAGAACTGCTGTTTGCAGGTAGGTTCTAGGCACTGGTAGAGGCTCTTGCGAACATTCTTGGATGCGCTCTTGCGGGTAATCCGGCTGATGCGATCACAGCCGCAAATCGGGCAGCGCACAATGCCATCTGGCCAGCGCATCTGCTCGATATACTTCAAACACTCTTCATCATTGGGGAACTTCTGAGTTACGTCTATTAGGTTCATTGGAATCCCTCGACATTCAAAGTGTCTCAGAATTCTCTTTCTGTGTCAAGTGCATAATCATCGTTGGGGTGGTAGCCCGAGTGTCCCTCACGCTTAATCCCGCCCCAACCACCTTTGCGGGGAATTACCTGTCGAACGCGCACAATGGCCTCAGGAGTATTTTTCATGGCTTATCGCACTGCGCAAAGTCCATCAAGCTCGAAAAACAGCGTAGCGTCCTTAATTGCAGCAAAAATTGAACTAAGCCGAATCCCGTCAAAGAGTTGCCCGCATTCCGCATCAAAAACGTACCCCACCACCCCCACCCACCCCCACCTTAAAACGACCCAATCCGGAGCCGGATTACTCATCAACTTATTTAAAATCAACATTTTGCAATTCTTGTCAGGTAACCAAACAGTAAACACAACCCCTGTTTTTCGGCCTGTTTTTGGCCCATTTTTGGCATTTTCGAGCTCAAAAACGGCGAAAATCGCGGCTCTGCGCCCCCCAGCTTTGGTAGAGCGTGTAAGGGTTTGGAGCCCCGTACGACAACCGGGCAGGAGCCCGGCGCTCCCGCTTAAGTTTGCAGCTTCGCTGCGGCTCCAATTAACGCTGCTGTAGCTCACTCTGAGCGCGATCGAGATCCTCTGGGACCCCGATGTCAATGAACTTGCCTGAGCTGAAATAGACGGCGTGGTTCACGAGCGGAAGCAACGGATGTAGCACGGCGGTCTCAAACGAGAATCGGGCAGGCAGATCGGCCGGCCACGGAAAATCGGTGGCCAGAACGTAAACTCCGCCGTTGATCCAACCAGGAAATGTCGGGCCTGAAATGGCCGCGCTCGATTGCTCCGTGCTCGCCTGCCCCTTCTCAATGAACCGCACCACTCTCTGGTCTCTCAGTTCCACTCCGCCGTAGCGGGAGGTGTCGGGCACGCGGCTCAACGCGATCGTGATGCTGGCCTGTGAGCGCTGATGCAGGTCGCGCATCGCCGAATAATCCAGGTCGAGCCAGGTGTCGCCATTCAAAACAAATGCAGAGAGCCCTTTGATGCGCTCCATTGACGAGCGAATCGCACCTCCGGTGCCGAGCGGCTCCACTTCAACAACATATTCAATCGGGACGCCGCGCCACTCGCTTCCAAAATGGTGGGAGATCACTTGGGCAAGGTGTCCCACCGACAGAATGATTCTGCGAAAGCCGGAGTCGACGAGTTTGTCGACAAGAATCTCAAGAAAAGGACGCCCGGCCACCTGAGCCATTGGCTTGGGAATGCCTTCGAGCCTCGACCGCAGCCGGGTGCCGAATCCCCCAGCTAGAATGATCGCTTCCATTGCGGGCCGCCTTTCGCGTTACCCACCATCATCTCAGAACAGCGGAGTGAGCATCCGCCGCGGAAGTTCCCGTCACTTCGCGCTCGCCCCATTCTTCACGTATTCGTCGCAGAAGTGCAGGTACTGCTCCCAGTCGTAGCTCGTTACGCTGTGAACACCGTTGCGAACGTGGTAGCTTACGCGGCCCTGCAGCGGGTCGTTGACCTTGGGCCACGTGTTCGAGGGCAGGCCGGTGCTGCCCAGAAAGCGATACACTTCGCTGACCTCTACCGCGCCCAGGAACTCGCCCTGCGGATCGGCGTTCTCATCCTCAATGGCACTGGCGATGTAGAGCGGCCGCGGAGCGATGAGCGCCATTACTTCGTTCTGGTCGAAGGCCAGGCCCGCGTCGCCCCTATTGAATTTTTTAAAGTTGTTGCAGAACCAGTAAGGGAACCGCGTATTCAGCATCTCGACCGTTTCGCCGTGCACGTCGCGGAAGAGCTTTGCACCACCTGCGCCCGACTCGTTGCTGATGACTGCCGCAAAACGCGGGTCGGTAGCGCCGGCCCAGATGGCGGCCTTGCCCAGCCGCGACCATCCAAAAGCCACCACGCGGCTGCCGTCCACCTCCGAATCCTGTTCGAGATAATCGAGCGCGCGGCTCATGCCCCAGGCCCACGCCGCAATGGTTGAGAAGTTGTTGCCGCCGCGAGCCAGTTCAGGCCAGGAGCTGCGAATGCTGTCGTTGTAGCCGTTGGCGCGGTCGGGGTCAATGTCGCCGCGATACGCCGTGGCGAGTGCGTAGCCGGCATCGATAATTTTTTCCACCGGCCAGCGGCCCTTGTCGATGCCGCGGCACGACTCGGTGGCATGGTTGTTCTGCACGCAAGATAAGTCGAGGTACGAAGAAGGCCCCGACTCTACCCATCGATCGGAGACGCGAATCCCCGGATCGGAGCTGATGGTTTCATTGCCCCAGAAATTGAGTCCCAGAATCACCGGCGGCCGCTCGACCGCATTGGGCACGTAGACCAGGAGGTCCATACGCGGACCATCTTCGGTTCCACGAAAAAGAATGGAAATCTGTTCGCGCGTCGCCTTGCCATTGAGCGCCTGCCGGTCAATATCGACGGCCTTGTAGCGCACCTCGGCAGGGCGGCCGGGCATGCGTCCGTACATCTGCTCGGTGAACAGCGCGAGCAGTTCTTTTCTTCGCTTCGGCCACTGCGCCGGAGACTTGACGGGCGCTCCATCGGCGAAGACGAGCGGATTGGGGAGATTGACGGGCGGCACGGGTTGGCGATTCTGCTCAGGATTGGTCTGGCAAATTGCAGCGGCAGAAGTAAGCAATGCGAAGAACGCAAAGATTGAAGAGCCCGCCCTTCGTTTCTGGCGTGCTTCAAAGACAGCGGTCTTTTTCATGGCCTAACATTGTAGCCCGGCGAGCAAGCATCGCGCCCGCACTAAAAGTCAAGTGGCGATCGCGGGTAACCTTCCAAACAAAGGGCTTAGCGTCGGCGATTCCTATCCCCTGATTCCCTGATTCCTTCGCTCCCTTGTCCCCTCGTTCCCTTGTTTCACTTCACCCGCCATGCCTGAGCGCCGACGTGGGTAAAGTGGCAGCCGTAGATGATTCCGTTGCACTCGCTTTTCGATAGGCACTCGGCAACTCGCAGCTTGCGCATGGGGTCGGTGAGAAAGATCATGAAGCCGCCGCCGCCTGCACCCGAAATCTTTGCGCAAGCTGCTCCCGCCTCAAGCGCGCGGCGATAAAGCTCCTCGATACGCTCATTCACAATCCCTTCCGCCATTGCCTTCTTTGAATCCCAGCTTCTGCGCAGAACCTGGTGGAGCTGGTCGAAATTGCCCCGCAGCAGGCACTCTTTCATCTGCAGGGCTTCTCGCTTGATCTCGTGCATGGCCTCAACGGCGCCCCGGTTGCCAACCTCGACGTTTCGAGACTGCTCTTCGATAATGGCAGCCGACGATCTTGAATCGCCCGTATAGAAAAGCAGGAGTGAAGCCTCGAGCTCAGAGACTACAGCGGGAGCGATGCGCAGCGGGTTGACGAGGACGCGTCCGTCCTGTCCGAATTCCATGAAATTGAAACCGCCAAAGGCTGCGGCATACTGGTCCTGCCGGCCGCCGCGGAGGCCGGCCCGCTGGCGTTCGACGACGTAGGCGCCGTTAGCAAGCTGGTAGTCGTCAAGAGGATAGGAAAGCCATTCGGCATATGCTTTGAGGGCTGCAACGGTGAGCGTTGACGAACCGCCGAGGCCCGACCCCGAGGGAACGTCGACACGGGTGGTAAGGCGCAGGCTCAGAGGCTTCTGGTCGGCATAATGGTCGACCGCGTAGTTGTGGATGTGCTTAAGCAGGTCGAGATTGCCGTCGGGAACGAGCTGGGCGGCGGACGCGCATTTTGAGGATTCCTGCTGATCGGAGGAGACGAACTCGACCGCGCCGTTATCGAGGGGCTCGATGGTGGCGTAGGCGTAGTGACCGATGGTTGCGTTGAGAATTGCGCCCCCGAATGCATCGCAATAAGGTGAGACGTCAGTACCGCCTCCAGCCAGGCCAAGCCGCAGCGGCGCTCGCGAACGGATCTTCATCACTGTCTACCTTAAATGCGAGGGAGCATGTCAGTGGTACACAGGCGAAATTGCCTGCACGGCAACCTGAAGGCCACAACCAGTAAACGTGGGTTTCTGGCGCATACACGCCCCTGATCCCTCCGAACCATAGCTGAACCCGCGCGCATTTACTTGGCAGGTTTGGCGGGAGCAGGCGCCGGAGCAGTCTTAATACCCGACGTGACGGAGTGCGTTGCTCCACCACCGTTGCCGGCGCGAACAAACAGCACGACCAGTGAGATGGAAGTGCACATGAAAATGACCGCCGACCAGGTGGTGAGACGGGTGAGCACGTTGGCCGCGGCCCGCGGGCCGAAGGCGGTTTGCGAACCTTGCCCGCCGAATGCTCCGGCCAGATCGGCCGAGCGGCCCTGCTGGATGAGGACTACTCCGATAAGGAACAGGCAAACGATTACGTGGACGGCGAGCACTAAGTAAAAAAGAATCTGCTGCATTCTCAAACTGCTTTCGAAGTCCGCGCAAAGCGCAGGACTTGAGGATCTTGGTGCGGAAGGCGGGACTTGAACCCGCATGCCGTTAGGCGCCACCCCCTCAAGATGGTGTGTCTGCCAATTTCACCACTTCCGCACGCGAAAGCGCCTATGACGTTAAAAGCTTAAGCCCAAACCGTGATTGAGGGCGGTTACAGGCATAATCCGCATCGGATCACCAAGGCGGATCAGGATGTCATAGGCACCAATTGTCATGTTATCGCGGCTGGCTAAGGACTGCAATGCGTAAGGGATCGGCTGCAGGGCTGGATGGGGAGATTGAAAAGGACCAAATGACGCCGGCGAAAACCCGCCAAGCAAATCGCGTTGCTATAGTGATTAGGTGCCTGAGCCGGGTGACAATCCGAATTCGATCGCTCGGAAACTCGCGCATGTAAGCACTGTGTTCCTCGACCGTGACGGAGTTATCAACGAGAAGGCGCCGGAAGGTGAGTATGTGCGCTCGGTTAAAGAACTGCGTCTGCTCCCGCGTGTGACGGAGGCGATCGCGCGGTTGAATGGGGCGGGGATTCGCACGGTGGTAGTATCGAACCAGCGAGGAGTCGCAAAGGGGCTATATAACGCGGCTGATGTGGAGGCGATTCACCGGGCGATTCAAGAGGAACTTGGCAAACATGGTGCAAGGCTCGACGCGTTCATCTTCTGTCCTCACGACAAGGGCGAGTGCCAGTGCCGGAAGCCGCTGCCGGGCATGTTCGAACAGGCAGTAGAGGCCTTTCCCGCAATAAGACCAGATGAGTGCGTAATGATTGGCGACAGCCTGGTTGACATTGAATTTGGAAGAAGGCTCGGGATGCCCACGATTCTGATTGAGGACGCCCCGAGTAGACTCCAAACTGCTCTGCCCGATATTGCTGAAGCAGCTCGCAATGCCGATTGGCGCGCGAATTCCCTTTCCGAAGCTGTGGAACTGCTCTTCAGCGCACGACCCGGCGTTTCTCATTTACGACAACAATGAGGGCCGCCGGGGTGTCGCGACGGGCCTTCAGGCCTGTGTGTGCCTCTCAAATTGCCTGACTCTCAACCATCATGTGGGCTCTGAGTCCAGGCTTGCGTAGTATTGGATTTCGAAAGGAAGTTCCGATTCAAGCGGCGAGGGCTCACAGTGTGATTCGGCTCACAGTTGTCTTCTCGATTGATGCAGAATCTCAACTTAATCGACTATGTATATTAATACGGTAGACTTGATCGCAGATTATTCCCTTTATGCCTTTACTCACTCTGGGTGCAGAGAGATCATTTCAGTTGGTAGACTTGCACCCAATGAGAATCTCGCAACGAGGACTGTACGCACTGCAGGCGCTAGTCGTGCTCGCGCGGCACTATTCCAACGATGTGGTGAAGATTCACGACATCGCGCAGGAGGAACAGTTGCCTGAAAAGTTCCTCGAAACGATCCTGCGAGACCTGAAGCGCGGCCGCTTTGTAACCAGCACCCGGGGCGTGAACGGCGGGTATCGTTTGCAGAGGCCACCTCAGGAGATTTTTCTGGGGCAGGTGCTGCGCATGATCGACGGTCCGCTGGCGCCGTTTGAAGATGCCGAGTCGCTGCGGATGAGGATACAGCAGGACGCCAAGCATCGCCCTTTGTTCAAGCTGCTGCTCGAGGTGCGGGATGCCACAGCACGCATCCTCGACAAAGCGACGCTCGCGGAGATATGCAAATAAACGCGGATTGATCCGGATTTCCCATGACGCCGGAGGGTTTGGAGGCCACCCGCGAAAATCGGGCTGAAGAGGCTTCGGAAAGACTCACTGGGTGGCGAGTCCGAAATAGCCGGTGCTAAAGCTCTGTTCATTTGGCGATGTTTATGGCCCATCTAAAGCAGTGCCGTTGTTACAGAACCCCTTTCCGGCGAGTTTTTGCGCAGACTGTAAAGTCGTACCCTGACACTTCGCGCTTTTCATTTGAGTTTTTCCGCAGCCTATTTAGCAGGCTCTTGCGGCGCGTTCAGCGGCATGAAGGTTATTGCTCACTCCATGATTTCAATCGCAAAAAAGGCCGCGCGACGGCGGCCTCATTCGCTTGAAGAACCTCGCCAATTGCGCGGGGCTCTTATTCTCTCGCCTTCTTCCCATTGTCTTTGAAGTTCAGCGCAAAGTAGAAGTAGTTGTACTGGTGGCTTGTTGCACTATCGAGGAACTGGCCGCCGACAAAGTGGGCGTAGCCTCCACCCAGGTTAAAGTGTTTGTTGAGTTCGTACCAGGAATAGCCGTCAACCTCGGCGCCCACATGGCGGCCGTTCGCTGTCTTGTTGTAGGTAATTGCATTGCCTGAGGTGTTGTAAATGGCGTCGAGAGCTGATGCTGCCCAAAAGTCCAGCCCTTGCGCAGTGACGGTAAGCCGGCGGTGCGGCTCAATCGTCGCGCCCGCGCGCACCGCTTCGATATTCTGCCAGCCAAACAGATCCGACGTTCCAAACCGGTCGTGAGCAGTGGGGTAGATAGTGTCGAAGGTGGAATGCGTGCTGTTGCTTTTCGGATTGCCGTTGCCCGACGCATAGTCGTACTGCGCAAAGAAGCGCGGCTTGGTAGCAGCCTCCAGAAACTGATATGCTGCGCCTTCCTGCGTAGCCCAGGCGCCGATGCCTTGCGATCCGACATGGCCGCCTTCGTGGATAAGTTCGCCACCATAATCGAAAGCCGAATTGGACCGCGCTTTCAGACGGAGTCCAATTACCTTCTCGTTCTCATGTGCTGTGCTCTTGGCCACGGCCGCTTCCACAACCTCGGCGGGCTGCACGCGCCATAGGAAGAACGGTTCAAGATTCGAGTGCGGCAACACGAAATCGTCGATACGGCCGTAAGCTCCGTAGATGTTATTGCCTTCCTGGTGGGGACTGACGCCGTGGAGTTGCGGTATTACCGCTGAGGCAGCGAATATGCCCAGGTGTTCGCGCCTTGCATTCAGATTAAGCACGGACGCGTCATAAGAGCGGGCCTGGTCGCGCCACTCGGAGTTGGCAATGATGGTGTTGTTGTAGTTGATGAGTTGCCGGCCTACGCGCAGGCTGACCCAATGCTGCTCCGGCGCGCCGATCTCAACGTAAGCTAGTTTCAGATCCCATTCGTTGGTATTCGGCGGCCCGAGTGGCGGATTCTGGTAGCCCGCGCGCGCATCCTGCACCTGCGCCGTCACCCGGAACCAACTGTTCGGATGGATATCCATCTGAAACCGGAACCGGTTGAGCACATACGTATCGTCGACTGCGGCTTTAAAGCTCGAATTGTCATAACCCTCAGAGCGGAAGCGCTCTTCGGCCTGTACATCAATCCATGTTGGAAGTCTCAGGTCAACATACGTCGCAGGCGCGAAGTCAGGAAAATCGTAGGGAGCAGGATTGCCGGTTGTGCGAAATGAAGCGCCGTTAAGAAAGCTGAGCGGGTTCGAAGCCGGCCCGGTAATAAATGCCCCTTTATAGCCCGAGGTTCCGTTCTGCGTCGTCCTGTCGTCCTGAGCAGCCAGGCGAGGAGCAGAAGCCACGACAACAAGCAAGAGCCATGCTGAAAGCAACTGCGGCATCAGGCGAAGAGGTGCGGGAGCAAATGCGTAACGAGCCGTTCCCACTTGGAATTCTCCTTATGTTTTTTTGAAGACCGGGCTTGCATGACCTCGGGTTGTAATACAGCAGAACGAGAGATGCAGCAGCAGCCTCGAGTCAATATCTCTATTCCCTACCAACATAATAGGGTTTATCGGCATTTGCAAGTGGATTTTGGTGACAAAGAGCGAAAATGGCCGGAAAACCTGTCGTCAGGAACTGTCTGAACGATTAGATTCGGCCTATCACGAGCGAAACCGTGCCGCCTTCAGCCTGGATTTCTCGAAAGCTTGCCGGAAAGCTGGGACGACATCGTCAATCGTAACTTCGAGTCTTGTTGATCGCCCCGTCGGCCATCTATGATCGCAATCGCAATGACACATGGATTCGACGATTACCGGATATTTATTTCTTCCCCCGGAGACCTGGCCTCAGATCGCCAGATCTGCCACGACATAATTGCGGACGTAAACGAGACCTCTGCCATGCCGGGCAAGGTGCTGCTGGTGACAGTGGGATTGCGTGACAATGCTGCGATCTCGGGGTTTCGCAGCGCAGTTTCTGACAACGTTCGCTGGAGCACTTATTTTGTCCAGTTGTTTGAGGACGACTGGGGCGAGCGAGATATGTTCAGAAAATTGTTTCTTCTGGCGCTGGAGTGCCGGGACAATCCAGATATGCCGATGTGCGACGTCGCCGTCTGTGTGAAGAACGCTCCGCACGAGCGTAATCCCGACATTCTTGCGTTTCGACGGGAACTGGAAGAGCAGAAGAATATCCGGCTTATTAGATACGGAACGGCAGAGGAATTGAAGGAACAATTCAAGGATGTATGTGACCAATGGGCGAGCGAGTCGATTGAGCGGGCGCAGGTTGCGCGGCAGCGGCAATCGCCCACCGCTTAAAAGGCCGGCAGAGGTTTCCACTCCATGTAGTGGTGGACTTCGTCGCTGCGGTAAATGTTGAAGCCTAGGCGCTGGTGAAAACGCAGCGAGCCTGCATTGAATCGGAACACCATGCTGCGAATAGGCAGACCGGCTTTGGCGGCATCCTGCTGCAGACGCCTGACAAGCGCAGTCCCAATGCCCTTGCTTTGCACGCTTGGGTGCACGGCAATGTCGACCAGATGGAATTCGCGATCAAGTTGCGCCACCCACAGCCGGCCGACTGGCTTGGAGTCAAGCAATACGATGTGGTAGCAGGAGTTGGGATAGGTCTGGGCATAGGAGGTCATTTGCCCGCGAAACTGAATGCGGATGAGGTGCTCCCGCTGGTCGGCGGTAAGGGGAGCGAGCGCAAATTCGGGATCGCGAATTGCCCGATAGAGATCGTAGAGAAAGATTTCATCCTGCGGCAGCGCAGGCCGTACGGCAATCGTAGACATGACTTACTTAAGTTAAGCGCCTTGCGCTTTGAGCGTAAAGCAGATTCATTGGCGCGGGGGATACACACCGCTCACGGCGATAACCCAGTTTAATGCCAGGTAGGGCATCAAGTTGTTGTGGGGCTGGCTGCCACCGTTAAACGGAGTCAGCGCGCCTGAAGCCATTGGGGTGAGCGGGGGAGTGGGCGAGGTATTGTTGTAGATTGTCACACCTTCAGACCTCGTCAAAGAGTTGCCGGTAGGAACCGTTGAATCGGCGGGCGACTCAGCAGCCATTGCCGTATGGCTGTGAGCCGGAACCTCGCTGGAGGTAAGAGTAACGGTGGATGAACCACCAGACTGTCCAAGGTCATAGGGACTCAAACCTGCCGCCTGCCCGTAGCCGATGGCGACATTACCCTGGAGATTGGGAAGGCCGAACGTACTCCGTCCATCGCCTCCGTAGTATGTGCCCAACAGCGAAAACAAAGCCGTATTCGCCGAGATTGGCAGCATCTGTCCGCTGCACGAAGCATAGCCGCGTGGCGTGAAATTAAAGCCCGCCAGCAGCAACTGGCCAATGAATGGACTCGACATTTGGTATGTGTCTCCTTTTCGGCAAGGTTAGTTTTGTGAGGGATAGACACCGTTGAGAGAGATGCACCAGTTCATAACCAGAAAGGGTTGCCTGTTCTCGTGCGGTTGATTGCCACCGTAAGAAGTAATCGTGCTGCCGTTTAGCAATGCGTTGGCAGGCGGAGCGAAGATTGCCGTTCCCCCGCCGGCCACCAGCGCACCCGTCGGCAAAGCGACACTGCCGCCGCTGGTGGCCGCGTTGAGCACGTGCGTGTGGGGCGGGACCTCAGCCGTGGAGAGAGTGTGGCTCGTCTCTCCGCCGATGCTGCCGATGGGATACGGGCCGCTGATTCCGATCGGTGTGCGTCCCTGGAGATTAGGAAGTCCAAACGTTCTTATTCCATCGCCTCCAAAGAAGGTTCCCAACAGAGAAAACAGTGCCTGGTTGGTATTTATGGCAATCAGAGTGCCGTTGCACTGCGCCCAGTTTCTAGGGGCGAAAGGGAACGCCATCAACGATAGTTGGCCGACAAACGGATCCATAATTTTTTCCTTTCGGCGAAGTGCCTGATTCACAGCGTCAGTTTTGAGTTGGAAAGATGCCTTCCATCGCAATAATCCAGTTCAGAGCCTGATACGGCTGAATGTTGTTGTGCGGCAAATTGCCCCCTGTTGAGACGCCGACCATGGCTGAACTCATGGCCGTAGTGGGCGGCACATTTTTGTAAATTTTGGATCCATTCGCCACCGAGTTGCTGCCCGGCGTGTTGACGGGCGCAGTAGAGCTTGCGTTTGCAACCAGGGCGTGAGTATGAGAGGGAAAATTAGCCGCAAGGATGGTGACCGTCTCGCTCCCGCCAACCATCCCCATGGTGTAGCCGGGCCCCTGATGAACCGGAATTCGTCCCTGCAGATTCGGCAGTTGAAAGGTGGATTGACCGTCGCCGCCATAGGTCGTTCCGATGAGGGCATAAAGCGCTTCATTGGAAGAGATCGAAATGAGCTGCCCCTGGCAGATGTTCCAGCCCAATGGCGCGAAGTTAAAACCGACAAGCGAAAGCTGGCCGATAAACGGCTGACTCATAAGCACACACTCCTGGCATGGATTTTGTGGGATGGGGAAAAAGCACCGCAGTACCAGGGAATTTCAGTGGAGCCGTATCGCGATCCTTCGGCTCTCACTCAGGTGGCTCAAGGGGAAGAAATGCGGATCGATTCCTTTTATCACCGCAAGAGTAGACTGGCAAGTAATCTTTTCTTGAAAAAATCTCTTCCCTCAAAAAATTGGCCCCGCGGCGTTGAGCGCCTGTTTGCGAGCTGGCTCAGGCCGCGAATTTGAAAGTGGCAGATTAGTATGTAAGGCTGAGCGAAAATCGGCGCGCAACGAGCGGGCGCTCAGAATTTCGCCGCTTTTAAGAAGAAGTCGAAGCCGATGAAAAGCAGCCACATCGAAAGAACGAGCTTAAGCTGCTTTTGCGGAATGCGAGGAGAGATGGTGACACCGACTATCGCGCCTGCGACTCCGCCGATCACGAGCTTCAATAAAAGAGCCGGATCTCCGGTTCCGCTGAGAAGGTGAATTCCGCTGCCGACAACCGCCACGACAAACCCGAAAACGAGGTCGGTGCCAACCACAACGCTGGCCGGCAGGTTGGTAAGACCGAGCAGGATTACGGTTCCCAGAGCTCCGGCTCCCGAAGACGAGAACCCGACCTCTGCCCCGACTGGAAACATGAGAGCGGCAATCCAGCGCGCCCTATCGGCCAGAACGCGATTGGCTTTCGGGGGGAAGAAGTAGCGCCACACGTGAAAGCCCGACGAGAGGATGATGATGCCGCCCAGGGCCCAATAAACGAGGGCGTAGTTGCCCCTGTGCGCGACATTCCTGAAGAGCAGAGCGCCAAGAATCACGCCCGGCAGGCCGCCCAGAAGCATGTAACCGAGAATGCGGTAATTGACCTGCTTGCGCACAATCTGCGGAGGCGCAACGATGAGCTTGACGATGGCGGCGTAGGCTAGCGCGGTTCCAACGGCGACGCCCGTCGGAACATGCAGAAACAGGATCAGAATAGGGGCGGTAATAGTGCCCGCGCCGACACCTGTGAGAGCAATGCAAACCGCAATCAGAAAGCCTGCCAGGAATTCCATTGAGAACCTCGTCAAGTTTTGCCGAGAACACCGCAGTTGAGAATGCCCGGTTTCCCCAGCGGAGGACCGGAGGACGATTCTTTACCAATGTATCATGACCTATCCTACCGAATTAGTAGGGATTAGTACAAAACTTCGCCCAGGTAGTAGTTTTTGGGGGGTGGAAAAACCCTTAAAGCGTGTGAGGGGCTGGATAAGGCGAGATGGGGGTCATCTCTGCGCGGAAGCAAATTGAGGCTGCGCGGTTCGAGAGTCCAGCCCGGCTAAGCCGTTGGGAGAGGCGTCGGATGTTGGCAACTCATCTTTCAGCAACACTTCGTAGAATGCTTCCTCGAGCTTGAGGAAATGCGATTCCCAGGTCCAATGGGAGATGGCAAACTCTCGAGCGGCAACGCTGAGTCTCTCCCGATAGTCGGGGTTCCGAAGGAGTTCGATCACAGCATTGGCAAAATCCTCGGGGCGATCGGCAATCAGAAGATGCTTTTGAGCGGTTGCGCCCAATCCTTCGTTGGCGACGGAAGTAGCGACCGTCGGCTTGCCGGAGGCCAGATACTCGATCAATTTATTCTGCATTCCACCACCCGCCTGCATCGGGTTTATACAGACTTCGGCCTGGGCGATGCATGCGGACGGGTCGCTGACTGTGCCTGTAACTTCGACTCCGGCCAGCGCAGCCAGTCTCCTCACTTCGGGAGTGGGTTCGCGGCCCACAATCGACCAGGTGGCATCTGGAACGGCTGCCCTCACTTTCGGCCAAACGTTCCTGGCAAACCACTGCACAGCCTGCACATTGGTTGGAGTTTTCATTACGCCTGAAAACACCAGGTGGTGGGGCCGGGCTGGGGTATCGATGCGGGGTGCGAATCGATTAATGTCGGTGCCGTGGGCGCCGAAGACAAAATTATCGATAAGGGGCTTGTTCCACTTTCTGCAGTTTTCCTGGATCTCCTCGACGTCTGCTCTGCCGATCAGAACGGTGCGCGTGAAGTCCCGCCAAATGGTGGACTCGTATCGCGCCAGCAAGCGGCTTTCAACCCGATACAGCCACTTGACCCACAGATTGGGGGCGTTTTGCGCAATGCGCCGCGCGTTCAGCGCCTGGGAAAGCTGCAATGCGAGAAACGTCGCCGGGGCTCTTCCGTTCTGGGGCGAATCAGCTCTTCTGCCGAGGCCTCGAACTATCTCGGCACTTCTCAGGTAGTAGGTGTAGACAACGTCGTATTCGCTGGCCGCTACGGCGCTGTGCAGTTCCTTTCGTTGAAGGGGACTGGAGAAGTATCCGACCTGCAGCGGAACTCCGCGGAAAAATGCAAACAGTAGCGCGCGTGCAAAGTCGCGCCAATCGTGCTTATAGAAGTGGACACTGCGGCAGGCCTGCCTTAACCAGTCTTCGTCGGCGGCAGTGGAGACCGCGCCGGTCTTGATGCAGAAAAGATCGACTTGATGACCGCGTGCTTTAAGGAAGGCAAGCAGGTGTGCGACTGTCATCTGGTCGGCACGTCGCATGGGCAAAGGGATGCGGCTATAGACGATAGCGACCCGCAAGGGCCGGCAAGCCGGCTCGACTTCCATATCCTTTGGAAACATGCTCTCCTGGCCCCCGTATCAGGGTTTATGGCAAAAATTCCAGGTGGCCCGACCTCGATGTTGCCTCGATTCGTGAATCGGAGGAAGCTAAAGAAAAACGTTATTATACGTACTCACAGGCGGTTCAAATCGAGAATACGGTCAGCTTTCAGTGGCAACTGGCTGGCCCAACCGCGCATGTCTATGGCTAGATCGTAACACGAGCCTTCCATCTGTTCGCGCGAGATCAGCAGCTTGCTGATCGATGGAAGGTTGGCGTAGGCGTAGCCCAGGTTCTGGCCAAGCAGCCTGGTTGGCTCCACATGCGGGTCATAAATCGAGAGCTTATATCCCTTTTGCAGCAGCTTGCGGGCCAGATCGATATTGGGGCTCTCGCGCAGGTCGTCGGAATTCGCCTTGAAGGCGAGGCCGATCATCAACACCTTTGCGCCGGCGCTGAGGTAACCGGCACATAGATCGAAAAGAAAGTGTTTGTGAGCTTCATTGGTGCGCAACAGCGAGTCAATGAGGTGGGTGTGGGCGCCAACGTCGGAGGAAATCTGCTGAAGGGCGCGAACGTCTTTAGGAAGGCACGAGCCGCCGAATGCTCCTCCGGGGCGAAGATAATACGGCGAGATATTGAGCTTGGTATCCGAGACAAAGATTTCGTGCACCTTACTGGTGTCGATGTCCAACTGCCGGCATACGCGTCCAATCTCGTTGGCGAAAGCGATTTTGACCGCGTGGAAAGTATTGTCGACGAACTTGGTCATTTCAGCTTCGCGGAATTTGGTGTAGAACACCGGAGCGTTGATGCATCCATAAAGCAGATCGAGATTCTTGCAAGGTGATCCGTCATGCGTGCCGATCACAATCTTGGGCGGATTGAAGTAATCGTTGATGGCGACGGACTCTCGCAGAAACTCAGGGTTGTAAACGAGCTCGAATGCTTCTGACGAATTGCCGATGGCTTGTTTGAAGATGGGAAGAACCAGCTCGTCCATCGTCCCAGGCCTGAATGTCGAGCGGTAAACCACAGTTAATTGGTCTTTCCGATTCGG
>Ga0335072_10005507_pt1 | contig 18664 bp, 20 predicted proteins | sample Lox_Sample_21_FD_206725 | JGI IMG/M metagenome (GOLD analysis project Ga0335072, IMG submission 206725) | Soil microbial communities from Loxahatchee National Wildlife Refuge, Florida, United States - Lox_Sample_2.1 | ecosystem: Environmental > Terrestrial > Soil > Wetlands | place: USA... | reverse complement strand
CCCCTGGAGGACGGCGCCGCTCGGGCCGGGGTCCTGGGCCACCCAATCGAGCACGAGCTCGGCCAGGAATGGAACGAACTGGCGCGGCACGCGCCGGGCGGCGAAGGCGAGCCCCTTCATCGCGGGCTCGCCGTGGGTGAGGGCGAACAGCAGCGGGGTAAACGCGAGCGCGCAGGCCGGGATCGCCTTATCGAGCACGGGCATCTCGATGATCATGCCCCGCAGCCGCTCGGGCGCGAGCGCGGCCACCTCGAGCGTCACGTTGGCCCCGAGCGAGGTGCCCCCGACGATCGCCTGGTCGAGCTCGAGATGGTCGAGCAGCGCCACGGTCTGGCGAGCGAACTCGGGCATCGAGTAGAGGCTCGTGTCCTGAGGCCGGTCGGACGCTCCGTGCCCGAGCAAGTCGAGCGTGAGGACGCGGTTTCCGTGGGTGGCCAGGTCGCCGGCCAGCGGCGCCTGCATCCTCTGCGAGAGCAGCAGACCGGGGAGCAGCACGGTGGTGCGCTCACCGCGCCCATGGATCGTGTACGCCAGCCGGTGCCCGTCGAACCGGAAATACGCCATCAGTTCCAGGATACCGTCGGCGTTAAACTGGCTGGCCAGCCAAACAACGCTGGGCAGGGTCTCGACCGGTACCGTGCCGGGTGATGGGATGCTGCTCTCGAGGCTGGCAGCTTGAGCGGGTTTAACGACGAGGAGGACACGTTTTCATGGCAAAGACGCTGCGATCGCTGAATGGGCAGGTGGTCGCGATCACCGGGGGGGCTCGCGGGATCGGCCGGGCCACGGCGGCGGCGCTGATCGCGCAGGGGGCACGCGTGGGGATCGGCGACATCGACGCGCCGCTGGCAGAGAAGACCGCGGATGAATTGGATCCCGCCCACCCCGCGGGAATGATCGGGCTGGCGCTCGACGTGACCGATCGCGACAGCTTCACCGCCTTTCTCGACGAGGTCGAGCGCCAGCTCGGCCCGCTCGACGTGCTCGTCAACAACGCCGGGATCATGCCGATCGGCCCGTTCATCGAGGAGACCGACGCCTGCGCGCAGCGCCTGGTCGACATCAACATCAACGGCGTGATCCTCGGCTCCAAGCTCGCCATCGAGCGCTTCCTGCCACGCGGCCGCGGGCACGTCGTCCAGCTCGCCTCGATCAGCGGCAAGGGTGGTTTCCCCGGTGTCGCCACCTACTGCGCGACCAAGCATGCGGTCGTCGGGCTGACCGAGTCCCTGCGGGCCGAGCTCCGGGGGACGGGGATCGAGTTCCACCAAGTGTTGCCGATCGGCGTCAACACCGAGCTCTATTCGGGGGTCCAGCAGGCACGCGGGTTCAAGACACCCGAGCCCGAGGACGTCGCGAACGCGATCGTCGATCTGCTCCAGACCGGGAAGTTCGAGGCCTATGTCCCGCGGGAGGTGGGGATCCTCACGCGCCTTCAGGGCGTCATGCCCCGGCGGGTGGTCGACACGATCATCCGGGCGACGAAGGGCGATCAGGTGATGCTGTCCCCCAACCATGGTGCCCGGGCGGCGTACGAGGCGCGCATGGAGCAGACGATCAACGGTTCCGCCCCGGCCAAGCAGCCCGAGGCCGCCTAGGCGAGCCAGTCGGCGATCAGGCGGCCGATCTCGGGGCCGGCGTCTTCCTGGAGGAAGTGGGAGGCGCCGGCGATCACGTGGCCGATCTCGCCAGCCAGGGCGGCGGCGAACCGCCGGCCGGTCTCGAGCGGGATCACCGGATCAGACTCGGCCCACAGGAACAGCTTGGGCCGGGTGTCGTCTCTGAGCGCCTCGAGTACGCGCGCACCCGCCGCTGCACCCGGCGCGTCGGGCGTCAGCGGCAGGATCAAAGGGAAGGCGCGCGCGCCCGCCTTGGCCGCGGCGTTGGGAAACGGGGCGTCGTAGGCCGCGATCACCTCGTCGCCGGGGTCACGGGCGCAGGCACGACGGACGAGGAGTCCCACCGGGAGGTCCTCGGTGCGCTCCACGAAGTTGCGAAACGCCATCCAGGCGTCGTTCATCGGCTGGTGGCCGGTGAACAGCCCGGTGTCGAGCACGACGATGCGCGCGATCCGGTCGGGGTGCTCCACGGCGAGGCGTAGTCCGATCGGGCCGCCCCAGTCGTGCACGACGACGGTGGCGCCATGGAGGTCGAGGTGCTCGAGCAGTGCCGCGACCGTGGCCGTGTGGCGGTCGTAGGTGTACCAGCCGATGTCGGTCGGCTTGTCCGAGCGCCCGAACCCGGGCAGGTCGGGCGCGATGCAGCGGTACCCCGCATCCCGCACGGGCGGAATCACCTTGCGCCACAGAAACGACCACGTCGGCTCGCCGTGGATGAACAGCACGGGCGCCCCCTCGCCGATGTCTAGGTGGGCCAAGCGCAGACCGTCGTACTCACGGTACGCCGCGTCGAAGGGGTAGTCGGGGAGGCCGACGAGCAGCTCGTCGGGCGTGCGGATCGCGTCTGTCATCTTTTGGCCGGGACCTGGCGCTTCAGCCAGCTCGCGATCATACGACCGACCTGGTTCCCGGCGTCTTCCTGGAGGTAGTGGCCGACCCCCTTGATCACGTGGTCGATGTCGGCGCCGATCGCGCGGGCGAACCGCCACCCCGACTCGATCGGGAGGATCGGGTCGCCCTCGCCCCAGATGATCAGCTTAGGCCGCATGTCCGAGGCGAGCGCGTCGAGCACGCGCTGGCCGGTGGCGGCTCCGTCCATCTGCGGCGTGGTCGGCACGATCAGCGGGAAGGCGCGCGCGCCGGCCTTGGCCGCCGGGTTGGGGAACGGCGCCTCATAGGCAGCGATCACGCCGGTCGACAGCACGCTCTTGCATCCGGCGCGGATCAGGAACGACACCGGTAGGTCCTCGCTGCGCTGGGCGAGCTCGCGAAAGGCGAGCCAGGCGTCGGTCATCTTCTGATAGCCGGTGTACAGGCCAGAGTCGAGCACGACGATTCGCCCCACCCGATCGGGATGTTCGACCGCGACGCGTAGCCCGATCGGGCCGCCCCAGTCGTGCACCACGATCGTCGCGTCCTGGAGCTTGAGCTCGGCGAACAGCCTGGCCACGCTATCGGTATGGCGGTCGTACGTGTACCACTCGATGTCGATCGGCTTGTCGGAGCGCCCGAACCCGGGCAGGTCGGGGGCGATGCACCGGTAGCCGGCGTCGCGGATCGGCGGGATCACCTTGCGCCACAAGAACGACCAGGTCGGCTCGCCGTGGATGAACACCACCGGGGGTCCCTTGCCCTCGTCGACGTGCGCGAGCCTCAGTCCCTCGAACTTCCGGTACTTCGGCTTGAACGGGAAGTCCGGGACGTTGGAGAGGAAGTTGTCGGGCGCGCGGACGATCGCCTCCATGCAGTGAAGTTACCGCCCGGACCAGCCCTTTCGTGGCGCCTCACGGTCCGTGCACGATGGCTTGCGAGGCGTCGGAGGCGACGGTGACCTCGATCACCGAGGGGAACCGCTCCCACGCGATCAGGTCAAGCGACTGGAGACGATCGAGCATCGCCTGGAAGGCGGCCGCCTGCGACTCGTTGACGTAGTGGCGGGCGATCGTGAACGACCAGCCGGCGGCGGCCGGGAGGTCGCTGACCCCGAGCCGCTGCTGGTAGCGCTCGTCGCTCACCGCGCTGGTCACGGTCAAGGTGCTCGTGGGGTCGCCCGAGAGCGTGCGCACGCGCGCGGCGAGCTCGATCAGCAAATCGAGCGCCGCGGGGCGCAGGCCTCGGTAGAGCGCCGGCGCGAAGCCAAGGCTGCGCGCGAGTGAGCCAATGCTGGGGTCGTAGCGCAGGCCGAGTTGCGCGGCGTTGGAGGGTAGGGGCAGGATCTGGCGCGCCGCGTAGGCGCGGTCGAGCGCGTCAGGCGTGGCGAAGGGGTGCGCGGTGTCTGGAGGCTGGAGGGCGTACGCGTTCGACGCGACCTCGGTCTGGAGCACGATCTGACGATCGAGTCCCGCACGATTGGTGCGATACAGGTGCATGACCTGCTCGGCGCCGAGCAGGCGCCAGTAGTAGAGCGAGGAGTCATCGCCGAAGCTCGCCAGCAGGTTAAACGCGGCCGCGTGGTGATCGGGTGCGGTGTCGAAGTACAGCTGCACGTACGGCACCGCCTTGCCGCCGTCGTAGTCGTCGAGCACCGTTTGCAGGTTGCCGATCCCCATGTGGTAGGACTCGAACGCGAGGTCCCAGCGTCCGAAGTGCTGCTCGGCGATCTGGAGGTAGCGGACGGTGGCGGCCAGCGCCTTGCCCGGGTTGAAGCGGGCGTCGACGCTTTCCCGTTGGGTCTCCAGCTTGGCCACGCGGGCGTTCTCGCCCTGTGAGGACGCGATGTCGATCTGGCCGGTGAGCTGGCGGCTGCGGGCCAGGTTGATGTGCATTCCGAGCAGCGACTGCCCGGTCTCGGCCAGGATCTGAGTTAGTCCCGAGGCGTTGACCGGATCGCCGTCCACGATCGCGTCCGGGTCGCCGGCGCTCTCGACGAAGACCAGCCCCTCGAGCAGATTCGGGTCGATTCCGGTGCCGGCGACGGCCTGGTTGATGAGCGGCCGCCACGCGGCCACGCGGGCGGCGGTGGCGAGCACCCCGTCCGGGCTCTTCTGGTACAGGACGTTGGCGTTGCCGGCTGTGGCCCGGGTCACGAAGTCCGATTCCCGGGCCGGGATATACGCGAATGGGTCGCCCGACTTGGCCGGTTTCCCGATCCCGGGAAGAGGCAGCGGCGGGGGCGGCGAGGAGCCGCCGGAGCTGACGAGCACGACGAGGACGACGATCAGAACGGCGAGGAGGGCGCCCGCCACCGCCAGGCGCCTGCGGCCGGCCACCTTACGCCGGGACCGCACCTCGCATTAGCCGTGGTAGACGAGGACCATGCGCTTGCACGCGGCGGCGTGAGCCGGGTCGACGAGGCTCGGGAAGACCTTCCAGCCGTTGCCCGCGATCGGGTACATGTTCACCAGCGGGTGCGGATGCTTGGCGACGTAGGACGGGCTCACGTACAGGATCCCGGTCTTCACGCCGGCGTACCAGGCGAGCATGCTCTGGTACTCGATCGGGATATTCGGCTGGCCGCACTTGAACATGTTCGAGGCGCCGAGGATCCTGACCACCGCCGACAGCCGGCCGATCAGAACCGTCCGCTCGCGCTCGAATCGCAGGTCGGTGCGCTCGAGTCGCTCCTGCCGGTGCGCGGCTCCGGCCAGCGAGCCGGCGATCAGCACGAGGACCACGACGGTTCCCCAGGTGCCGACGTGCCAGGCGACGCGCGGGCCGAACCGGCCTGCGCCGAGTCGCCGAGTTCGCTCCGACAGGAACGCGGGCACCTCGTGAACGATCCTGCCGACGAACACGGCGGCGAGAATCCCGACCACCGCGCCGGCCTCGAACATGTAGCGCGGGACGGCCGGGAAGCCGTGAAGGGCAAAGGCGACCTCGACCAGCACCCACAGGATCACGCCGGCCGTGAGCACCAAAAGGGTCCGCCGCCGCCGCCAGGCCGCCCAGGCCACGCCCAGCACCGCGAGAACCCAGATCGTGTTCGGGAGCAGCTCATGGAAGCGAGTGATCACGCCCGTGACCTTGTTGCCGTGAATCTCGCGCGGCGAGTTCTCGGCGACGTTGCCGGCAGTCAGGAGGCTCTTGGAGGTGATCCCCGGGATCCCGAACCACAGGAACGCGAGCAGGACGAGCGAGGCGTACAGCCATTTGCGGTAGCTCGGGACATAGCGCCACAACCACAGGCCGGCCAATCCGTAGAACGGCCACACCTCGGGACGTCCCAGGGCGCCCAGCCACCAGATCCAGAAGGCCGCCTTGTGGTGGCCCATGAGGTGCAGGTCGATCGCGATCAGGCAGAGCGACACGATCATCGTGTCGGACTCCGCGCTGAGGATGTAGTGCGTGTAGTTGTAGTTTCCGACCGGGTCCTGCATCGCGAACACGCAGCACGCGGCGAACAGTCCCGCCACGTAGGAGGCGTAGCGCCGCTCGGGGCGCGAGTCGGTCAGGCGGAAGGCGATCCGCCAGGCGAAGATCGGGCCGCTCAGCGAGATCGCCACCGCGGTCACCATCCACAGCCACAGCGCGTAGTGGCCGAAGACCGCGTAGGGGACCGTGAACAGGTATGGCAGCGGCTTCCACGACGGGGCGCCGTTGGTGTCGAGGGCGAGGTGGATCGTCAGCTTGCCCCACACCAGCCAGCCGTACGGGTCATACCCCGGGCGCGTGCGCGCGTACAGGACGATGGCCAGCGACAGGATCAGCAACCCGGCCGCGGTCAGGACCCACCGGTAGCGGTGGGCCAGTTCGCGGAGGTCAACGCGCGAGGGAGACCGTCGCTGGAGGCGAGGGCTGCCGGGCGAGACGTCGAGGGGTGGGGCGTCTAGGGTCTGCTCAGACACGACAGGCGGCCCGGACGGTAGCAGTTCGCTTCGGCGGCACATCCGTCTCGTGGCACCGCTGGCCGGGAGCGTGCGGGTGTCCGGGAGGGGTCGTATCGCGAGTGCCGCAGGACGGATGCCGCCGCCTCGCTCACGGCGCCTTCGAGGGGCCACCGGTCCTGTCGGGACGGGGGAGATGGCCCCACGGACGCCGCGCAGCGGCCCCATATAACGCCGCATCTGCGGTGAGGGTTCTCTAATCTTCGGCCCCAGAGCGGACGGGGTCCCGAGGTGCCTCTTACATCTTGCGTACGGCACGTCGGCTATCCTCGTGCGCTCGCGGGCCATGAATCGCCTGGAACTTGGCCCAACCACGCGCGATCTCGCCCCCTGAGCGCGCTGAAGATCCCCCAGTCGAACCCAGGCATATTGGAGCGGCTACATGCGAATTTTGGTTCTCGGCGGTGACGGATACCTCGGATGGCCCACCGCCCTCCACCTCAACGCTCTTGGGCATGAGGTGGCGGTCAACGACAACTTCGCACGCCGCGGCTACGACGAGGAGATGGGCGTCGAGAGCCTCGTCCCGATTCTCTCGCTCGACGAGCGTCTGTCCGCCTGGTCCGAGGTCTCCGGAAAGACGATCAAGAGCTACGTCGGCGATCTGTGCGATGCGGCGTTCGTGCACGAGATGGTCGGCGACTTCCGGCCCGAGACGATCGTCCACTTCGGCGAGCAGCGCGCCGCGCCTTACTCGATGATCTCCCAGGCCCACTGCGTCTACACGCAGACCAACAACGTGGTCGGCAACCTCAACGTGATGTACGCGATCGCCGACATCGACCGCGACATCCACCTGGTCAAGCTCGGGACGATGGGCGAGTACGGCACGCCCAACATCGACATCGAAGAGGGCTGGCTCGAGGTCGAGCACAACGGCCGCAAGGACCGAATGCTCTATCCGAAGAAGCCCGGCTCCTTCTACCACCTGTCCAAGGTCCACGACAGCCACAACATCGAGTTCGGCTGCCGCATCTGGGGCCTGCGCGCGACCGATCTGAACCAGGGCGTCGTGTACGGCGCGGACACCGAGCAGACCAAGCTCGACCCGCGGCTGGCCACGCGCTTTGACTACGACGGCGTGTTTGGCACGGTGCTGAACCGGATGGTGATCCAGGCGGTGCTCGGGCATCCGTTGACCGTGTACGGCAACGGCTCGCAGACGCGCGGCCTGATCAACATTGTCGACACGGTCGAATGTATTCGGCTCGCTTCGGAGAACCCGGCCGACCGAGGCGAGTTCCGCGTGTTCAACCAGTTCACCGAACACCTGTCAGTGCGTCAGATCGCCGAGACGATCGCGGCCGAGTTCCCCGGCGAGGCGACGATCGAGCAGGTCGAGAACCCGCGCGTCGAGGCCGAGGACCACTACTACAACGCCAGGCACACGGCGCTGGTGGAGCTCGGGCTGAAGCCGACGCTGCTGTCGACCACGCTGATCGATCATCTGTTCGACGTGGTCGAGCGTCACAAGGACCGCGTCGACCTGGCCGCGATCATGCCCACGGTGAGCTGGCGCGAGACGACCAGCGAGCTGCCGCAGACCTCGACCCGCGCGCTCGCCCAGACGTGAGCGACGCGTCGGGTCTCCAGGGGCGGCGGGTCCTGGTGACCGGTGGCTCCGGCTTCATCGGGCGCCACGCCGTGGCCGAGCTCTCGCGCGCCGGCGCTTCGGTGCGCGTGGTCGATCTGAAGCCGCATCCCGATCCGGCGGTCGACATCGTCGTCGGCGACATCGCCGACGCGGAGGTCCTGGATGCCGCGTTTGCCGTGCCGATCGACTCGGTCGTGCACCTCGCCGCGGTGACCTCGGTTCTGCGCTCGGTCGAGAATCCGGGCGGGACGTTCGACACCAACGTGGCGGGGACCCACGCGGTGCTGGAGGCCTCGCGGGCGGCCGGTGTCGGCTCGCTCGTGTTCGCGTCGACCGGTGGCGCGGTCACCGGTCCGATCGAGGCCCCATTCATTGTCGAGACCGCGCCGCTGCGGCCTCTGACCCCGTACGGCGCCACCAAGGCGGCCGGCGAGATGCTGATGTCCGCCTACACGGCCTGCTACGGCGTGCGGTGCGTGTGCCTGCGCTTCACGAACGTATACGGTCCCGGCATGCAGGCCAAGGACTCGATCGTGGCGCGGCTGATGCGCGCGATCCGGCTCGACCGCACGTTCGAGATCTACGGCGACGGGCGTCAAGTGCGCGACTACGTGCATGTCTCGGACGTGATCGACGCGGTTCGCCTCGGGCTCGATCGGGAGGACTGGCAGGGTCCGATGTTGATCGGGTCCGGGAAGTCGCTGTCGGTGCTCGAGGTGGTCGACACGGTGCGCTCGGTCACCGGCGCCGCGCTGTCGGTCGAGCACGGGCCCGCGCGGGCGGGCGAGATGCCCGCGGTGATCGTCGATCCCAGCCGCGCCATGTCGGCGGGTTGGGCGCCGCGCTTCGAGTTCGCCGAGGGCGTGCGGGGCGTGTGGGACGAGTGGTCCGCGGCCGATCTCGACGTGATCCTGTCCGGCGCGCCGCCGGCGCCGGTCGGCGCCTCCGCCGGGGGTTCGCGATGACCGCGGTCCGGGGGAAGACGAGCGGTGCCGTGGGCGTCGCCCGCGGCTTCGACCTGGACGCCGAGCTGGCCCAGCTTTCGCCCGTGGAGCGCGGTGCCGCGATGGCCTTCCTCGGGGTTCACCCCCCGGGTCTCGGCGCGCCACTGGCGATCGTGATCCCCGCCTACAACGAGGAGCCGACGGTCGCCGAGGTGGTGGGTGAGATCCCGCGCCAGGCGGCCGGCTTGAAGACCGAGGTGATCGTCGTCGTCGACGGCGCTCGCGACGCCAGCGCGGCGCGCGCGGCGGGCGCCGGCGCGCTCGTGTGCGACGTGCCGGTCAACCGTGGCCAGGGCGCGGCGCTTCGCCTCGGCTACTGGCTGGCCCGGGCGCGCGGCGCTCAGGTCATCGCGACGATCGATGCCGACGGGCAGTACGAGCCGGAGGAGATCGCGCGCGTGGTGGAGCCGATTCTTTCCGGTCGGGCGGATTTCGTGTCGGGATCGCGACGGCTGGGCGCCGAGCTCACGACCGACAAGGTGCGTCACCTCGGGGTGCTCGTGTTCGGCGCGCTGATCAGCGCGCTCGTCCGCCACCGGATCACCGATCCTGCCTGCGGGCTCCGCGCGATGCGGGCCGAGGTGACCGCGGCGGTGAAGCTCGAGCAGCCGCAATATCAGGCGTCCGAGCTGATGATCTCAGCGGCCCTCCACGGCTTCAGGCTGGCCGAGGTGCCGACGACGATGCGCGACCGCGGCGTGCACGCCACGCGCACCAAGAAGGGCGGTAACTTCGGTTACGGGGTGCGATTCGCGCGGGCGGCGCTACGCACCTGGACCCGCGACCGCAACGCGGCGCGTACGCGGCTGCGCCCCGAGAAGATCCACACCTCGTAGACCGCGAAGCGGGCTGCGAACAGCACCGCGAACACCCCGAGGTAGGAGCCGGTGACGAGCAGCGCGCGGATCCCGTGGTGGGCGGGAATGCTCTGCACGTGGCGCGAGGTCCACGCTGTCGTCTCCGAGGTGACGAACAGAGTCAGGGCGGAGACGATCACGTAGGCCACGATCTCGCGTCCGAACGCGATCTGACCCTGAATTCTCCAAGCCCAACGCCGGTTGAGGATCCAGTTCGGGACCGCGCCGGCGATGAACGCGACGACTGAGCAGGCAGTCGTGCTGAGCCCGATGACGTACAAAATCGCGAACACGATCGCGCTCGTGAGCGCCGCGACGACCGAGCCGAGGGTGTAACGCGTGATCCGCGCGCTCAGCGGCGAGCGGTTGATCCAAACGCCGATCCGAGACTTGGCCAGTCGCACGCCGAGCCGGGAGTTCCGCAGCGTGTGGTATTGCTGTGTTAGCACTCGTTTACGATCGTAGCGATTTAGGGCGTCCGCTGCGCGTCAAGCGCTTGCTTACCAGGGGCACGAATGCGCCGCCGACACGTCTGAAGGCGCCGCCGACTGTTCTAATAACTTCCGCTGCGGCGTGCGGATTCAGGCGGCGAGCGACCCGATCGTGCTCGATGACGACCTCGTGGTCGCGGGCGAGAACGGTAGCGTGCTCGCCGGGTTGCCGGCGGGGTTCTTCGACCTCATCTACATGGATCCTCCCTTCAACACGGGTCGGGCGCAGACACGTCGGTCGATGTCGGTTGTCGCGTCGGCGGATGGGGACAGGGTCGGATTCGGCGGCCGGCGGTATCGGACGCGGCTGTTGCAGTCCTTGAGCTACGACGATGTGTTCGGCGATTACCTGGCGTTCCTAGCGCCCCGGCTGGCGCGGGCGCGTGATCTGCTGGCCGCGCACGGGACGCTCTACTTCCACATCGACTACCGCGAAGCGCACTACTGCAAGCTGCTGCTCGACGAGGTCTTCGGGCGCGACGCCTTCTTGAACGAGCTCATCTGGAGCTACGACTACGGCGCCAAGCCGCGCCGGCGCTGGCCGGCCAAGCACGACACGATCCTCGTCTACGTGCGGACGCCGGGCGGGCATTTCTTCGACGCGGACGCGGTCGAGCGCGAGCCATACATGGCGCCGGGTCTGGTCAGCGCCGAGAAGGCGGCGCGCGGCAAGCGCCCCACCGACGTCTGGTTTCACACGATCGTTCCGACGAACGGCCGCGAAAAGACGGGTTACCCGACCCAGAAGCCCGAGGGCGTTCTGCGGCGGATGGTCGCCGCCTCCTCGCGGCCCGGTGGCTGGTGCCTGGACCCGTTCGCCGGCTCGGGGACGCTCGGCGCGGTGTGCCGCGAGCTGGGCCGGCGGTTCGTGCTGGTCGACCACAGCCCGGTGGCGGTCGAGGTGATGCGCTCCCGGTTGGCTAGCGAGCCCGTGGACCCGGGTGATCGCCGTGCACGAGCGGGACGAACTGCACCGCCTCGAGCCGCCGGCGGCTGATCCGGTCCGCGGTGCGTTCGGTCAGGATCAGGTGCTGCTCCTTGGCGCCGAACGGGGCGACCATGCGCCCGCCGTCGGCGAGCTGGTTCTCGAGGGCTTCCGGGACGTCCTCGCCCGTTGTCGCGGCCACGTTGATCGCGTCGAATGGCGCGTAGTCGGGCCAGCCGTCCCACCCGTCGCCGGTTCGGAAGCTGACGTTGTCGATGCCGAGGTTGTGCAGGGTCGCCCGGGCCTGTTCGGTGAGCTCCGGATCACGCTCGACCGTGTACACGTGTTCGACCAAGAGCGAGAGCAGCGCCGCGTGGTAGCCCGAGCCGGTTCCGACGTCGAGCACGCGATCGGTAGGTGTCAGGGCCAGGACCTCGAGCATTCGCGCTACCACGAGCGGTTGCGAGATCGTCTGGCCGGCGCCGATCGGGAGCGCGACGTTTTCGTACGCGCGGTTGCGTTGCGAGGCCGGGATGAAGCGCTCGCGCGGGATGCTCGCGATCGCGGCGAGCACGCGCTCGTCGACGATCGCCGGCCGGAGGGCCTGCGCAAGCTCTAGGGCCTGTCGAGGCGACATGGCGTACTCAGCTGACCTCGGCGTCGGCGTCGACCCACTTGTCGAAGAACTCGTCCGCGTCGAGGCTGGCCAGGTCGGTGCGCAGGAGCTTCAGCAGCTTCGATGCCTGCTTCACGTTCACGTCCCAATACAGCATGACCTCGCCGTCGTCGATCGAGACAATCTCGATCCGGTCGGTGCGCTTCGGATCGGACATGAACGCGGGCTCACGCCCCCCGCGCGAGACGATCAGATCGTAGGCGCGGTTGGCCTTCATGCGATGTGGAGTCGGTCGAGCGCCGCGGCCGCGTCAGAGATCGCGTTCGCGCCGGCGAAGACGCGGCGGCCGACCTGGATCGCCGGCAGCGCGGTCACGTTGGCGGTCCTCGCGCGGCGGCCGGCATCGGTCAGCGCGGTTCGCGTGCTGCTCAGGTCGATGCCTTTGTTCAGCGCGGTGGGGTGCATCTCGCACGCCGCGCCGGCGATCAGGATCGTGTCCTCGTCGCCCAGGTCGCGGCCGCCGGCGAAGGCCTGCCGGAACGCGGCGAGTGAGAAGGCGACGGCACGTCCGATGCGCTTGGCGTAGGTCGCTGCCAGCATCGCGTGTTCTGTGTCGGGGGGCCACCGGTCGGGCCAACGGAGTGGTTGCAGACCGAGGTGTTCGGCCTGTCGCTCGATCTGGCGGCGGTCCGTTTCTTGCGCTTTCAGCGACGCGAGGTCGACGCCGAGCACGGGCTCCCACTCGGGCGCCACCGGGAGGGCCGACATGATCGTCTCGGCGACCAGGTAGCACTCCGGGCTACCGAGGTCGTAGTAGAAGACGGGCTGTTCGGGTGCGGCGATGGACACGGCGCGGGCGCCGCTCAGCCGTGGATCAGCCAGCCATCCGCCGCGCGCCCGGCTTCCATGACCGCTTCTGACAGGGTCGGGTGGCCGTGGATGATCCGCGCCACCTCCGGGTAACCGCCCTCGAGCGCGCGCACGTTGACCAGCTCCTGGATCAGCTCGGTCGCCCGGGTACCGACGATGTGGGCGCCCAGCAGCTCGCCGTACTGCTTCTCCCCGACGACCTTGACCAGACCGGTGCGGTCGCCGTAGACGGTGCCGGCTCCGACCGCGCCGTACTGGAGCTTGCCCACGGTCACGTCGTAGTCCTGTTCGCGGGCTTGCGCCTCGGTCAGGCCGAAGCTGCCCACGTTGGGAGTGCAGAAGGTGGCGCGGGGAATGTCCTGGTACTCGATCGGGTGGGTCTCGAGCCCTGCCGCGTTCTCGACCGCGATGATCCCCTCGTCGGACGCCTTGTGGGCGAGCGCGGGCCCGTGCACGAGGTCGCCGATCGCGTAGATGCCGTCCGCGGTCGTGCGCATCGCGCCGTCGACCTCGATCAGACCGGCTGTGCCTCGCTCTACGCCGGCGGCGTCGAGGCCAAGGGCGTCCACGTCAGGAGCGCGGCCGGTGGCGATGACCAGCCACTCGGCCTCCCCCGCGTTGTCGCCGTGCGTGTAGCGGCAGATCGACTCGGTCGACTCGATGTTCTCGACAAACGTGCTCGTGTGGAGCGTGATGCCCTGGCGCTTGAGGCCGCGGTCGACGACCTTGGAGATGTCCTCGTCCTCGGTCGGGAGCACACGCTCGAGGGCCTCGAACAGGGTCACGGTGCTTCCAAGCCGGGCGTACGCGGACGCGATCTCGGCTCCCGACGCGCCGGCGCCGACGACCGCGAGCGTCTCGGGAAGATCGGGCAGCGCCCACGCCTCCTCGGTCCCGATCACGCGGCCGCCGAACTCGGTGCCAGGGATTGGCCGCTTTACCGATCCCGTGGCGAGGATGATGGTCTTGGCGGCGATCTGCTGTCCTGCGACGGTGATGGTGCCGGCGCCGGCAAGCGCCGCCTCGCCCTCGATCAGCTCGATCGCGTTCTTCTTGAACAGACCGGACACGCCACCGGTGAGCGTCTTGACCACCTTTTCGCGACGGGCGAGCACTCCGGGCCATTCGACGGTCGGCTCCCCGGGAACCTTGAGGCCGAAGTCGTCCGCCTCCCGGATCTCGGTGAGGACGTCGGCCACGCGCAGAATCGCCTTGGCCGGGATGCAGGCGTAGTTCAGGCACCGGCCACCGACGCGATCCTTCTCGATCACGGCGGTTTTCATGCCGAGCTGGGCGGCGCGGATCGCGGCCACGTAACCCCCGGGTCCGGAGCCGATCACGATGCAGTCGTAGGAGGCCTCTGGCATGCGGCCGGAGACTATAGAAGGGCGGTGGCGCGGTCCCTTGAGGCCCGGCTGTAGCCGGCGCTCACCCCGGCCTCGTGAAATCGCCGCCGCCGGCCGCGCGCTACAGGCTGTCGCCGTCTGTAGTGGCGGAAATTGCCCGGGTTTCGCGAGAGGGGGCGACGGGTCTGCCGGAGAGACGGCGCTATCGGCCCGGCGGCGTGGGCATCTGGATGCGGCTCAGGACGCGGACGAGCTTGTAGAACAGGTAGCCGCCACCGCCGACCACGACCACGCCGGCCACGACGGCCAGCAGGTTCTCCGCGCGAATGAGCAGCACCGAGAAGAACAGGATCACGAACACGAGGATCGCCTGAAACCCGAGCACCGCCCAGTAGCGCTGGCGCCACATGCCCCAGGCGCAAAGGAGCATCAGCGCCGAGAACAGGATCACGCCGCTCGCGCCGGCGTGCGCGCCACCGAAGTTGAACGTGCCCTTGATGAGCACCGCGATCAGGTCGCCGCCCCCGATCAGCAGCGCGAGCAGGGCCGCGATCTTGAGTGGCCACGGCCGCTCGCCCGGCGCGAGCGGCGTGAGGGTTGCCCGGACCGCGGCGTTGCGCGCCTCCGAGCGGCTTGGCGGCGGGGCCGGCGCGCGCCTCCCGGCCGGCGTGGTCGTCGCGGTGGACGACGCGGACGTCTCGGTCGATGCCGGGCGCTGGGCGACGGGGCGGCGCTTGCGACTACGCGGCGCCAACTCGCAGCCCGCCGGATGTGGAGATCGATTCCCGCAGCCGGCGAGCCGCCTGGGCTGGATCCGAGGCGTCGGTCAACGCCCGCACGATCGCGATCCGCTCGGCTCCCGCGGCTCGCACCGCGTCGACGTTGTCTGGCGCGATCCCGCCGATCGCGAAGAACGGGACGGCGGCGTGCCGGGCGGCGTAGCGCACGAGGTCGAGGCCGACGGCCGGCCGGCCCGGCTTGGTCGGCGTCGCGTGAACGGGTCCCACCCCGATGTAGTCGACGGGCACGTCGCCGGCCCGGCCCACCTGCTCCGGGCTGTGGGTAGAGAGGCCCACCAGCCGGTCCGGTCCGACGGTGGCGCGAGCATCGGTCACGGGGACATCGTCCTGCCCGACGTGTACGCCGTCGGCGCCCACGGCGTCGACCAGATCAGGCCGGTCGTTGAGGACGAACAGCGCGCCGTGGTCGGCCGCCGCGCGGGCGAATCTGTTTGCCACGGCCACGATCTCCCCGTCGCCGGCGTCCTTCATCCGGAGCTGTATCAGATCCACGCCGGCGCCGAGAACCGCGCGAAGGAACTCGTCGGGCTGATCCCCGCAGACGAGGTACAGGCGGGCGGCTCGCAGGCGTTCGCGTCGGTCCGGCACGCGTCGAAGTGTGGCAGGAGCGCGACGGGCGGCCGCCGGCTGGGCTACCGGCTGACGTAAACGGCCGCGGGCGCCGCGTTCGCCCGCGGGGTGCAGGCCGGCGTGGCCAGCCGCGGAACGACAGCGATCCGCGGCACCGTCTGCGGCGGCGAACCGGCGATGGGCGAGCCGGCGATGTGCGAGCCGGCGATATGCGAGCCGGCGATGAACTCCACGCACGGGTGGATCGAGCAGGTCTGGCCCGCGATGTCACAGGTTGGCGGAACGGGCCGGACGTTCAGCGAAGGGGGCGGTTGGATGGCCGCCGGCGCCATCGGGCTGGCGACTCCAAGTCCGATGGCCGCCACCAGGGCGAACGGCACGAGTACGCGGCGCAGGGTCATCGCCAGTACTACGTCGGCCGGTGCCGTTCATCACACGCCTAACCAGCAGCGACTCCCGCGCTAGGATTGACCAAACGGGAGCCCTACCAGCGGGCTGAGAGGGCGGCCCGAAGCCGCCGACCGTCTGAACCTGAACCGGATAATGCCGGCGCAGGGAGCGTGAACCTTGCCCAACCGCTCAAGCTCATTCGACGTCGCCGTGGTAGGAGCGGGCGTGATCGGCCTCGCCGTCGCGTGGCGCTCGGCCCAGCGCGGCCTCAAGGTGGTGGTGATTGACCGGGCCAGCGAGGTCGGCAGCGGCACGACGCCGATCGCCGCCGGCATGATCGCGCCCATCAGCGAGGCCATCGCCGCCGAGCAGCCGCTGATGCGCCTGGGTCTCGCCAGCGCCCGTGCGTACCCGGAGTTCGTGGCCGAGCTGCGAGAGAGCTCGGGAATGGATCCCGGGTTCCTGAGCTGCGGGACGCTGTTCGGGGCGCGCGATCCCGACGAGGCCGAGGCGCTCACGCGCGAGCTCGCCCTCCGAGAGCGCCTGCGGCTGCCCGCGCGCCGGCTGCTGGCCAGCGAGGCACGGCGGCTCGAGCCCGCGCTCACTCCTACCTTGCGGCTGGCGCTCGAGATCCCCGACGATCACGCGATCGACCCCCGCAAGCTGACGCCGGCGCTCGCCCAGGCCGCGCGCGCGGCCGGCGCGGAGCTCCGGCTGAACGCACCGGTCACGCGGGTCACAATCGAGAGCGATCGTGTGACTGGCGTCGAGCTCGCCGATGGCCATCGCGTCGGAGCTGAGCACGTCGTGCTGGCCGCCGGTGTGTGGTCCGACACGGTCGGCGGTCTGCCCGACGAGGCCAGGGTGCCGATTCACCCGGTCAAGGGTCAGATCCTCCGACTTCATGACCCGAACGGGCCGGGTCTGCTCACTCACGCCCTGCGGATGACCGGCGCCTATCTGGTTCCGCGGGGCGACGGCCGCTACGTGCTGGGCGCGACCATGGAGGAGCGCGGTTTCGATACCACCGTGACCGCGGGCGGCGTGTTCGAGCTGCTGCGCAACGCGTTCGAGCTGCTGCCCTCCATCACCGAATTGGTGATCGACGAGGCCGTCGCCGGTCTGCGGCCGGCCACTCCGGACAACGCGCCGGCGATCGGACGGGGGGCGATTCCGGGGCTGCACTGGGCGACCGGTCATTTCCGCCACGGGATCCTGCTTACGCCGATCACCGCCGAGATCATGGCCGCAGTGCTCGCCGGCGAGGACCCGGACAAAGTTGCGCCCGAGGACCAGGGCAAACTGGCCGCCGAGTTCACGCCGACGCGCTTCTCGAGCCGGACGCACGCGGTGGCCGCATGACCATGTCGGTCACGGTCAACGGCCATCAGCGCGAGCTGCCTTCCGGCGCCACGATCGCCAAGCTGGTCGAGACGATGCCCGGCGCCCCGGAGGGCCGGGGCGTCGCGGTGGCGGTCGAGGGCGAGGTGGTGCCGCGAGCGCAGTGGCCGAGGACCGAGCTGCGCGAGGGCGCCACGGTCGAGGTCGTCGTGGCGGTGCAAGGAGGTTGACCAGATGAGCGAGCAGAGGCAATTCACGATCGCCGGGCGCACCCTGGGCTCACGCCTGATCCTCGGGACGGGTGGCTTCACCAACCACGACATCCTGGCCGCGGCACTCGAGGCTTCCGGAACCGAGCTGTGCACGGTGGCGCTGCGCCGGCTGGATCCGGCCGCGAGAGGCTCGATCCTCGACGTGCTCGACGGCGCCGGCGTGCAGGTGCTTCCGAACACGGCCGGCTGCTACACGGCCCGCGACGCGATCATCACAGCCCAGCTCGCGCGCGAGGCGTTCGAAACCGACTGGATCAAGCTCGAGGTGATCGGCGATGACCGCACCCTGCTGCCCGACGCGGTCGAGCTCGTGAGCGCTGCCGAGGCGCTCGTCGACGACGGGTTCGTGGTGCTTCCGTACACGACCGACGATCCGATCCTGGCCCGCCGGCTCGAGGACGTGGGGTGCGCCGTGGTGATGCCGCTCGGCTCTCCGATCGGGAGCGGGATGGGCATCCGCAACCCGTACAACATCTCGATCATGATCGAGCGGGCGGGCGTGCCCGTGATCCTCGACGCGGGAGTCGGCACCGCGTCCGACGCCGCGTTCGCGATCGAGCTGGGATGCGATGCGGTGCTCTGCGCCAGCGCGATCTCTCGCGCGCACGACCCGGTGGCGATGGCCAAGGCCATCCGTCTGGCCGTCGAGTCCGGCTGGCTGGCGCGCGGCGCCGGCCGAATTCCCCGCCGGCGCTACGCCGAGGCCTCGACGCCGGACGAGGGACTCCCGGTCTTTGACCGTCCAGGAGCCAAGTGAGCGTCGAGAGCGCCCGGACCGTTGACGAGCTGATGGACGCCTGGGAGGCCGCCTGGTCCGGTCGGGACGAGTCGGCCTTCGCCTCGGTTTGCTCGACGAAGATCCACTACGAGGACCCGCTGACCCCCGAGCCGCTCGAAGGGCTCGAGCAGTTCATCCAGCATCCTGCCCGGCTGTGGGCCGCGTTCCCCGACGCCCGGTTGGAGCCAACCGGAGAGCGCCTGACCAACGATCGATTCGTCGCCGCTCCCTGCAAGCTCCTCGGCACCCACAGGTCGCCGCTCGGCGGCCTCCCGGCGAGCAACCGGTTCGTCGTCGTGCACTGCATCTTCTACTGCGAGGTCCGCCGCAATCGGCTGCTGCGCGTGCGCGGGTTCTACGACCTTTAC
>Ga0335072_10005505_pt1 | contig 18667 bp, 13 predicted proteins | sample Lox_Sample_21_FD_206725 | JGI IMG/M metagenome (GOLD analysis project Ga0335072, IMG submission 206725) | Soil microbial communities from Loxahatchee National Wildlife Refuge, Florida, United States - Lox_Sample_2.1 | ecosystem: Environmental > Terrestrial > Soil > Wetlands | place: USA... | reverse complement strand
GATCCGCGCCCGGGCTTAGCATCCCGACGAGCGCGTGACCGGACTCGTGGTAGGCGGTCCGCTCGCGGTCCTCGGGGTCGAGAATGATCCCTCGCGGTGCGCCGAGGAGAATCTTCTCCAGCGAATCAGTGAAATCGCCCATTCGCACCTTGTCGTGGCCGCGACGGGCCGCTGTCAGCGCCGCTTCGTTGCCGAGATTCGCGAGGTCCGCACCGACCATCCCGGGGGTCGCGGCCGCTAGGGCATCGAGCTCCACGTCTTCGGCCAGCGGCATCGAACGCGTATGTACTGCGAGGATCTTCGCGCGTCCGGACCGGTCGGGCGGCTGCACGGCTACACGGCGGTCGAACCGGCCGGGACGCAGGAGCGCGCGGTCGAGAATCTCCGGACGATTGGTCGCTCCTAGCACCACGACCGCCTCGTTCGATTCGAATCCGTCCATCTCGGTCAGGATCTGGTCGAGCGTCTGCTCGCGCTCGTCGTTCGCGCCGGTGATCCTGCCCGAACCGTCTCGGGAGCGCCCGATGGCGTCAATCTCGTCGATGAAGATGATTGCCGGCGCGGCCTCCTTGGCCTTGGCGAACAGGTCGCGCACACGTGCAGCGCCCACGCCGACGATCGCCTCGATGAACTCCGACGCCGCGATCGAGAAGAACGCCGCGTGGGCCTCGCCGGCCACCGCTCGCGCAAGTAGTGTCTTGCCCGTGCCCGGGGGTCCGTACAGAAGCACGCCGTGGGGCATCCGGCCGCCCAGCTTCTGGTAACGGTCCGGTGTTTTCAGGAAGTCGACGATCTCGGTCAGCTCGGCTTTGGCTTCTTCGATCCCGGCTACGTCGTCGAAGCTCACCCGGATCTTCTCGGGGTCGACGCGGCGGGCCTGCGAGCGGCCGAACCCGCCCAGTCTGCCGGCGCCTCCCTGGGCGCGGCGCGCGACGAGCCAGAACAGCCCTATGAACAACAGCGTGGGCCCGAAACCGAGCAGGATCATGGCGACCGCCGAGGTGCCCGTATTTGGATTCTTGGCGTTCACCTGGATGTCCTGCGATCGCAGTTCGCCCACCAGCTCGTTGCTGTTCCAGAACGAGGGGATCTGGGTGGCGAATCGCGTGGTCGGAGTCGCGCTGCTGTCGTTCGCCGGGTAGCGGACCTTGGATTTGAACGTCCCGTCGATCATGTCCCTCTTGGTGCTGATCGATGACACCTGGCCGTTCTGAACCTGGTTTAGGAAGTAGGGACTGAACGGCACGGTAACCCGTGGCTGGCCCGTCGTCCGTGTCGTCACCGCCAACAGGAAGTTGATCGCCAAGAGCACCAGGACGAAGGTCCAAAACCTCCGCTGGCGGTGCGGCGGGGTTGGCTTTTTCTCATCGGGCGCCCCGCGGCCGTCCGGAGCGGGCGCGACCCGCCAGCCGCCTTTGTCCCGGGGCATTGCCGCGGGTGGAACTGGCTTGTCGGTGTGACGGAACATCATGTTTCAGTTAGTTGATCGTGCTCAGTCCTGGGTGTTGTTCGCGATTGAGAGCATTCCTGTCCGCATGACTTCTTTCGCCAGTGAACTCACTGGTGGGGTCCCTGGGACCAGGGAGGAAGCCAGGGCACTCACGGGCGCAGTCTCGCCACGCGAGGGTCAGCATTGTCCTCGTTATCGACCAAGGAGAAGCAACACATGTCAGTCACAACGACCACCGAGGAACCTCGATCATGAACTGGCCTCGCCTGCTGATGTGCTGGATCCCCGAGGGCTGGGACGGCCCGACTGGCCCCTCTCGCCTAGGCGATATGGAGGTCGTTTACGTCGACCGGGCGCACGGCTTCGGCCTGTTTCTGATGCGAAGCGCCCCGCGCGTATAACGGCTGCGGCTGCACCCCGCATGACCGACCTGATGGAAGAAAAGGGGCCCGACGTCCCCGGCAGCGGCAACCCGTCCGATGCGTCGGTCACGCCGGACGCGGCGCTGCCCGCGCTCGACGACCGGCAGGTGGACGGGCTGCGGGAGGTGGGACGTCTATGGACGGCCTGGACGCCCGCTCGCGAGGCGTGGGAGCGCGCGCTACCGGTGGATCCTCATCTCAAGTACCTGGCGGATCAGCCGGCGCGGGCCAGCACGTTCGTAAGCATTCGCAGCCGGGGCTCCGGCGACGCGGACGAGATCGAATCCACGCCGCGCGCGGACGAGCCGGATTCGATGCTGGGACGCGCGAGCTTTCTGACCCGGCGCGTCCTAATCGGTCCCGCGCTCCGGAGCACGGCGATCGCCGAGCAGCAGATGTCGAAGCTGCTTGCGCTGCCGGTCCTGTCGCCGGATGCCCTCTCGTCGGTGGCCTACGGACCGCAGGCCATGATGGCCATCCTCGTCTTGGCCGGTAGCACGGAGCTCAAGCTCTCGCTGCCGATCGGCGCGGTCCTCGTCGTCTTGATGCTCGCCGTCGGCCTTGGCTACCGCCAGGTGATCCGGGCCTACCCGCATGGCGGGGGTTCGTACATCGTGGCCAAGGACACACTGGGCCCGAACTGGGGGTTGCTGGCCGCCGCCGGTCTGATCCTCGACTACATCCTGACCGTGGCCGTGTCGGTGGCTTCAGGGATCGCAGCTATCACCTCGGCCATACCCTCCGTGACGTCAGCCACCGTCCCGCTCGGGCTGGTCGTGATCGCACTCCTTGTGATCGGAAACCTGCGCGGCGTCCGGGCGGCCGGGGCCGTATTCGCGGCGCCCACTTACATGTTCATTGCCGCGATCGCCCTGATCACGATCGTCGGGCTCATCGACTCGGCAATGCATGGCTTCCATGCCGTCGCCCCACCGCCGTACCACGCCACGCAGGCACTCGGGGTGCTGTTGATTCTCCGAGCGTTTTCCTCCGGCGCCACGGCGACGACGGGAATCGAGGTGATCTCAAACTCGGTGCCGGTATTCAAGCCGCCCCAGGCCGACAACGCTCGTCGCACCCTGACGATCATGATCGCGCTGCTGGTTTCGATGTTCATCGGCGTGCTCGTCGTCGCCTACCTGGAAGGCATCGCCCCCGGCGGGCAGACCGTCCTGTCCCAGGTCGCGCATCGCACTCTCGGCAGCGGAGTGCTGTACGCCTACGTCCAAATCGCCACCACCGCGATCCTTCTCATCTCCGCCAACTCGGCGCTGAATGGCTTTCCGCGGCTGCTGTACTTCATGGCTCGTGACCGGTATGCGCCGATGGCGTTCCTACGGATGGGCGACCGGCTCGCGTTCACCGCCGGCATCGTCGTGCTCGCGGTTCCGGCGGCAATCGTCTACGCCGTCTTCAACGGCCAGACCGAGCCGCTGATCCCGCTCTACGCCGTCGGCGTGTTCGTCGCCTTCACGATGGCGCAGAGCGGGATGGTCGCCCACTGGTGGCACCACCGCGAACCCGGGTGGCAACGCGCACTGGGCATCAACCTGCTCGGCGCGGTCCTCTCCGGCGCGGTCGCGATCATCTCCGCGGTCACCAAATTCCCAGAGGGCGCCTGGCTCGTGGTCGTGCTTATCCCCCTGATCGTGCTCGCCTGTCTGCGAATCCACCGCGCCTACGAGCGCGCTCACAGCGAGCTCCTCCCTCGCGGAGACGAGACGTTCCTTACGCCGCCGGCCCACCTGCCGCCCCCACCGCCTCGCGGCGAGGGCCGCCGGCTCCTCCCCGAGCAACAGGACACTCCAAGCGAGATTCAGCACCTGGTGGTGGTCCCCGTGGCGATTCTCAACCTGGCCGCGCTCCGGGCGCTCGCCTACGCCGCCTCACTGCAGATGGCGGTTCTCGCGATCCACATCAGCCCCAGCGAGGAAGAAAGCAACCGCTTTCAGCGGTACTGGACGGCGTGGGGCGCCCACCTACCCCTCGAGGTTGTCGTCTCACCTTACCGCGCCACCGTCGCCCCGTTGGCCAACTACCTCGAAGCCTTGCACCAGCAGCGACCGGACGTCACCCTGACCGTCATCGTGCCGGAAATCATCCCCGCCCACCGCTGGGAGTCGATCCTCCACGGCCACGTCGCCCAGACGCTGCGGCGCACTCTGCTCAGGCACGAGGGGATCGTCGTGACCAGCGTCCCGTTCCATCTGCACGGATGAGCGCGGTGGGCGACGGGCGGAAGCCAATTCGTTCGCTTCCGCCTGAGCGGCTCGTCTTCAGTCCTCGGCCAAGACGGCCGCGATCGACCGGTCCGGGGCCTCCAGCGAAGGCCAATGCCCGACATCGCCCAGCTCGAGCAGCCGCGCAGCGGGGATGCGTTCGCGGATCCGCTCGGCGATGTGAGCGCCGGCCACCGGGTCCTGAAGCCCCCACACGAACTGCAGCGGGAGGTCCGTGCCCTCGAGCGCGCCGACCCACCGATCGCGATGCGTCTCCCGATCGCGGATATAGCGGATGAGCAGGTAGGAATTCACATATCCCTCGTCACGGGCGTACGTGCGCCACATCTCCTCGCTGTCGACGCGCGCGTCGTAGCCGTGTGCGAAGATGATCGCGAGGTCGGAGACGAATGCCTCTTCGGTGTAGTGGGCGCTCTCCACGGGGCCGACGACCGGATCGAGGAACCGACTCTGCTTCTCGGTGCGCCGGTGCAGCTCGGGATAGATCCCGCCGTTCATCAGCGTCATGTCGGTCAGAGACACCGACAGCGAGCCTTCCGAACGGCGTGCGAGCAACTCCTGGCCAACCGAGCTCCCGTAGTCGTGCACGACAGCTCGGGTGACACTCACCCCGTCATGTTCCCACAGGGCCTCCACCAGATCGGCCTGCTCGATCAGCGAGTAGTCGTGCTCGCGCGGCTTCTCGGAGGCGCCAAAGCCGAGGAAGTCCGGCATCAGGAGGCTGTACCTGCCGGCCAGCGCTGGCGCCATCTTGGCCCACTGGTACGACGACGCCGGATAGCCGTGCAGAAGCGTGAGCGGGGGTCCGCTGCCCATCCGGCGCACGAAGATCTCGCGCTCGACTCCGCGTACGCGGAGGGACACGTACTCGCCTTCGGACCACCAGGTCTCGACACGATCGATTGACACATCGGTTGACATTGCGACCTCGCTTCCGGATTGAGTGTTCAGCCGGCTGCCCCGCCCGCGGGCTCCATCCGCAGCCCGCTGACCGACTCGATCGGCGGCCGTTCCGCTACGCGCGCCGCACGTTCGCCAAGTCGCCGCGGACGCCAGACGCGTATGTACTGGGCGGCGACATAGGATCCAATTACGATTCCGACCACCAGGAACTGGCCCACGAACGTCTGGACGTTCGGGAACACCGAGAACCACGTGCCGGCCCAGCCGGGTACGTGCATCCACGAGATGTTGGTCGTGCCGATCCAGCCGGCGAGCTGCATCTCGTTGACCTCCTCGCCGACCATCACCCAGAGCACGACAACAAGCATCAGTCCGGTGATGATCAACAGCTTCCGGTATGGCAGACGTTGGTGCAGTCCGAACGTGAGCACACCAACCGCGCTCGTGAACAACAGCCCAAGCAACGCGCCCTCGAGCACGACCGAGGAGCCATTGGTGACACGCAGGCCCTGGAGGAAGATCACGATCTCGAAGCCCTCGCGGTAGACCGAGGTGAAGCCCAGCAGCCCGAATCCGAGCAGCGACGCGCGGGCGCTCGACTCGCCGATTCCTACTGAGGCGAGGAGCCGGCGCCGGCGCGTGTGGTGTTGCGAGATCCACCCGGTCCAGTAGACCTTATGGAAGAACCAGTTCATCACGAGCAGCAGCACGATGATTGCCGGGATGCCGGTGGCGGCCTGGACGCTGAGGCCGCCGTCGCCGAACATGCCGATGAACCAGATGGCGATGAACCAGGTTCCGACCGTCGCGAGCAGGGCAACGCTGCCGCCGAGCGCCACCGGTTTGCGGTAGCCCTTGTTGCCGCCGAGGAAGCTCGCGGTGATCGCGGCGAGCACGAGGATCGTCTCGAGCCCCTCGCGGAACACGAGGATGGCGCTGTCGATCACCGCGGTCGTGGGGCTCATGTGGCGGGTCGGTGTCGGCGTGCCACCCTTGGAGTGCCAGCCGAGGATCACCGAAGCGACCGCCACGGCGAGTACCACGAGCACCCACAGGTAGAAGCTCAGGCGTGAGCCCGATCTCGCTCTAGCCGCGCCGGCGCGCGGGCCGTCGTTCTCCGCATTCTCGAGCGCTCGCATGGTTCGACGCCAGCTAGCACTCTTCCCGGGTGAGTTCCTCGAGCGCGAACACAAACGACTCATACGGTTTGCCCGTCGCATGCAGCAACCCCATCTCGCACGTTCGATTCGCCGAAACGTAAATGTCCGCCGGATGCTCCTCCAGGCGCGCCGCTTCCTCGCGCGTGGCGGAGCGCACCAATTCGGGATGAAGCAGCCCGCGGTCGCCGGCCGTGCCGCAGCAGGTCGTTCCGAGCGGGACGGACACCTCGTCTGCGACGGCCTGGGCGATCTCGACAAGCTTGTGCTCGAGACCCAAGTGAATCGTCGAGCAGGTCGGATGCACGGCCGCGCTGCCGACCTTGCGGCTGATCTTCAAGCTCGGCAGGAGCTGATGCACCCACTCGATTGCGTCGTGCAGCGACAGCTTCTCGAACCGTTGCCGATGCTCGTCGTCCAGGTGGCTGCCGACGTCGTCGATCAGCCCGTGCGTACAGGAGACGGCGTCGATGACGATCGGTAGCTGGCCGCCGTCACTCCACTGCCACATTGCGTCAACCATGGCGGCGGCCATCCACTCGTGGCCCCGCTTGTACCCCTTCGAGGCCCAGGGGGTCGAGCAGCACAGCCCGCCGACGTCATCCGGGATCCACAGCGGCTTTCCGGCCCGGGCGGAGAGCGCCACAAGCGCCTCCGGCAGCGACGGATGCTTTTCGTGGCCGGGTACTCGGCCGAAGATGCGACTGATGCAAGCCGGGAAGTACGCGGCGACGGCGCCTTGCCTGGTCGTCGTTGGGAGCTTCGCCGGCGCCGGCTGTGGCATCGGGCCGGGCACCGACGGTACGAGATCGTTGCTGATCGCCTTTCGGGCGACCGACGTCAGGCCGGTCAGAGCGTTGACCCCTACCGTCCTCGAGACGATGTCGCTCGCGCCCAGCCCGGTCCGAGCCAGCTTTTCGACCCGGCCGTAGTGCTTGGCTATTCGCAGCGCGATCCTTTCCCGGGGCTCGGTACTCTCGCGCTGGCGGAACGCCTTCATCAGCATCCCGGTGTTGATCCCCACCGGGCACGCGATTTGACAGCTTCCGTCCGCGGCGCAGGTTTCGATTCCGTCGTACTCGTATTCCTTGAGCAACTGGGCCAGCACCGGCGAGCCTTCCGGCTGGCGCGCCATCTCCCGGCGCAGGATGATCCGTTGCCGGGGCGTCGTCGTCACGTTGCGCGACGGGCAGACCGACTCGCAGAAGCCGCACTCGATGCAATGAGTCGCACCCGACACATCATCGATCGCCGGCGTGGAGTGCAGGAGCTGCAGATGTACGGACTCGTTGCGCGTCAGGACCGTGTCGGGAGCGAGGACGCCGTCGGGATCGGCGAGCTGCTTGATTCGCCACATGATGTCCGTGGCCTTCTCACCCCACTCGTGGCGCACAAACGGCGCCATGTTCCGCCCCGTGCCATGCTCGGCCTTCAGTGACCCGTCGTACTTGTCGACGACGAGCTCGACCAGGCCCTGCATGAACTCGGCGTAGCGCTTGAGATCGTTCGGGTCGTCGAGCTTCGGCGTCAAGGTGAAGTGGAGATTGCCGTACGCGGCGTGGCCGGCTGCACCGGGCATGAACCCGTGCTTCTTCATCAGCGCCATTAGGTCTGTGGTCGCCTCGGCAAGCTGTGCGGGTGGGACGCAGAAATCCTCGGTGATCAGCGAGGTGCCCTCCGGGCGGAGCTTGCCGACGAGCCCGAGCAGGCCCTCCCGAATCCGCCAGTCCACCTCGATCGCTTCCTGGTCCCGCGTGAATTCGATCGGATGTTGCAGCGTGGCCTTCTTGACTGCCTTACGTACCTGCGCTTCCTTCTCATCAAGCGCGGCGTCGTCCTGGCCGCCGACCTCGACCAGCAGCGCCGCGGAATGTGGGTCGAGCGACTTGAAGTATGCGGGAGCGCCCGGAAAGTCACCGGACTCTTCCGCCGCCGTCAGCGCCGGCGCGATCATGAGCTCGACAGCCTCGACCCCGACCGCGATGATCGACGGTACCAGCGCCGCGGCATCTACTACCGAGGGAACGACGATCCAGGTGACCGAGTTCTTCGCGGGCTTTGGCAGCGTGTCGATCACCGCTTCGGCCATGAAGGCAAGTGTCCCCTCCGAGCCGACGACGAGGCGTCGGAAGATCTCGAGTGGGGTCTCGCCGTCCAACAACGCGTCGAGGCGGTAACCCATCGTGTTGCGGATCGAAAACTTGTGGCGGATGCGCGCAACCAGCTTCTCGTCGGCTAGGACCTCATCGCGCAACTCCATCAGGCCCTTGGCCAGGGCTGGCTCGGCCGCGGCAAACGCGGTCTCCGCGTCTGGAGCCGCCGTGTCGATGACCGTGCCCGACGGCAGCACCAGCGTCATTGAGCGCACCGTGTTGTAGGCGTTGCGCTCAAGCGTGCAGCGCATACCTCCGGCGTTGTTCGCGATGACCCCCCCGATCGTCGCCGCGTCGATGCTGGCCGGATCAGGCCCGAGCCGCCGGCCGTGCATGGCCAGGTACTTGGCGGCGTGACCGAGGATCGTTCCGGGCCGTGCCCGTAGCGCCCGGCCCTCGTCCTCGAGCGACATGCCGTACCAGTGCTTGCGGACATCGATCAGGATGTCATCCGACTGAGACTGGCCGTTAAGGCTCGTGCCCGCCGCGCGAAACGTCGCGTGCCGTCCCTCCTCACGACAGAAGCCCAGAAGCGCCACGACATCTTCAACCGTTCGCGGTGTCACCACCACTTGCGGCACGAGACGGTACGGGCTGGCATCCGTCGCATACCGGACCAGGTCGATGGTCCGGCCGTGCACCTGCTCTTCCCCGACGAGCTTGACGAGCGCCTCGCGCAGGTCCGGAGCTGTGCCTTTGGCCACCTCATCGCCGACACGATCGTCGTAGGAGGAGTCTCCTGGGTGCCCGATCTTTTCGACATTCGGTTGGAGTAGCGCCATTGCGGCTCCTTTGGTGCTCGGGTCTCATTGCTGGTGTGGTCGCACGCAGAGTGCGGCCAAGCACGACACGCGACAGTGTCAATCCCTGTCCTCGCCCCCGCATCCGCGCGCTCGCTGATCCGTTACGGCAAACCCGCAGCCAGGGCTGTCGTTAACGACGCTGCGAGTTCTGCGCATGCGATTCGCGACATCGCCGATGCAGCCCCCCAGACCTCTTCTCCCGGGGGTTCCTGTGGGCCGGCGTCTGGGGCCATGTCTGCCGCCGTTCGGCCCAGCCCCTAGGCGGCCTGATCTCAGGCGTCCGGCAACGCCATCTGCGGGTCGCCCGAACACAATCAGTGAGAACGCCGATGCTTGCCCAGGAGGGTCCCGTGACACTCCGAGGCCGTGGTGATCGACCGGAACCGACAAGGCGATCCGCGTGTTTGGTGCCGATGCCGATGAGCTCTTCTAGTCACCTCGGCTACGTCGCGCTCGCGCTGCTCGTCATGCTCGAGTCCGGCGGCGTTCCGCTGCCGGGCGAGACCGCGCTGATCACCGCCTCGACGCTCGCCGCTCGCCACCATCTGAAGATCGAGCTCGTCATCGTCGTCGCGGCGGCGGCTGCCATGCTCGGGGACAACATCGGCTACCTGGTCGGACGCGTGGGGGGACGACGCCTCCTGAAGGCTGCTGGACCCTTCGCCAAAGGCCGGGCCGCGGCACTCGCAAAAGGAGAGCCATTCTTCGCCAAGCATGGACCCAAAGCCGTGTTCCTCGGTCGGTGGGTAATCGGATTGCGGACCTGGACGGCTTGGCTGGCGGGGGCCAGCCGCATGCGATGGACTGCATTTGCCACGTGGAATGCCGCCGGGTCGATTGCCTGGGCCACGGTCATAGGCCTGATCGCGTTTCATGCCGGGCGCAGCACCGCCGGGGTCATCGGCGTCTTTGCGGTCGGCAGCCTCGGGTTGGTGATCGTGAGCGTCCGATTTCTCTGGACGCGCCGCGCCCGGCACCGCCGGCCGGCCACGGATCCGTGAGGAACGGGCGAACGCAGCCATGAGAAACCGTGATGACCATCCGATCTGTCCGGACACGACACAACCGAACGCGGGCCCAGAGGAACTTCGACTCATCGGCGGCGAGGACACGCTCGAAGGGCAGGAGCTAACCGTGGCCGCCACGGCCGCCGGCCTCGCCGTTCGATGGCTCGACTTCGCCAGCGCCGAGGCGCAGGCCGCGATCGCCGCCCAGGGACCGGGACCGGTTCGGCTGCCGCTGGTGATCGTGGGCGACACCTACACGCTCCAGCGCCCGCCCTTCACCTCGGTCAGCGCGTGCCTCGCCGCCCTGCGCTCTGGCGATAGCTCGCCTCCACCCGGTGCGATCCCGCTCAGGACCCACCGTCGGCCCACCCACGAGCGACGCGGACGCGAGCTGCGAACCTCCTCTCTCTGGACGATGATCGGCGTCGCCGCCTAGAGGCGATTGATTCTGCGGTTCCGCTCCGCCGGCCGACGGTCTCTAGACCAGGCCGGACTCCAGATCAGGGGACCGCGGCGCCACATGTAAACCGCAGCAAACCCCATCACGCGCCACCGTGTTTGGCGACATGAGCATGGGCACAATGCTTATGTCGCCGGGCGTCCCGCGCGAAGGGGTGGGTTGTCACGTTTTGCAGGCGGTCGCCTCCCGTCACGGTGCATGTAGCCCGAAAGTCGAGCAAGCTCCCCGCCATCCGGGACATAAGCGCGCGCCCGATGCTGATGTCCGGGAAGCCCTCGCGGCGAGGGCGTTTACGGGCGTCTTGCATGATGCGCGGGGAGAAGGCTCGGTCACGGATCGCGACCGCTGGTGGTCACTACTGATATGGGGTGTGGGCCTCAATCGGTAACGGACTTACAACGCGAAGGCCGCGCTCACGAAGCCGGCTCATCGGCACGTGTACGACGTCCAAGAGATAGCAGTCCTCGAGTTTGACCACGTCCTCGTGCGGGACGGCAACCAGCTCTACGAGGCGGTACAGGAATACTTCGTCTGTCAGGTACACGCCGGCTCTCTCCAACGCGGTTGTTTGACGCCCAACGTCGCGCCGGCATCTGCCGGCGCGACGTCTGGACGTCGGGGCCAGGGGGCTGGCGAGCGGAGTATCGATCGGCCCGACCAACACGCCTATCGCCCAATTGGGCGATATTCGCGGCATCGGGGGCTCAGAGGCCGCGGTAAGATCGCGTCTGACCACGAGCTCGCGCCGGGTCGAGCATCCCGGTCGCCAGCGCGATGGCTACCAACTGGGCCTGGGAGCGAGCGCCCACCTTCCCCATCGCGTTCCGGACGTGCGTCTTAACTGTTGACTGGGTGATGAAGAGATCAGCGGCGATCTCGTGCCAGCGGCGGCCCATGGCGATCTCTGCCACGATCTCTAGCTCGCGCGGTGTGAGCGGTCTCGCCGAAGCTCGGGGCGGGCGTTTGAGCTCCATTGGGTGCAGGCTCAGGTCGAGCACCACGTAAAGGATTAGCTGCCGGTCGGTGATCCGCTCGCTATGGGCCGCGAACTGAACGTGGACGTACCGACCATCGGCGTGCACGAGCTCCCGCTCCCCCGTGAGCCGACCGGTTCGCTGCAGCCACGCCCAATCCCGTTCAAGTCGCCTCCGCCAGTGAGGGGCGACAAAAAGGTCCGACCGTCGCCCGATCGTTTCCCCCGGCTGGTAGCCCAAGTCCTCGACTAAAGCGCGGTTGACCGCAATCAGCACGCGATCAGACTGCAGCACGGCCATCGGAGTAGCGGACTGGTCGAAGGCGCTCCAAAAGAACGACGCCCATCCGTTCGCTGATGCTCGCTGCGACGACACAACATCAGTCTGCGCTAAGCGTTCCGCGCTCGCGCCCGTGTCCGCACTGGTGGCCTCCCTGGCGCCACCCTTCGTTGCTGTGGGATGAGCGGCTGCGCGTTTGGCGCATCGAATCGGTGACCGCGCGGATGCGGGTCGTGGGGTGGCGTTTGACACTGCGACGTGTCGCGAGTCGCCGCAAGTCATGCGGCCACACAGCAAGGAGATTCGAGCCATGACCTTTGTCCGCCAGCTCGACTGGACCAGCCCCGAGATCGTGCTGCCCCAAGGTTATAAAGGGAAGTTTCTTTACTCCGGGGAGGACTGCCACGTCGTCGCTACCCTCGTCCCGCCCGGCGCCTCAGGGCCCCCGCAGCACAAGCATTCGGGCGATCAGATCTACGTGATCGTGAGCGGAACGATCACGATCCAGCTCGGCGGCGAGGAGCGGACCGCCGTCGCGGGCGAGACGATCTTCATCCCGGCCGGTCTTCCCCACCACAACTGGAATGACGGTGAGAGCGACGAGATTCACATCGAGGTCATCGCGCCCGGCGTGCTGCCGGTCCAGCCGTTGGCCGTCCCAGCGGACGGCGACACTGACGATCGCGGGCTGCCCTACTTCGTCAAGGGCGCCGCGTCGGACGGACCGACACCGGAGGTCGCCGGGATCACCCACAAATGGCTAGTGACCCGGGAGGACAACTCCGAGCACGCGACGATCTACCTGACCTCAGTCCAAGCCGGCACCAACGGCACGCAAACCCGCATCAACGCGGTTCACGAGTTCTACTACGTGACCGAGGGCACGCTGAGCACCGAAATCGCGCTAGAGCGCTACGACGTCACTGCCGGATCGCTGGTCTCGATCCCCGCCGGCGTGCCCCACCGCTTCTGGAACGAGGGACAGCAATCCGAGCGCCACATCACGATCCTCGCGCCGTCCGTCATGAGCGCAGGAGAGCAACTTCCCGCGCTCGCGGTAACGCTCACCGCGACCAGCGAGCTGGACAAGACCCTGGCAGCAATCTGACCGATGGCGACGACGACCAACAACAACGGGAACGAGAATCGCTCCACGAGCGAGCTGATAAGTGACTTCACCGAGCAAACCACACGCCTGATTCACCAGGAGATGGCGCTCGCCCGGACCGAGTTGACCGAGAAGGGTACCCAGGCGGGGATCGGGATCGGGCTGTTTGGAGCCGCCGGCATCCTCTCGCTCTATGGTCTAGGCGCACTTACCGCCGGCGGAATCCTGCTGCTATCCACCGCGACGAAAGCGTGGATCGCTGCCGTGATCGTCGCCGCCGGGATCCTGGTCGTGGCCGGGGCGGCCGCGCTGATCGGGAAGGCTCGCCTCGCACGAGTCGTGCCCCCGGTGCCCGAGGCCACGATCGAGACTGCAAAGCAGGACGTGAAAACCGTCCGCACGAGCATCCGGGAGGGCCGTTCATGAGCACGCACGAGCAGACCCCTGAGGAGCTGCGCAAGCAGATCGACGCGACCCGCCGCGAGCTAGGCGCGACGGTTGAGCAACTCGCCGCCAAGACCGCCATCAAAGCGCGGCTGCACGATCGTGTCGAGCACGTCAAGGATGACCTGAAGCGTCCCGTTCTAGCGGCCGCAGTTGCAGGCGCCGCCATCTTGCTCGTCATCGGTTGGACTCAACTGCGGCGCACAGGCTCATAGGCGGACGACAAGTTCGGCGCCAAGCGTGTCTGGAGTCCGATCTGGGATCGGCCGACATTCAGCGCGCGGGGGATGCCGGACCAGGGGATTCGTCCTAGCCGTTAAGATCCTTCACCGCCGATGGAGACTGATGTCGCCGTAGCCGGGCGGCTGGCGCCCTTGCGCGGGCGCTCGGACGAGTGTGGCCTGTTGGATGGGTTGTTGGCCGATGTCCGTCGGGGCGAGAGCAGGTCGTTGGTGCTGAGGGGCGAGGCGGGAATTGGCAAGACGGCGCTGCTGCAGTATCTGATCGGGTCCGCGTCGGGCATGACCGTCCTGCGCGCGGTGGGGGTGGAGTCCGAGATGGAGCTGGCGTACGCCGGCTTGCACCAGCTGTGCATGCCACTGCTCGACCGGCTCGAGCGGCTGCCGGCGCCGCAACGTGATGCGCTGCGCGTCGTGTTCGGCATGACCGGAGCGACACCGCCGGATCGGTTCCTGGTGAGCTTAGGGGTACTCAGTCTGCTCTCGGAAGTCGCCGACGAGCGCCCGTTACTGTGCGTCGTGGACGACGCGCAGTGGCTCGATCGGGCATCGGCTCTATCGCTCGCCTTCGTGGCTCGCCGCCTCTTGGCCGAGCCGGTCGGGATCGTGTTCGCGGCACGTGAACCCGGCGAGGAACTGCAACACCTCGCCGGGCTGGAGGTTCATGGCCTTAGTAGCGGCGATGCGCGGGCGCTGCTGGGGAGCGCGGTGCAGTTCATCCTGGATAAGCCGGTGCGGGAGCGAATCATCGGAGAGACGCGCGGGAATCCTTTGGCGCTGCTGGAGTTGCCACGTGGATTGACCGCGACGCAGTTGGCTCTCGGGTTCGGGTTGGTCGATGGGCAGACGCTTCCGGCGCGTATCGAGGAGAGCTTCATGCGTCGTTTAGAGGGGCTTTCTGACGACGCCAGGCGTTTGCTTTTGCTGGCTGCGGCCGAGCCGGTTGGCGACCCGGTACTGCTTTGGAGGGGGCTAGAGCGACTTGGGATCGAGCCCGCGGCGGCTGATCGTGTGGTGGGCGAGGGGCTGTTGGGGATCGGGGAGCGGGTGATCTTCCGTCATCCGCTTGTGCGCTCGGCGGTGTATAGGGCGGCTGGGGCGGAGGATCGTCGGGCGGTGCATTTGGCGTTGGCGGAGGTGAGCGATCGCGAGGTCGATCCGGATCGCCGAGCGTGGCATTTGGCCGCGGCGGCGACTGGCCCGGATGAGGAGGTCGCTGCGGAGCTCGAGCGTTCAGCGGGTCGCGCGCAGGCGCGCGGGGGCGTGGCTGCTGCAGCAGCGTTCTTGAAGCGGTCGGTTGTGCTCACGCTCGATCCCCAGCGGCGGGCCGAGCGTGCGCTCGCCGCCGCGCAGGCGCATCTGCAAGCCGGCGCGTTCGACGGGGCCTTGCAGCTGCTGGCGAGCGCGCAGGCAGCGTCACTGGACGAGCTGGGGAGGGCGCAGGTTGAGCTGTTGCGTGGTCGGATTGAGTTCGCGTCAAGCCTCAGCGGTGAAGCTCCGGCCTTGCTCCTGAAGGCGGCCAGGAAGCTGGAATCACTGGATCCCACACGCGCGCGTGAGACCTATTTGGAAGCGTGGATAGCGGCATACTTCGCCGGCCGGACCGCTACTGACGGGCATGTCCGGCAGGTCTCCTCGGCCGCCATCTCCGCCCCCCGGCCCATTTCGGCTTCCCGCCCGAGCGACCTCTTGCTGGATGGCCTCGCCGTCGTGGTTGCGCAAGGACGCGCCGCGGCGGCGTCCCAGCTGAGCCGGGCAGCGCGTGTGTTTGCCGACGGGGAGATCAGCGTGGCAGAAGGGCTCCGGTGGGGGTGGCTGGCCAGGGTTCCCGCGATCATGCTGTGGGATGAGGAGAGATGGCATCGGATTCTCGCCCGGCAGTTGCAGTCAGCCCGCGACGCGGGCTTGCTCGCCTACCTGCCGATCTATCTCCAAGCGCTGGCCGTGGTCACGACCTGGTGCGGCGATTTTGCAACGTCTGCTTCGCTGATCGCCGAGGCTGACGCGATCGCGGAGGCAACGGGCACTCGGCTCGCAGGCTACGCGACCGCAACTCTGGCCGGGTTCAGGGGAAGGGAACCGGAGTCCTCAGCAATGATTGAGGGCGAGGTGAGGAACGCTTTGGCTGCTGGACAGGGGCTCGGGGTCGACCTGTCCCGGTGGGCGTTCGCCGTTCTGCACAACGGGCTCGGCCGTTACGAGCAGGCCTTGGCGGAGGCTCAAAGCCCGAGCGAAGAGGCGCCGGAACTGCCTCTGTCCGGGTGGGCGCTCGCGGAGTTGATCGAGGCGGCCGCCAGGACCGGGAAGACTCAGCTTGCCGGCGAGGCGCTTGAGCAGCTGGCCGAAGCGACGAGCATCGGCGACAGCGACTGGGGGTTGGGCATCTACGCCCGTTCGCGATCACTGCTCACCGAAGGCGCGGCCGCCGAGGCGTCGTATCGCGAGGCAATCGAGCGACTTGGCCGCACCCGTCTTGCACCCGAGCTCGCCCGGGCTCACCTGGTCTACGGCGAATGGCTGCGACGCGAGAACCGCCGGCTCGATGCGCGCGCCCAATTGCGCATCGCACACGGCCTGTTCGGCACGATCGGTATGGAAGGCTTCGCCGAACGTGCCCGGACCGAGCTGCAGGCGACGGGCGAGAGCGTGCGCCGGCACACGGTCGAAACCCGCGACGATCTCACCGCGCAGGAGCGACAGATCGCCGAGCTGGCCCGTCACGGCCTTTCGAACCCAGAGATCGGGGCGCGGCTGTTTCTCAGCCCCCGCACGGTGGAATGGCACCTCCGCCACGTATTCGGGAAGCTCGGGATCCATTCGCGCCGCGAGCTGGCGAAAGCGCTGCCCAGCTCCAGTTCTGAGGCCGTTCCCGCCTGATGGAGGCGCGTCTCCCCGCACCGGAGCGCCGAGCCCCGCTCCACGGGCGGACCCGCGAGTGCGGCACGATCTAACGCGACAAAAAGCTAAAGGGGCGGTTCACCTGAGATACGATCGTCCGTCGCCGATGGACCGGATTCTGCGCGCACCCGGACGGCCTGCGAGCCTACGTGGTCGGGACAGCGAGTGCGCCGAGTTGGACGCGCTGGTTGGCGACGTTCGCCGAGGCGAGAGCCGGGCATTGGTCCTGCGCGGCGAGGCCGGCATCGGCAAGACCGTGCTGCTCCAGCACCTGGTCGAGTCCGCGTCCGAGATGAAGGTCATCCAAGCGGTTGGCGTAGATTCGGAGATGGAGCTGGCCTATGCGAGCCTGCAGCAGGTCTGCGCGCCGTTGCTCGATCGACTCCCGGGGCTCCCGACGCCCCAGCGCGACGCATTGGAGGTCGTGTTCGGACTGAGAGCCGGGGCCGCACCGGATCGCTTCCTGGTCGGGCTGGGCGTCCTGGGCCTGCTCTCGATTTTGGGCGAGGAGCGCCCGTTTCTGTGCGTCGTCGACGACGCACAGTGGCTCGATCAGGCTTCAGCTTTGACGCTCGCGTTTGTCGCCCGTCGTCTACGGGCGGATCCCGTCGGGATGGTGTTCGCCGCGCGCGAGCCGGGGCCGGAGCTTGAGAGCCTCCCCGGAATGGAGGTGCGAGGTGTAGGCAACGGTGAAGCCCGGGCGCTCCTGAGCTCGGCCGTCCGCTTTAAGCTGGATGAACGGGTCCGAGACCGGATCATCGCCGAGACCCGCGGCAATCCGCTGGCATTGCTCGAGCTGCCCCAGGGATTGACCGCGACGCAACTAGCGGGTGGGTTCGGTCTTCCAGAGGCACGCGGGCTGACGAGGCGGATCGAAGAGAGCTTCGAGCGCCGGCTCGAGACGCTCCCGGAGGACGCGCGGCGCTTGTTGCTGGTCGCGGCGGCGGAGCCGGTCGGCGATCCGCTGCTGCTGTGGCGCGCGGCGCACCAGCTCGGGATCGAGCGCACGGCGGCCGACACCGCGCTGGCACAGGGTCTGCTGGCCATCGAGGAACGGGTGACCTTCCGTCATCCACTCGTGCGCTCTGCCGTGTATGGGTCGGCCGCGGTGGAGGATCGCAGGGCCGCGCATTTAGCGTTGGCAGAGGTGACCGATCGGGAGGTCGATCCCGATCGCCGTGCCTGGCATCTGGCCGCGGCGGCGATTGGACCCGATGAGGAGGTCGCAGCGGAGCTCGAACGGTCGGCTGGCCGGGCGCAGGCGCGTGGCGGCGTGGCCGCGGCGGCGGCGTTCCTGAACCGATCGGTCGTCCTCACGCGCGAGCCTGCACGTCGAACGGAGCGCGCTCTTGTCGCCGCCCAAGCACATCTACAGGCCGGCTCGTTCGATGCGGCTTTGCGGCTGCTGGCCACCGCGGAGGCCGGGCCAATGGACGAGCTGCGGCGTGCTCAGGTCGAGTTGTTGCGCGGCCAGATTGCGTTCGCGTCAACCGCCGGCGGCGAGGCTCCGGAGCTGCTGTTGAAGGCGGCCAGGCGGATCGAACCGCTGGATATCGCGCTCGCGCGCGAGACCTATCTGGATGCCTGGGGAGCCGCATTGTTCGCCAGCGATCTCGCACAGGGTGCGGATGTACGCGAGGTCTCCCGAGCAGCGATCGCACCCCCCCAGCGTAAATTGGCTCCGCGGCCGAGCGACATGTTGTTGGATGGCCTCGCCGTCGCGGTCACCCGGGGCGGCGCCGCGGCGGCATCCGAGTTGAGGCGGGCATCGAGCGTATTTGCTGAGGGAGAGATCGGTATGGCGGAAGGCCTGCGATGGGGATGGCTTGCCACGTTCGCGCCCCTCATGCTTTGGGACGAGGAGAGTTGGCACAAGCTCCTCGCCCGTCAGTTGCAGGCGGTTCGCGATGCGGGCTTACTCGTCCATCTGCCGAACTATCTCCATTCATTCGGCGGAAATTTGGCCTGGCGTGGCGATTTTGCAACCGCCGCCTCGCTGATCTCCGAGGCTGATGCGGCTGCCGAGGCGACAGGGTCGCGCTTCGCCCGCTACGCAGCCGTGGTTCTCGCCGGTTTAAGGGGAACGGAAGCGGACGCCCGGGCGGTGATCGACGTCGAGGTCAAGAACGC